>PDWJ01000629.1_pt1 | contig 49986 bp, 55 predicted proteins | sample 1430881 | NCBI WGS metagenome assembly PDWJ01 (sample SAMN01162460, study PRJNA174530) | Oral metagenome, whole genome shotgun sequencing project. | biome: Marine environment; feature: Marine mammal; material: Swab sample of the gingival sulcus; isolation source: swab sample of gingival sulcus...
GCGCGCGCGCTATCCGGACATGCCGTCCCATCTCGCCCGTGGGCTCGGCGCGACCTATGCGGCCGTCGTCGAGATACGCGACACGGAGGTCATCAATCAGGTCCGCCGCGAAACCGAGATGCGCGAGGGGCTTGGGGTTGGCACGCGCGACGCACTCCTCGCAGCCCGCGGTGAAACTGCGCCGCAGTCTGACCGTACCGACCGCCTCGCAGACGAGATTGCGCGTGTTCTGGACCATGAGCGGGCGGGGGAGTTGTCCGCGCCTTTCGAGACCGAGGCGGAGCGGGACGCTTTCCGAACCGAGATCGCGCGGGTGCTGGATGACCGTCAACTTGAGCGGCTCACATCCGGCGATGCCGATGCGCTGGACAAGGTTCTCGAGGACCGCCTCGACCGGCTCTATGTCGCCAAGGTCTATCTGCAATCCGATGCCGCGACGGCCAATACGGAGGCCTTGCGCCAGGTAGTCGATGATCTTGCCGACACCGAATACGAAAAACACCGCGCGACAGACGTGGATGGCGAGACCGAGCGGGGTCAGGTCCATTGAGCGCCGCCATGGGAAAAGCGCGGATCGCCACGGGCGTCCTGCTTGTGACGCTGGTGACCGGGGCCATGGGCTATACCATCGCCTCGGCGGTGCTGACTTACCAGGATCTCGGCTTCGGCGCCGAGATCGACTTTGCCTATATCGCGCAGAACTATCTGGCGATCCTCGATCGCCGCCCGGAGGACGCCCAACTTATTCACCTGATCGTCGGCAGCTTCGCCGCCGCCGGCCTGATGCTGAGCCTCGCCCTCTCGGGGTCCGCTCTGACACGCTTTGGCCAGACCCATTGGCAGACCGCGCGAGAGATGAAGGCCAATGGCTTCTTCGGGGCGCCCGGGACCGGGTTCATCCTCGGCAAGCTGGGGCCGCCGGGCTCCCGCGCCAACTACATCTGCTCCAAGGTCTTCCCCCATGCGCTGATCGTGGCCCCCACGGGCCGCGGCAAGACCACGGGCTTTGTCATTCCGAACCTGCTGACCTGGCAAGGCTCCGCCGTGACGCTCGATGTGAAGGGCGAATGTTTCGAGGCCACGGCCCGGCACCGCGCCGCCCAAGGCGACAAGGTCTATCGCTTTGCCCCCACCGATTGGGAGGGCAAGCGCACGCATCGTTACAACCCGCTCCTGCGCATCTATGAGTTGAAAGATCCCGCGCGCCAGCAGATGGAATTGCAGCTTCTTGCGACGCTCTTCCTGCAAAGCGACAATGACCGGGTGCAGGGGCTGCTCAAAGGCGGGATCGATCTCTTCGTGGCAGCAGGCCTGTTGGCCTTCCAGCGCAAGCGCCCGACCTTGGGCGAGATCTACCGCATCGCGGCCTCGGGCGGGAACAAGCAGAAGGAGTATTTCGCGCGGGGCCACGAGGTCGACAACAGGGCGGCCAAGCTGATCTTCACGCGGCTGGCTTCGACCAACAACGATACGCTGACGTCTTACGTTTCGCTCCTGATGACCTCGGGGCTCGATCAATGGCAGAACCCCGCGATCGATGAGGCGACGGCGGTGTCGGACTTTGATTTCCGCACGATCCGCAAGAAGCCCTTTTCAGTGTATCTCGTGGTCCAGCCGCTGATGGTGAAGCCGCTCGCGCCGCTGATCCGGCTGTTTTTCTCCGACCTGCTCTCCGCCATGCAGGAAAAGGATCCCGGGCCAGACGAGCCGTGGCCCGTGATGATCATGCTCGACGAGTTCAATCGCCTCGGAAAAATGCCCATCGTGGTCGAGAGCATCGAGACCCTGCGCACCTATCGCGGCCACCTGGCTGTGGTCACGCAAACCATCCCCGCCCTCGATGAAATCTATGGCGAGAACACCCGCCGCGCCCTGCAGGGCAATGCCGGCGTGAAGCTCTACCTGACGCCCTCGGATGAGAAGACCGTCGAGGAGCTGAGCAAGGCGGTCGGCAAGACCACAAAGACCGTGGTCACGCGCTCACAGTCCATCGGCAAGAACCCCTTTGAGGGCCGCAGCCAATCCACACGGACCGAAGAGAGTTCCTTGCTCCCTGAAGATGAGGCGCGCCGTCTGCCCCTCGACGAGATTGTCATGGTGATCGATGCCCAGATGCCGGTCCGGGCAAAGCGGATCCAGTATTTTGATGATCGGCTGTTCAAGGCGATCCACGCGGCACAGACGGGCGAGTTGCCGTTTCCGGAGCCGGGGGGAGGGGGGCTGCAGGGGAACCTGCCGCTCAGTGTGCGCGCCATGCCGATGACGCCGCCGTCGGATGGGCCAGGGGGAACAGAAGCCGATATGGAGAGGGCGAGCCAGGCTGGCGATGGTCAACCGTCAGGCCAAGCCGACGCCGCTCCAAAGAAGACCGCGCCTGTCGTTCAAGCCGTCATCGCCGAGGAACAGCGCCAGATGGAGATGGATTTTGGCAGCAGCGTCGTGGATTCTGAAGCTGCGAGCGTAGCTGATGAGGCGCAGATGCGCTCTGCAGTCGATGGCTTGGACGAAATGGAAGCGATGCTGAGAGAGGAGGATGGTGAAAGGCTGGTTGCGCGATAGGGTGGCGAGGATGGCTTGTCTGGCTGGGCGATGAGCAAACACTTGCCGTGCTAGCTAGAAAATCCTTAAGGTTGGGAGGTCAGCGGCCAATAGCGCGTTGGAATGACGAACCTTCGGCTGACGATTTATGAGGGCCTAAGCACTTACCGTGATTATCGGCTCGAATCCCTTCCCCGGCTTTTGGTCGTAGATGACTAGCGGCAAATCGGCTTTAGGCATTCGTGTGCGGCCAGTTTCGACCGCTGCGGAAACGGGAAGAACCGGAAACATGTTAATAATCGCATCCTCGCCGTGATGGGCTTTGATCTGATCAAAAAGCCTGCGAAGGTGGGCCTTGTAGATTGCAAGATCGTCCTGTCTTCGCATGATGTCGTTGTGAGGATCCTCTGCCGTGATTGACCAGATGGCCGTGTTGTCGCCGAGAACCGAGCGAATTCTCTGATCATCGACGGTCGCACTGAGCGCCAGCTTGAGGGCGACTGGTACGTCTTTCGGCCCAGAATACTCGCCAACTTTGAAATTTATCGACGGCTGGTGGAGTTGCCATTTCCAAGTAGATGGCTCGCGGTGCTTTTGGTGAACAGATACAGGCATGATGTCACCAAGTAATGTACCCAGTTCGATGAGAAGCGGCTGTGGCGCAAGCGCAAACACACTCAACTGTAGAATCTCCTTCTGTTCTATCCGCTCTTTCACCTTGCGTTGGAATTGGCGGTGTAAATGCGCGCTTTGCATGCCCCAAAACTCCGGTTCATCATCCTTGATTTCTGAATTCAGCTCGATGTCGATGGTTCGTCGCTCCGCCGGATGCCTGTCGGGCGGCATAGCGGCAAAAATGGCTTTGGTGGAAACCAAAGAGTCCATTTGGCCGATATTCGCCGCGAAACGGAGCACATGCGCCGCGCGGTCAGCGTCCATATCTGTAACAGTCTCGATCCGCTCTTCGTGCTCGCGCTTCATTGCCACGAGCGTTTCTTCCGGATAGTCGTCCACGTGGTCTACGTCGATTTCCTTGTGATGGACGGGGCACATCAGCATCAGGTTGCTGATGTCGCGGGCGAGGAGTGGCGAACGGACTTTATCACCCCTTGGACCATTATCGCTATCTGCCACAATATGCGCGATGAAACCGAACTTTCCGTCTTCCTTGCCAGCGATTAGATCCCCGACAAGGAGCTTGTTGCATCCTGAAAATTCACATCGACCCGCCGCCAAAGCCCATAATTGGGTCTGAATCTTGGCCGGGATATTTGAACTAGACAATTTTTTGCTCCATTTTGATTAGCGCTACCACAGCGAGTTGCGATTGGATGGTCAGACGAGTAGTCAACCGATTTCCGGCTATCGAATGATGCTAGTGTTCCGACGGTTTCCAACCTTCGCCAAGTCCAGCTTCGGGAACTGCATTCGCAATTATCAGCTGGCCGGTCTCGGGCAATTGGCCACGTTGAAACGTAGTGATAGTCGCCTGAATCGAGGCGTTGCCCATTAGACGGACAATGACCAACGCTGCAAACGAAGGTCCGCTGTTTTCGACCATATCCGTCATCGAGGCCACGTCGATCTCGCTAGGTATTGGTGGGAATGTCGGGTGCGAGTGCCATTCGCCAAGATAGTCAACCCGACCAGCGCGACCACTATTTTCCAGCAAGATCCGATCCATCTGTTGTGAGTGCGGCTCAGGCAAACTATCGAAACGATCTCGTGACCCCGCCTCAAGATCGACGGTGAAACCGACGAGTTCAAATTTTCCCGGAGCTGTCTGTTCTGCAACCAACCACCCGCCGATCTCGCGGTTGCCGCCTTGCTTAAGGTGGATCTGCAGTTTCGCAAGCTGCGAGCGTGGGACTGTGAGGCTAAGCGTCATCTTGTACTCCAAGGTGAGTCATGACGCGTTCAACGCCCTCTTCTGCACAACTTGTGCTGTCTATTACCCATCCGTCGGTAGGACCGAAAATGACCGGATGGGTGTCAAAGGGATGATCAAAGATCCAGCCTTTGCGAAGGCCGATAAAGTATGCAGGTTCCGGATGAACTCTAATCTCCGTTGTTGAAAGGGCGTCTAGGGCATGACGAACCAGCCTGTTGGCAATGACCCCTACGTCGCCGTCAGAGGCGAATAAGGGCTCATCGTCGTCATCACCTTGCACCCCGTAATTGTGTTCGCGGCCCTCTGGCGGTGCCATGCCTTTCTCCTCGCACCATGCTCGCAATTGAGATGCAGCGGTCAGTGGTGGCGGATCTTCAGACGGGATACTTCGTGCAATCAGTCCTCCGAGTCCTCCGGCGTAGACTCGTCCCCAAACGAGAGGTTTACGCTTCTGCGTGCAAATGGCCGCTGCCATTCGAAACACTCCGCTATCAGCCGTCGTATCTATGACGAGATCACAAGTGCTGATGATCTCGCTCAACTGAGCAATATGCTGGACAGCGGATTGAGACGTCAGACTCATTCCCAAGGCACCGACTTTCACTGCCGGATTTATTCGTAGCAATCTGTGCCTAAGCGAAACCGCCTTGTGATGCCCCACATCCATTTCATCGAGTTCGTTTCGAACCAAGTTGTCGGACCAAAGAACGTCATTGTCGAACAAAATGAATTGACCGACGCCTTCGCGCGCAAGACTGGCGGCCACCTTTGATCCCAGCGAGCCTGCACCGATGATGCAGATGCTAGATTCTCGGAACATCTTCCCGTGAACCCGGCGTTCTTTTGCCGTTGGTGGCTCAAAGGTATGAAACAGGTCAATCCTTCGTTTCGACCCGTTGTGGAGAACGCGCAGCAATACCTCTTGCTTGCCATTTGAAATGACGACCAACATGTCGCCGGCGCCTTCTACCCATTTACGGAGCCATGAAGGCAGGTACTGGTACAAGAGCCCCTTCAGTTCCTCGGGCTGCAGATCTGGAATATGCCGAATGTCGGGCAATCGATATAGGACCCCAGGGACCACCCTTCCCCCAAATCCCGCACCATCAATCGGCACGCGCAAGCCAGAGTCCAACCCGATGCTCGCAATGCGAGCAACAAGGACTTCGGAAGCCCCAACCCGGCGCTCCAAAGTTATATGAATATCGGTTGCGTGTCCGGCAAGGCGCAACCTTAACAGGCGGGCGGTGTCAGGCGGTAGCATGAAGCGTCGGGAACACCCCGAGAGCAGCGAGGGTAAGTCGGTAGGATGAGCGCTTTCCACGTCCGAGAAACCATCGTCCTTTGGGGTTGCTTCGAGAAGTGCTTTGGCACTCCTTACCACATCGGCGCTCTTGCAGTCGGGATGCCAGTTATCCGGTCTATACTGGAGGCATAGTTCACCACCCTCGCCGTATTGGTGCTGCGATAAACGGACGGAGCTGTCGGCTGGAAGTACGAATGGTGGCAGATCTGGAAAGAGTGCTGGGAAAACCAGCCGCAATGGAATGCGACGATCACCGGCGAGCAGAACAAACGACCACGTCAGCAGGCCATCGGCGTTCTTGCCGAATTGGGGTTCTTCTAGCCAAGCTGATGCCGCGGCTAGGCTAGCGAGCTCTTCACACTCACGGATTAGCCTCGCCTCGCCGGCTGTGAACTCCATCAACCAAAACCTTTTGGCTCCGTCGGCCTCCGATCCTCACCACCAAAAACGAGACCCGGCGCAGAAGCCCCGGCCGCAGCGGCAGGAGCCACTGACGCCGCACGTGAACCCGCGGATGCCGCTACCCTCGAGCGAACACCTTCAACAAGGGTGCTGCCAAGATTTCGTGACAGTTCATTCAAAACAATATTCGTATCACTGAACTTTTGAACGGCGCCAAAATCTGATCGAGCGGTTTCAAGCCACTCAAAGAAGGATTTTCGACGATCGGGAAAGTCCTTCCACCGATCCGCAAAATTCTCAGAAGGGTCAGTCGGGTTGGCGATCCATGACTCACCATTTCGTTCTTTGACTTCGAGATGCATGTCCTTCAGGATTTTGGCAATTGCATCTGACACCCTTGCTTCGCCTGCGTAGGCATGGGCCGAGAGCGTCGTGAGGATCACACTGATAACCTTCAGCTCCGGATCCCGCTCCGCGAACCACTCATCCCTGTGACGCTTCAAGATCATGATGGCTGACTGGAGAGGTGTTCGCACCCGAAATACCGGGACGTCCTCCACACTCGCTGTCACTTTGCCTTGGGCGTCGAGGAATGCCCTGCGACGCTCATTCAGCTGTTCGATCTGCCTTGACTTGAACCAGGCGGCAAAGCCCCTAGGATTGCTTCGGGGCCAATCATCCGTGATGATACGGTATGTGCTAGTCTTGTCTTTATCGGTGATGGCAATCGCACCTTCCGCAAGCGCCTGATCCGCGAGGTAAGAAGAAAGAACGGCACGCATGTTTGCCTCGTTCGGCACAGCCGGCAATACGTCCATGTGGAATTGCGCACCATCTGCGTAGATCAAGGTGCAGCATCTTCTAGGCTCATCACTTACCTCATTCTTGATCCCTCGCGCATCGCGATACGCCTTGAGCTCAGCCAGCAGAAGAGCGCGCAGATCAGCTTGCGAAATTTGCGCTTTCGTCAGAGACCGGAACGAGACAACGATGTCGAGATCGTAGTCTTCGTCCTTGGATGTCGGCTTGATCGGTGTGCCGAGCGCGAAAGAGCCTTGGATATAGACATCGGGATCATAATCACGAACCTTGGAGTCATCTCGATGCAAAAACTCGCCAAGATCCTTGTAGCGCCTTTCGGCTTGATCGAAGCGATCTTGCGGCACTGCCAATTCTTCCGCAAGTTTCTCAATTGCAACATTATACCCATATCCTACGCCCGCGCTCACATTCATATCAAACCTCTTGTTCACAATCCCACAACTACAAGATGTCCATTTTAAGACTGATTTTCAACGGCTATGCCGAACCAAACGCCTGTCTTTTTTACAAGCAGTTTTGGAAAGTGAACTTGCTACGAATGGCGGCGGTTAGAGCTCCAAGCGGAGCATGAGAGAACCGTTCCCAGTGCCCGATTAGGGCCGTTACCGTCGCCCAAGCCGGCCCAGTCTCGCCAGCTGTGCCAGCATTTTTGACCCTGCGTCAGTGGATCCTGTGCCGCCTGTGGAACCCGTCTGACCCATGCCTTGCCTCGCTGGCATCTGCTGCACGCCAAAGAACTGCCGCGCCCTGAGGGCTGCGTATTCTGCGCCACTGGCCCCGCCGATGAGGTAGCGATTGTAGGCCTGCTGGCTTCCCATGGCGGCGCGGGCAAAGCTGTAGCCGCCGCCGAGACCTCCGGAGAGGGCGGGCATCATGATGTTGCCGGAGATCGCGCGGACGATGAAGGGCGTGGCGATAATGAAGCCCTTGGCCATGAGCACCATCATGAAGAAGGGAATGAGCGCGCCGATGTTTGAGGCCCCTTCGGGATCGCCTAGTTCACCGATGAGCGCGGAGGAAACGCCTGTGATCGTTGCGAACACGCCTGCGACGACGATGGGGTATAGTGCAAAGGAAATCAGCGCGGACAGCCAGCGCGCGAAATAGTCCTTGGTCACTTCGAAGAGGGTGAGGAAGATCATCACCGGAGCGATCCCAATCAGGAGTGCGATCATCAGTCGAGAGGCCACGAGGATGAAAGCGGCCAGCCCGCCGAGTATCGAGAGCAGAAGCACCCCGACGATGTCGAGCATGGCCCCGGCCATCCAGTTCAGCTCTGATCCGGCTGCATTGAGGTAGTCGCCGAGTTCCGCGATCAGCCGGTCAAACTCTTCGGCAAAGGTCCCAGAGGGACCCGGGGTGCCGCCACCGACCGAGGCTACAAGCGCGCCCGCAATCCTGTCGATGCCGGCCAGGATGGCAGATGAGAGCGCGTTGAACTGCACCCAGTTGGTCGCGAATATCCCGATGAGGCCGATCTTGACTGCCAGCCAAAAGGCCGTTCTGCCGTCCATCGCCTTGTATTGGTAGATCATGTTCAGGAAGACGAGGATCACCACCAATGTTGTACCCACAACCAAAAGTGTGCCCACGGTCGCAGCGACGGACCCGAACTGGGATTCCGCGGCGGTGTCGAGGTAGCCCTGGGAAGTTTCAACGAAGTAGGTGACGACACTCATCGCGGCGCTGCCTTACCAATTGCCTGCGGCGTCGCAGATGGCCTGGGCGGCAGGGCGGGCGGCGTTGGCGCGGCGGTTGTAGGCGTCCGAGGCTTCGAGCATTTCCCATCGTTCGTCGCTCGCGTAGCTCTCCCGAAACACGGCCTCGGCTGCGTCCCAGGACGGGAACCGGGTCGCGCAGTCGCAGTTGCCGATCTCGACGACCCGCTCGAGATTCTGGGCGCGATAGATGTCCTGAACCAGAACCCGCTGATAGGCTTGGCGCAGGGGGATCTCCTGCATCCAGACGGGCTCGGCGGGCCGGTCCGGACAGACGTCAAAGCTGCGATCGAGGGTTGGCACTAGGTTGCGCTCAGCGAAGCCGGGTGCCGACGTCAGGCCCAAGACCAGCGCGGTCAGTACGAGGGTACAGCCCGCCTGCCTCATGCCGTGGCTCCAGCGGGTGTGGTTTCGCGCTTCAGGAAAACGGTGTGCCCGATATTGGCGAACTCCGAAGTGCTGATCGACACCACCTCCCACCCGTCTGCGCCCTTCTCGTTCAGGCTGGCCTGCATGTCGGAGAGGCTGGTCTTGCGGGTCATGGGAAAGGACAAGATAACGTATTCAAAGGTCTTCATTGGGAAATTCCAATCTCAGTTGCGCCGGGGAGGTAGAATTCGGTGATGCCGCGTTTGCCGTCATGCCGACCGGCCTGGATGATCACGTCGATGGAATTCTCGATGTACTGGATCATGTCGGCATAGGTCATCGGGATCTCGGTCTTTAGTGCTGCGATCGCGAGGCGCTGCACGGCAAGTTGGGGGGTTTCGGCATGCAGCGTGGTCATCGAGCCGCCATGGCCGGTGTTGATGGCTTCCAGAAAGGTCATGGCCTCCTTGCCGCGCACCTCGCCGAGGATGATCCGGTCGGGGCGCATGCGCAGCGTCGCAGTGAGAAGCACATCGGCGGTCTGGAATTCTGCGTCGCGATTGGCGATGAGGGTCACGGCATTTGGTTGGGTCGGCAGAAGCTCGGCGGCTTCTTCGATGGTGACGATGCGTTCCTCGGCCGGTACGTGAGAGAGGATCTTGCGCGCGGCCACGGTCTTGCCGGTGGAGGTGCCGCCCGAGACGATCATGTTGAGTTTGTTCTCGACGCAGAAGGCGAGCGCATCATCGATCAAACCCGCGGCCACTACTGCGCGCAAGGCACGCTTTTTTTCGACGCGCAGGTCTTCGAGCTTGCGCTCTTTTCCGTAGAGGAAATTGAGCGCAATGCCCTCGAGTGGCAGGCTTGAGAAGAACCGCAGGCTGATCGACATGGCCGAGAGCACGGCGGGCGGGGTGATGACCTGTGCGCGGATCGGGCGCCCCTTGTAGGTGATCGAGACCGAGACGATGGGGCGGTCCTTGCTCATCGTGGTATTGGCCGAGGAGGCGATCTGGTTGCCGAGGTCCCTGACCTGAACGCCCGTCAGCCTCTGGTCCAGCGCGCGCATGAAGTGATCACCCTGGAATTCGCCCCAGCAGGTGCCGTCAGGGTTGATGCAAATCTCGATGACATCGTCGCGGGCGGCGGCGTCGATCCGGTCGAGCGAGGTTTCAAGATAGCTCAGCGACATGGGCTCAGAATATCTCCAGATCGCGGTCGACCATGACAGTGACGCGCGCGCCCTGGTCGACATAGATGACGGGGCCGATGGAGAGGTAATCGCCTATGACGCTGTCCGTGGCATCTGCCAGATCATCGCCAACGTCTTCGAGAACGTCGGCGGCAGTCTCATCCTGGACCTCGGAGGCGGCGGCACTGGGTGCTGCCGAAATCAGCGAGATCAGGGCGGCCGACCCGAAACGCTCGGCGAAGCGTGTGTCCACGAAACCGGTGACGCCAGAACGGCCCAGTTCATCACCTCCGAAGGAGCTGATCTGAACGGTCTGGTTGTCGGGCAGGATGATCCGGTCCCAGGCGATCGTGACGCGGCGCTGCGCGATATCGACGCCAGCGCGGTAGCGCCCGACGAGACGGGATCCGCGGGGGATCAAGAGGCGCACGCCATCGACGCTGTAGACATCCTCGGACACCACGGCACGGGTCTGGCCGGGTAGCGAGCTGTCAAGGGCAGTTTCCATGACGGCTTGGATCATGGTGCCCTGTAGAATCGTGTTGGAGGGATTGGCGATCACCTCGGCCTGCGTCACCGTCGAGGGCAGCGCCCCGTTCAGCACGAAATCCGTCACCTCGCCAAAAGTGCGTTCAGTCAGAGCCGTTTCATTCGCTCCTGACGTGCCGCCAAACGCGATGGTGGGCGAGGCGATACGCCGCTCCTGGAAGGCGCGTTCCTCCGCGGCGCGGCGCTCCAGATCGGCCATGCGCCGGGCTTCTTCCTCCCGGCGCAGTCGCTCTTGCTCGCGTGCGCGCAGCTCATCTTCCGTGGGGCCCGCTGGGGCGGGTTGGGGTCGGCTGGCCTCGAGTTGGGCCAGTTCCAGATCCATGCGGAGTTGTTCAAGACTTCGATCCCGCGCCGTCAGTTCGTCCTGGAATCGTTGCTGTGCGGCTTCCGAGGCGGCTTGTAGCGCAGCGATCTGAGCGGTCAGCGCGTCAATTGCCTCTGCGGCGGCGGTGTCTTCCTCGACAACTGGTTCAGGGGCGTTGCGCAACTCCTCGATCTGGGCCTGCAGGGCGGTGATCTGCGCCAGAAGCTCCGCGTTGGGCTCGACGGGGTCTGGTCCGACGAACACAACCTCGGGCTCGGGCGGGGGCAAGGTCTCGATAGCGCCAAAGCCATCCCCTTCGTTTTGGAAGACGTCCGGAGTGGCCGTCGGCAAGGCTTCCTCTTCGTCGGGCTGTGAGAGGAGATAAAGCAGGGCACCACCCGCGCCGATGACGAGGACCACGACCAGCGCGAGAAGGGGCGACCGGCGCTGCGCCGCTATGGGCGCGCGGGCACTGCCTTTCTCAAGGGCGGCGAGGCGCTTTTCGAGGTCCGCGTTTCCAGTATCGCTCATGAGCCCACCCCCGCAGGTGGTGTGGCCTCGATACAGACCACCTCGTCACCGATCCGCAGGACCCACTGCCTGTTAACCCCCGAGACCCGGATCACGCCATCTTCGGTGGCTTGCGTGTTGACTGTCCGTTCGCGGCCATTCGTGTAGCGGAAGATCGCCGGCACCGGCGCGTTTCGCGGAAATTCGAAATACGTAAACGTCCCGTCATCCCAGACACGGGTGGGGGTGAACTCGGTCCGCGCGCTGGCACCGTAATTATAGTTCGGCGCTTGGGCCGCGATGGCACGTGTGGGCCGTGCATTGTCGTCCGGATAGCGGAACTGCACCACGTAGAAGGTCGGGCTGCGGGTCTCTTGGACGTTGAAATAGTAGCTCCGCCTGTTCGTGTAGACGGTCACATTGGTATGCACCCCGCGCGCGACGGGCTTGATCGCGAAGGCCTGACCGCCGGGCACGCCGTCGATCTCGAAGCCCTCGGTGTCCCCTGCGATAATCGAGCGGATGCTTTCGCCCTCACCGAATTCGACCGTGGTGACATGGGTAAGCGAGACGCTGAGACGGTAGACCTGACCCTCCTGGTAGGTGGCCAAGCGCACGCGGCTGTCGTTAGGACCGCCACGCGGGATGGCTTCGGCAGAGGCGAGGGCGGGCAACAGGGCAATGACAAAAATAAGCGATCTTATAAACAACAACGTCAGTTCTCCAATCTGTCGGAGCGGATGGAATATTCGAGGACGGTGAAGCCGAATGGATTGGTCCAGACCTCATCGATGGAGCGGCGGGTCTCCGGGCGGAACTCGAAGAGAAGCGTCGTAGTGAAGAGGCCGGTCTGGGTGCCATTGATGGACGTCAGGCGCTTGCGCAGGCGGACCGTCGCGCGGTTGGCTCCGATCCGGTTGATGCTGAGGATTTCCACGTCGAGCCTGGCGTTGGGGCCATAGACGGTTGGCGGGTAATTCTCGTTGGCGCTGTTCCAGATCTGCCGCAACCCGCTCTCGGCGGCCCCGTCCGAGCGGCGCAGAACGCTGCGGATGCGTAGATCGTTGTCGAGCTGGTTATAGACTTCCCGGTCGGTCACATAGCGGAAGACCTCCGCCTCGATGATCGCCTGGTTGGCGGTGACGGATGTGGCCCCAACGGACGCCTCGGGCAGGGCAAAACCAGTGGCGGGATCATAGGGGACAACAACCGGGGGCGGGTCGACATCGAGGATCGAGACAGCCGCGGCACTCAGACAGCCGATGATGCCGAAGACAAGACCTGTCAGACCAAGGCGTTGCCAGAGCCGTTCGCGGCGCAAGGCACCATAGACCAGTTCTTCCTCGATGATTTCTTGTTCAGTCGCCACCCGTCAGGCCCCCACGATCAGTCTGCCCGGAGGTCTGGCAAGGTGAAATCCATGAAGCGCTGCTCCTCGGCGATGGTGGCGGCATCGATCACGCCGCCGGTGCCATCGCCCACCGTTCGAATCGCTTCCAGCTGCCACATCGCCACGAGGGCGATGGCCAATTCAGCTGTCACGCGCGTGTTGAGATCGATGCTTTCCTTCAGTTCGTCCATGTCATCGATCAGCCCGACCAGCCGGTCGACGCGTTCCAGCGATTGCCCGGCGTCTTCATAGCTGTTCTGGGCAGCGGCCGAGACGAGTGCGCCGGTCGTGGCCTGGGTTGCGACACGGTTGGCGCCGGGATTGCCGCTGGTGGCCATTTCCGAGAGGGTGTCATCGTCAAATCCGAGATCGGCCAGCACCCGGTCCATCTGTGTTTCGATCTCGCCGGCGCCAGAGCCGGTGAGGTGGGAGAAATCGCCCGTCTTGATCGCCTCAATCGTCGCGAGGATGTCCCCGAACTCCTGGTCGAGCAGTCCGTTGAGTTCGTCTTCCATTTCGGTGCGGATGATTTCCGGCAGTTCGGCGAGGCGGGTGAGGGCCTCGTAGGTTCTTTGCAGCTCCGCGAGTTGGTCCGTGAGTGTGGCAAGCTGTTCACGGAGCTGCGTCAGCTGCTCGTTCTGCAGGATCTCGTCTTCGATCATCTGCCGGAGCTGCTGGATGTTTTGCGCGATGTTCTGCGTGTCGACGACGGGCACGCCTTGTGCTGCGGCAGGGGACAGGGTGCCGAGATGCAGACCGATCCCAAGCGTCGTGGCCAATGCCGTTCTCATGAGCAAATGTCCCATTAGTCTAACTCCCTGATCGTGAATTCCATGAATGCGTCTTCGGCCATGCGGGCGCTGGCCTGGGCCAGTTCCTCGGCAGAAAGGACGCGTGTCCGCGCCGCTTGAAGCCGGATGCGGGCTGCGACAAGGCGTACGAGTTCGGCGCGGGCATAGGTGTTGAGCGCGATGCTTTCCTGCACGTCTTCCGTCGCGGAAATCCGCTCGACGATGTCCGCAATGCGCAGGGCGGCCTGCCTGATCGCGGCTGGTGAGTTGCTGCCATAGAAGGCCGCGCCGTGCCCGGTGATCGAGAGGTTGGCATTGGCCAGAAGCGCGGGGTCGATCGTGCCAAGCGCTTCGATCCCGCCGATGCGGCTCAGATAGAGATTGTAGCGTTCGGGGATGACCTGGACGTAGTGCTGGGTCTCTGTGAAAGGTGGCACCCCACCATATTCAAAGACCCGGCCGGGTCCGGCGTTATAGGCCGCGAGCGCGTTGATGATGTTGCCATCGAAGGTATTGAGCTGGGTCGCAAGATACCGCGCGCCGCCATGCACCTGCAGGTAGGGGCTGTCATAATATTCCGGGTTGATGCCGAGTTCGCTGGCCGTGCCGGGCATGATCTGAGTGAGGCCAAAGGCGCCGACGGGCGAGCGGGCGCCAATAGTAAACCGGCTTTCCTGCCAGATTAGCGCCTGTAGGAGTGCGCGCCATTGGACCGGGGAGAGGCCCGCGCGGCCCACGCCCGCAAAACCGCTGGTCTCCTGCGCCACGCGGATGATGAGTTGCTCGATGTTTTCCGAGGCGTCCCCGAACATCTGTGCGCCGCCGGGGTTGGGATCGATCTCGGCACTGCCATAGACCGCTTCGACGGATCGGTCTGGATCGCCGCTGCCGCTTTCGAGCCCCGCGACCATAGCCGGCAAACCCTGACCGCCGAAGCTGGTCTGGGCGTCGAGGATGCGCTGCAGGGTGGCGAGTTGCTCCCGTTCGATTTCGGCGATGAGTTCGCGCACGGACAGCTTGTCCGTCTGGATCGCAAGGTCGGTCTCGCGATCTCCGGTCTCGACGATATCGCGCGCGGTCAGCCCGCTGTCATTGGTCGGCACGCCTTGGGAAAGGGCGATGCCGGGCAGCAGGCAAAGGGCCAGGATATGAGGCAGGCTACACTTCAATGTTGCCCTCCGTTGCGCCGAGGGGCGTGAAGGTGCAATCAGGTGCTGTGGGTGCCGTCGAGGCCAGGAAGGTGAAGCAATTGGCCTGCGGTTCCTGGTACTGGGCGCAGGAGGCCAAAACGCCGAGTGTGGTCAGGGCTAGAAATATACGGATCATGAAAGTCTCCAGAAGTCCGGGCGGTCGCGGTAATCGGCGCCGACCAGTGCCTCGCCTTTTTCCATGCCGCCGAGGATGGTGAGATTGGGACCAAGCGCGCTCAGATCGGCATCGACGACGATGGAGCCCTGATCATCGCGGATCAGCGCAAGGCGGCTGTCGCTGCCGGTGTTGAGAAGCACATCGAGTTCCTTCTCATAGAGGTTCAGCATCGCGTAGTCGGCGGCATGGGCGCGGATGTTCGGGAGCAGGATCTGCGTCGGCACAGCCTCAACGATGGTCTTGCCGGTCCGGGTGCGCTCGAGCTGGCTCGCGTATTGCGTCATCATCACCGCGACTGTGTTCTGCTTGCGCGCGGTCACCAGCCAATTGGAGAGCCGCTCGGCGAAATACGCGTTGTCGAGCGCCTTCCAGGCCTCGTCGATCACGATGATGGTGGGGCGACGGTCTTCGATCTCCCGCTCGACCCGGCGGAAGAGATAGGAGAGGACCGCCATGCGCTCCTTCTCGGCCTCGCTGTCGAGAATGCCGGTGAGATCGAAACCCACAACGTCGCCTTCGAGCGAGAAGGTGTCTTCCAACGTCTGGCCGAATATCCAGCCGTAGCGGCCCTCTTCGGTCCACTCGAGCAGGCGCTGGTGCAGATCGCCGCCATCATCTGTTGACACGAAAAGCGATGCAAAATCCCGCCAGTTCCTTAAAGCCGGATTGGAGGCCTGCGCGTTCTGGCGCACGACCTCCTGGATGCGATTGGTCTGCGCCGGCGTCAGCGGCTTCTCGGCGCGATAGAGAAGCGTGGCGAGCCAGTCCGAGAGCCAGGCGGTGCCGCGCGCATCGGTCTCTGTCCAGAGCGGGTTGAGACCCGTAGGCTGGCCGGCTTTCAGGGAGGCGTAGCGCCCGCCATTGGCGCGGACCGCCATCTCCATACCGAGACGGTAGTCGAAGACGAAGATCCGCGCCCCTGCTCGACGGGCTTGCGTCATGAGGAATGCGGACAGCACCGATTTGCCTGAGCCGGGCCGTCCCATGATCAGCGTATGCCCACTGGTGGGTTCTTTGTCGGGCGAGCCTTGCTCGTGATAGGAAAACCGATAGGCGCTCTGCTCGGGCGTGGGCAGATAGGTGATGACGCGGCCCCAAGGGGTTTTCTTGGCCGGTTTACCTAGCTGCGTCCGGTGAAAGGCCGCGAAATCTGCGAAGTTGCGGTTGGTCACGGCGCTGGCGCGCACGCGCTTGGGCTGGTTGCCGGGGTGCTGGCTGAGGTAATGTGCCTTGGCCGCGACACGCTCACCGATCATCTTCACCCCTTCGGCGGCGGCCGCGTTGACGATTTCCGCGCTGAGCGTGTGCAGCTCATCGATCGTATCGCAGAAGATTGTCACGACCATATGGTGCTCGCCGAAGCTCTGGCGCTTGGCCTCGAGATCATCGGCGGCGATGTCGAGCGCTTCCATGAGCGACAGGGCCGCGTCCTGGCTCGCCTGCATCTGGCGCTTTTGCCGTTTGATGCGACCCGCCATGAGGTTCGAATTGATCGGCGTGAAGGAATGGGTGACGATCATGTCGACCGGCAGGTTCAGCATGTCGAACATGGTGCAGGAGGTGCCTTCCGAGTATTCCCCGATGGTGAAGCTCTTCCCAAAGCGATGTCCTACCACGCCTTCGGAAAGCTCGAAGCGATCGCCTTGAAACGTCACCCGGGTATTGGCGATGTTGAAGGACAGGAAGCCGTAGGTGTTTGCCGGATAGAGCGGCAGTTCCGTTCCCGTGTTGAGCGCCCCCAGAAACCCGATCAACTCGCCGCTTTTGGCGGTTAGCACGCGCGGATTCAGCTCCGTCAGGCCTGACAGGAACACGCTCACGGCCTCGCCCAGACGGCGCAGGCGCTTCTCGGTTGCTTCCTTGAGGCGATCCGGCGCGCTGCGGTTCAGGAACGGCAGGACGCTTTTCGGAGGCGGGCGATGGATCACCGTGAGGGTCAGGGTCTTGTCGCGCAGGCCGCTGGTTTCGAGTTTCGCGCGCCAGAGACGGTCAACTTCTCCAGCAAAACTGTCCTCACGCACGGGTTCGAGGTCCGGCGTGATCGCCTTGGAGACCTTGTGGACGTAGTAGCTGAACTCCGGCCCCAGCTGCGCGATGATGCGGGCAAAGAGGGCCGTCACCTTGTCGAGATAGGCATCGTCGGTCGTATAGCTGTTGATCCCTTCGAGCCGGATACACTGGAAAAGCTCGTTCACGCGCGTGCGCACGGTGCGGTCATCGACCAGGCTCACATAGGGCAGCATATGCGCGAGGCGGGTCTCGCGCGCATACCAGTCGGGCGTCATCGTACGGAGATCGAGGGTTTCATCCAAGGCTGTATTAGGGCGCATAGCTGTCCCCGCCGTGGATGGAGCGGTTCCGCGTGGGCGGTGTCTCCTGCAGCGCCGTAATCATCACGTCGATGAAGCGCGGATCCCAGTCCGCGGCCTTCCAAAGCACGGGATAGAGCAGGGCGGCGACAGCCAGCACTGCGACGTGCTGGACCCAGACAAAGAGCAGCACCGAACCGAAGAGCCAGACCATCGCGTACATGATGGGCAGGCCCAGAAGCTTGGGCGGGCGCACGAGACCCAGAAAGAGGGGCGCGCGTTCAGCCACCGGCAAAGACCGCGGCAACGATGGTGGGGGCAGCGGCGACACCGGCGATGCCGACAAGGACCCAGAGCGCCTGTCGCAGATCGATGATGTTGAAGAACCAGCTAAGGAAGACGCCGAGAACGGCCAGCGTCGCGATGACAACACCAAGCGGGCCGGTCAGCGCATCGACGATGCCCTGCAGCAGGCTCTGAATCGGCGAGAGATCGATGCTTTGCGCAAGGGCGGGTTCGGCAATGAGTAGGAAGAGCGCCAAAGAGGCTACGAATAGGTTTGAAATCTGTCTCATGAATTTGATCCTTCCAATCGGGCCGTAACAGCCATGACGCGGGCCACGTGGTTCTGGGTTTCTCGGTAAGGGGGAATGCCACCGTGTTGGCGCACGGCGTCCGGCCCCGCGTTGTAGGCCGCCAACGCCAGATGCGGATCGCCGAACGTCTCCAGCATCATCGCGAGGTAGCGGGCGGAGCCGTCGAGGTTCTGTTGGGGGTCACGCGGGTCGACGCCCAGATCACGCGCGGTGTCAGGCATCAGCTGACCAAGGCCAATGGCGCCCGCATGTGAGATCGCATCCTGCCGATAGGCGCTCTCAACCTCGATATTGGCGCGGTAGAGGCTCAGCCAGTCCGTGACGGAAAGCTCCGCGCGCCTTAGGCCGGGGTGGCTGGCATAACGCAGGGCCGTGGTCTCTATGGCGTTTAGGACATCGGCACGGGGCAGGGGTGCCGGACCGACACGGGCTGCAAAGCGCATCGCTTCTCGCTCTGGCACAGTTTCATCGCTGCCGAAAATCGCAAGTTCGTCGGCTGCCGATCCCTGACCGATGCCGTCATTGTAGTTCCGAGCAAAACTGCTCTGAGACCGGGATGGGGTCAGAGAGCCGTCGCTCTCCATGACCAGGACCATTTGCGCTGAGGCAGGTGCTGCGACCAGCCAGAGACAGACGAGGTTAGCTGCCAGCGCCCTTGTCTGATGGCGCTTTGTCTGGCGGGGCGAGTTTATGCGTACGGCTTGTCCCCGCCTCAAGCGGCAGGTCGACATGTGCAAAGCCAAGGCCAATAAAGAAAGACACCACGCCGGAGATCGTCTTGAACTCGCGGATCTTGATATCGTTGTAGGTCGTCCGCGTGCGGGCGGTGACGAGGAGCTTTTCCACGCCATCATCAGAGACAACGCGCATAATCCAGACCCCGTAATAGCTGGGGCCTTTCTTATGTGCCGACTCCTGGCACAGGATTTCTGCGCTATAGCCGCTTTCCACGAGTTCGCGGAACCTGGCTTCCGTAACCACATTTGGTGCTTCGATGTCCCAGTTCATGGCCCGGCTCACGCTTTCTCCAATGGCGCGACCCCAGGCATTCCCACTTGAAGCCCAGAGTTACGATAGTATACTATCAACCGCAAGATGTAATATCGTGCTTTAGCTGTAGTTTGGTCACGCAAACACTAGTCACGGCCAGTGTCTGCGATCAAGGAGATAACAGGTTTGAGAAACCCAAGGTTGACAGGCCTGCTCCCATTGCAAGCTATGGTCCTTCTGATCTGCGTTCCCGGACCAGTTTTGGCGGAATCCTGCTTCGCCCCGGCCCGTCCCTTCCTGCCAAGCGATTCGCAGGCAGCGCGGGACTATGCAGACATCATCCGTGGCGATTTCGAAGATTACATTCAGGATATCCAGAGCTACTTCCGTTGCCTCGACAGCGAACGCGCCCGCGCCTTCGAGGAAGCGCGCGAAGTCAGCGAGGACTATGGCCGATTTCTGCAATTGGCAGGGGATTGATGGGCAACCTCGGGAGCATCAGACTTGCAGCCCATGGAAACCAGACGCCGATAACACCCTCATATATCTACTTTTTAGATAACAGATTTCATCCGCTAGCGACGTCACAAAAGGTATGTGACGCGTGGCAAAGACAATCAGAAGCACAGGACAGGTGGCACTCTGCCAAGCATTGGTCGACGCCCGCATCAAGGCGGGCCTCGGTCAGGAGGACTTGGCGGTCAAGCTCAAGTGCCATCAATCACTTGTGGCGCGCATTGAAAGCGGCCAGCGCCGGGTCGACGTCGTCGAGCTGGTCGTCCTTGCGCGCGCCATTGGCTTTGACCCCTTCAAGGTTCTGGCGATCGTTGAAGCCGCCACGGAGCCCGACCACCGGATTTGATCCATTTCATCTTTCGAGAACACGGGAGCTGACTTCTCCCGGTGTGAATTCGTTACCGCGAGGACGAACAGTAACCGATTTTAACGAGGCCCGGCACACGGTTGCAGCAAACGCTTTGGATCTGAGCTGCTATCCGCAACGCCAAATTGCAGGAAGTCAGTAAACAGTGAACGAAAATGAGGTCGAAGGCGTCGCGATCGCCAATTTGATTGCAACCGATGAAGAAACCATTGTCGGCTGGGTATATCGCTGGAACACAGGTGCTCTGGCAATCCGGTGGGACATCCATGGCCCGCAGCGTGTCTCAAAGATTTACCCGGAGCTCTGCGATGCGGATAAAGCCGAAATTGACTTCGCGTCTCTCATGCAGCTGCCCTGTCGCAACGACTGACATGGTAGAATATGGCCTTTATGGCCCTCGATTGTGTGAGTGTGCCTGCGTTGCAGGTTTGATTTCGTACAAGGCCCTGCGCGACTTCGCTGCGGCTCAATAGTCAGTAATTGACCTGCTCAAAACCGTAATTCCCGCTATAGTCACGCCACTCAACGAAGACGGATCTGTGATAAATGCTCGGGCAGTGCTCGCCCCATCGCTCGAGACCGGCATGCGCATCAGGAAGCGCTGCGGGTGACGACACCCTCCAAGAAAAATCGCCCTGGATCCCGTAGGTGCCGAGGACAACGGCGGCGCTGCGGTTGCAGTCGCCATCTCGCCCGGATTCGTGCTGGCGGGCATAACGAACGTCAAAGACGCGGATGGAACGCACGAAGTTGAATTCCGGCCCGCTGATATCGATGTCGGCGCGGTCTTTTACGAGCTGGAGGGCGTAATCAGCCCTTACGAGGTTGTCCCAAGCCGCGTTGGAGCCTTTGCGCCCAAGCATCCCGCCTGCCCTGGCTGCCTGATCGAAGAGCGGGGTTGAAGAGTTTGGAGGGGTTCCTGAATCACCATATAGGGCATCGAAGATCCGGTCCGCGGGCCGCGATCTAGCAGGTCCATCGTAAGACGCACCCATCGGGCAGCGCCAAATCTGAAGCGGCGGCTCCACCGGCCATGGAGTTATGCGCCGGATGAACTCGGCCCGTGCGCGGGCGCAGGGCACGGAAGCTGGCCATCCACCGGACAAACACAGCAGGATGGCACAATCGATCTGATAGGTTTGGGCGCGTGCTTGTGTCGGAACTGTTGGGCCGGTCAAGGCGAGAGCTAAAAAGGCCGCCAGAGGGAGGTTTTTGAATTCGAAACGCATGGCAAGGACCCTTGACAATCTTCACCCAGCATACCTACGAAAATATACTATTGCAACAATGATGATGCGTGTTGCGGTTGCGGCGGTCAGCAAGATCGCGAGGTGACCGAGCCGCCCGTCGTCATCCGCCACGTTCCGCGCTGCGCCAATCCCACGGCATGTCAAAGCGTCCGAGCCATCTCGATCGTCAAATGAGTCTCGAATTGCCCTTAAATCGGTTCTACCTAAATCTGTTTGGCGAATAGGACGCATTCGGGCTCTCAGCAGTTCTGCAACGGCTCAGAAGCAGACGGAACCTTGAAGGCTTCGAACCTCGTGAGTTCGAGGACCAGGCCAGGCTGGCTTGAAGCAGGCCGTGCACCCGTTTCAGGTCGCTGTCGCTTAGCTTGCACTCGCAATCGACGTCGATCACACCTTCATGACCTCTCACAAGCTCAGTGAAAACGGTTCTCCTCCTCTTCAGGCTTGCCGTGACCGTAGAGGTCGGCGTTTTCGTGTGCGCGGTCTTCGTGTTCGAACTCCAGGCTGGAATGGGCGATGTTGAAGTCCTCCTTCAGCCGGTCCTTGATCGCTGCCTTGATCTTTTCGATTTTACCCCAGCCGCCCGCTGTCAGCACCACGTGGCAGTCCAGCGCCGCCTTGTGCTCCTCCATCTGCCACAGATGCACGTGGTGAACGTCCGCTACACCATCGACGCTCCGCAGCGCCTCAACGACGGCTGCATTGTCGATGTCGGGTGGGCTGCCGAGCATCAGGGTTCTGATCGGACCGCCAATCTCAGTGAAAGCCAGATAGAGGATGTAAAGGGCAATGCCGATGGTGATTGCGGGATCGACCCATCGCATGTCGTAGAGGATGATCAGGGACCCTCCAATGATGACTGCCACAGAGGCCAAAGCGTCCGACAGGTTGTGCAGGAAAAGCGCACGGATGTTCACACTGCCTTTCTGCATCGAATAGGTGAGCAGCGCCGTCAACGTGTCGACGACGAGTGCCACACCGCCCAGGATCACCACCGTCCAACCAGCGACCTCGGGCGGGTCGATCATCCGCATGCCACCCTCATAGATCAGGTAGAAACCGATCAGGATCAGGGTCGTGTAGTTGATGAGTGCCGCGACGATTTCAATCCGACCATAGCCGAATGTCATGCGTTCATCGGCGGGTCGTCTGGCGATTTTGCGCGCAACGAACGCGATCACCAGTGACGCCATGTCCGAAAAATTGTGTAGGGCATCTGCGATCAGCGCCAGGCTGCCGGAAAGGATGCCGCCAACGATCTGCGCGACGGTCAGAAGCCCGTTGGCCCAGATTGCGATGGAGACCCTACGATCACCTGATTCAGGATCAATGTGGGTATGGCCATGATCATGCGGCACGGTTGTTCTCCTCATGGCTGTGGTTCGGTCGACTGAGACCAGGGACCTTTGGCAACATTCCACGACGGATGCGGCGAACCCGGGCATTCATCCAGTGACGGATGACGTGGCGATAGAGAAAGTCACGCGCAAATCCGAAGTTCTGACTATATTTCAAATAAAAGTCATCGGGCGCATCAAAGGTTCCAAAATCACGAACGATACCGGTTTTCTGAATATAAGTGCTGCCGCCGTTCCAACTGACTGGTGGCGCACTCAGGCAATCCGTTCCAGCGCCGTAGCCGCAAAGGCTTTCTGTTTCGCTGAATTCCTTCTGAAGCGACTGCAGGAAGGGGGCGTCCAGAATGAAGCCTTCGAGATTGATCCAGCCCTCTTCTGTTTCGACTTCGACCCACGAGTGCAGAATTTCGGACGGTGCGAGGGGGTAGACCAATTCGGGCACCACGCCACGCTGCAGGGCCTTGTGGATGGTGAAGCCGTGCAGTCGGCAGCGGATGCCTACGCTGCGCAGCAGTGCCATGAGAAGCGTCCCTTTCGTGTTGCACTGCCCGTAGCCGTCGGTCAGCACCGCAGAGGCGGGAATGTCGTCGACGCGGTTGTAGCCGAACGCAATCACGTTCCGGACAAAGTCATAAACCGCGCCAATCCGGTCGACACGGGCAAGGTCATGCCAGCCACGATCTCGTACCAGGTTCGAGATTGAGGGCGAGTCAAAATCCAGCAGTCTTGTTGCGGTTAAATAGGAATCGGTGGGTGCCACAGGGTCTCTCCTCGAATCGTTCACGAGGAGTCTTAATCTCTACAGTGACTAGAGAGACAAGCCTTTTCTCAAATGTTACTTTCGATCACAGCTCTATCCGATAGTGCCAAGGGCCGGGAAGGTTTCGAGCAGCCAGAAGGCAAGGCGGCTGATCTGACCTGTCATCACGCCGATACCCATCAGCACCATCAGTCCGCCCGATATACGATAGAGCCATCGACCAGCCGCACCGATCCGCTTTAGCCTGCCTGCAATCTCGTTGGTGAAGAGCGCTATGATTAGAAACGGCAGTCCAAGCCCTGCGGAGTAGATTGCCAGCAAGGCCATCCCGTCCGCTCCAGATGTCGCGCTTACTGCCAGGATCGACCCAAGCACAGGGCCTATGCAGGGCGTCCAGCCAAAGGCAAAGGCAAGACCCAAAAGGTAGGCTCCAACGGCGCTGCCGCCGTCAACTTTTACGTCGGGCCTCGTGTCACGCATCATTGCGGGGATCTTGATCGCGCCCATCATGACAAGTCCGAACAAGACGATCAAGAAGCCACCCGCAAGCCCGAGTTCGTATTTCCAGCGCAAGAGCATCCCGCCCAAAAGACTTGCCCCGGCCCCGAGCGCCACGAAGACTGTCGAAAACCCGAGCACGAACCACAAACTCAGGACCACGCTGCGCGCCCGTTCGGCAATGCTGCGCGCCGCCCCGGATTTCGCGGCGGGCTGTCCCGCGATGTAAGAGACGTAGCCAGGTGCAAGAGGCAAGACGCAAGGCGACAGAAAGGATATAGCGCCACCCAGAAAAGCCGCGACGATTCCAACACCTGAGATTTCGAACATTCAATTCCTGCCTTGCTTTAGCCTGTGAAACGCGCACCGTTGTAAAAGCTAAAGCTACTGTAGGAGCAATGCCGTTTTTTACGCTCCGCGGGGTGCCGCGAGGATGATAGCGGCACCCAACAAGCATACAGCGGTGCCGAGCAGATCCCACCTGTCCGGCCGGTGCCCTTCGGCGAGCCACATCCAGAGAATGGACGCGGCAATATAGATCCCACCATAGGCCGCAAAGGCGCGTCCCGCAGCCACAGTGTCGACCTGAGCCAGAAGCCAGCCGAACGCCACCAGCGCCGCTACACCGGGGACAAGCCAAAGAGGGGACGCGCCAAGACGCCACCATGCCCAGATGGCAAAGCATCCGGCGATCTCAGCCAAGGCCGCGAGCGGATAGACGAGCACTGCGGTCATCTCAGGCGCCGATCTCGTCGTGGTCCGTCAGGCACTCGGAATGGTCGCGCAACACCTCCAGCACACGGCAATCGGCCGTGTGCCCGCCGCTGCATTCATGCACCATCCTCTGCAATTCTGTCCGAAGGGCTTCAAGTCGGGCCATACGTTGCTCAACCTGCTTAAGTTGCCTGCGAGCGATGGCATCGGCCTCCGCGCAAGACTTGTCCGGATGATCGCTCAGATCGAGAAGCTCACGGATCGCGTCCAGCGAGAACCCGAGTTGCCGCGCATGCCGGACGAAAGACAAACGGTCAAGCTCACTATCTCCATAGCGCCGCTGACCGCCAGCCGATCGCCCGGGCTCGGGCAAGAGTCCGATCTGCTCGTAATAGCGGATCGTCTGCACCTTCGTCCCGGTCTTTTTTGCCAAAGTGCCGATTGTCAGCATATCATCTCTCCAGACTATCTACAGCCCGTGTAGCTTTAAGCGTTTTTTTGCACAAGTTCCGCTTGGCATCTCACAGGTCAGTGAACATCGCTCTTCCATCCATAATAAGTCTTGAACCTACAGTAGCTAGAGGGTGTAAACTCGCTGAAAATATAGAATCAAATTCGGGCGGAGCGCGTGAAGCTTTCAAATCTTCAGAAAGTACTATGGGTTTTGGCGGGCGCGGCGGCGTTCGTTTTCATCTGGCTGCTAATGTGGGCGGACTACCGCGCCGACCTTGCCCAAGCCGAGACCGAACCACCTTTCTTTGCGCAGTTCGAACTCACGGATCATCGCGGCATGGTCCAAACAGACGAAGATTTCGCAGGGCGCTGGATGCTGGTCTTCTTTGGTTTCACCAATTGCCCCGACGTCTGTCCAACAACACTGTCCGAAGTCGCGGCCGTGATGGAGGGCTTGGGCGACGAGGCGGCAAAGGTCCAGCCGATCTTTATAACGATTGATCCGGAGCGGGATACGCCGACAGCACTTGCCGGGTATGTGCCCCTGTTCGACGCTGGGATCATCGGGCTGACCGGCACGCCGGAGCAGATCGCCGCAACATCCGAGACCTTCCCAATTTTCTTTGAGAGGATCGAGGAGGCCACCGCGCCGGGTGGATACACAATGGGGCACACATCGCACCTGTTTCTTTTTGATCCGCGGGCGGGCTTCGCCAATTCCTGGCCCTACGGCACACCCGCCGAAGAGATCCTTGCGGATCTGAGAAAGAGGATCTGATTGCCATGACCCGCCTTTCCGGAGAAGCGGCCCTTGTTCTTGCTTGGATCATTGCGCTTATCGCATCGCTTGCCGTGCTCTTTATTGGCGAGGTGCTTGGTCAAACGCCTTGCGTCCTTTGCTGGTTCCAGCGCGCCTTCATGTTCCCCCTGGCTATCGTTCTTGGGCTCGGGCTGTGGTGGCAGGATCCCCGCGTGGGGCGCTATGGCGTTGCGCTAGCGCTTGGGGGGGCGGCAGTGGCGTTGTATCACATCGGCCTCTATGTCGGGCTGATCCCCGAGGCGATCCAGCCCTGCACGGCGACCGGCCCCTCTTGTACCGACGACAACCAGGTGGTCTTCGGCATTCCGATTCCGCTGTTGGCGCTTGTCGCCTTCACGATGATCGGGATGCTGTCGGCCCTTTCACTGAAGGAAAAACAAACATGAATCGACGCGGCCTCGTTCTATCCGTTCTGGCTGTTGGCGCCGCAGGTTTTGGCGGCGCGGCCTGGTATGCCACCCGCCCCCAACCCATGGCAGAGGCAGTCCCTGTCGCGCCCGAAGTGAACGATGTGCTGATCCGGCCCTATTCCCCGATCCTCGGCCCCGAAACGGCACCTGTCACGATTGTCGAGTTTTTCGATCCAGCTTGCGAGGCATGCCGCGCATTCTATCCCGTGGTCAAAGAGATCATGGCTGAGCACGGTGATGCGATCCGTGTCGTAATTCGATACACCGCGTTTCACGGGGACGCTTCGGTGGAAGCGATCCGTGTTCTCGAAGCTGCGCGGATGCAGGATGTGTTCGAACCCGTGCTGGAAGCGGTCCTGCGCGAGCAGCCGCGATGGGCGTCCCATGGCACTCCGGCACCGGGTTTGATCCTTGAGATTGCCGCAAGCGGTGGTCTGGATGTCGAAGCTGCTCGGACACAGATGCTGGCCCCCGGTGTCGTGGCGGTGCTCAATCAGGACCGCGCTGATGTCGAAGCGGTAGGCGTGCGACAAACGCCCACGTTCTTCGTCAACGCCAAGCCATTAGACCCGTTCGGTGAGGCCGAACTGCGGCGACTGGTGGCTGCGGAAGTTGCGGCCAGCCAAAGTTGATGCTCGGCCAGATACAGGAGAATTCTTCATGACAAAACGATCTTACATCAATGGTTTGCCCCTTGTCTTGCTACTCTCGGGCATGTCGACTCCGGCATTTGCCGGTTCGGAGGATGTGGTCGTCGAAAACGCGTGGTCCCGTGCTTCAATCGGGGTCAACCGCCCTGGTGCGGCCTATATGACTGTGCGCAACACCGGTGAAGACACGGTCACGCTGACCGGGCTTACAACACCACTGGCCGTGATGCCCCAGATCCATGAGACGAAAACCAACGCCGACGGCGTCAGTTCTATGGCGCCTGCTGACGAAATCACGATTGAACCGGGCCAAAGCGTAGCATTGGAACCGGGAGGGCTGCACGCCATGCTCATGAAGCTGCAAAACCCGATGATCGAAGGCGAGACCTTCCCACTGACACTGACGTTCTCGGACGGTGGTGAAGTGACTGTTGAGGTCCCAATTCTGGGGATCGCCGCGCGCGGGCCGGAGAGCTGATGCAGCGTCGACATGTGGTCCAATACAGTGCAGCCGGTGTAGGCGCTGTCGCTCTGATGCTCGGCGTCGGTTGGTGGCGGGTGGATGGTCCCGGTGCACCAAAACCGGCCGGCCAAAGGCCTCTCCCCCTGTCGGCGATGGATTTCCGACTGACCGATCACGAAGGCAATGAAGTGGGCCCGGAAACCCTGATCGGACGCCCGACCATGGTGTTTTTCGGGTTCACCTACTGCCCGGATGTCTGCCCCACGACGTTATCGGATATCTCAGGTTGGCTTGAAGATCTCGGGGACGACGCCGCGCGGATGAACGTGGTCTTCATCACAGTCGATCCGGAGCGGGACACGGTCGAGGCCATGGCCGAATATGTCGGCTATTTTCATCCGGCTATTCGCGGCTGGACTGGGCCGGCAAACCAGGTTGCCCGCGCTGCAGAAGGATTTCGTGCCTCGTATGAGCGCGTCCCGACCGAAGGCGGCGACTATACAATGAACCATACGGCAAGCGTATTCCTGTTCGATGCCAAGGGTGAACTCGTCACCATGATTGACTATCACGAGCCAAGAGAATTCGCAGTGCCGAAGATCCGGCGTGCACTGACAGAAGACGTAGAGGGGGCAACATGAAGATTAGAATTGTTTTGGCGAGCGCTGTGGTCGCAGGCGCTTTTTCGCTGACCGCCATCGCCATTTCTGGCGTTCTTTCTAAAGAGCCAGTGCCTCCTGCGATTGCTGAAGCGACCCTCTGGACTCCCGATCCGCTCTCGATGCCTCAGATCGCCGACTACGATGTGACACCGCCCGCTGCATTTCACGCCGACAATGCTAGCCCAATGCGACCTCTGCCGCTCTTGCAATCTGTCTTCGCAGAAACCGCCTTGCCCGAGATTGAACCGCCTTTGATCACTTGGTCGCGTGAGATCGCGTCGGGCGAGACGCTGGATGCGGTCCTGGCGAACGCGGGTATCGCTGCGCCTGCGCGTGCCGAAATCGCGCTCGCGCTTGGTGCAGAATATGACCTGCGCCGATTGCGCCCGGGCCATGAGATCACTGTGATCTCAAAGGTGGACGGAAATCCGAGCCGCGTGGAACTGGCAGTTGACGATGGGGTGCGGATCGAAACGGTCTTTGGTCAAGAACTTGTCACACGCGTGTTGGAGCCAGACCCTGAAATGGTGACGTTCGCGGGCGAGGCAGTGATCGAAAGCTCTGTCTTCGCGGCGTTGGACAAAGCAGGCATCCCTGCTCGTTTTGCGGTCGACATGGCGCAGATGCTGGGCGGCACAGTAGATTTTCGACGCGAACTTTCCGGTGGCGAGACGATGCGTATTCTTTGGCGCGAAGCCCGCGACGGAAACGAGAGGATCGGTCAGCCCGAACTTGCCTTTGCCACACTGGACCTTGGTGAAACGGTCTACGAGATCGTCTGGCCGGATGACGGCAGCGGTGAAGCAACGATCTATGTCGATGGAGAGGTCCTGCGTGTTTTTGCCCAACCGGTGGAAGGAGCGCGGCTGAGTTCCGTCTTTGGCCGTCGCACACACCCGGTCTATGGGAATGTGCGCATGCACACCGGGGTCGACTTTGCTGCGGCCCGCGGTACGCCGGTGAAAGCGACAGCACCCGGACGCGTGAGCTTCATCGGACGTCGTGGTGGATATGGCCGGGTGGTGGAGATAGCGCATGGATCCGACACCCTGACACGATACGCACATCTCAGCGAGGTGCCGGACACACTCGAACAAGGGCAGCGCGTTTTGGCCGGAGACATGATCGGTCGCGTCGGTGCGACCGGCACCGCGACCGGCCCAAATCTCCATTATGAGGTTCTAGTCGATGGTCGCCCGACCGATCCTCTCTCAGACGACAGACTGGCAGAGGCGGCCGAGCGGGATGCGGATGACACGGCTGCACTTGAGCGATTGGCTGAGGCACGCTCGCTACTGGCCGAGAGGCTCACCAGCGAATTTGTGCAAACAACAACCGAAAGGCTTTAATCCATGAAACGACTGGCTCCCGCCCTTGCAGTCACGCTGGCCTTGTTTCCCGCAGCGCAAGCGGTCGCCGATGCGATCCAGATTGATGTCCGGAAGACAAACGGCTGCGGCTGTTGTCTGTCCTGGATGAAGCACCTCGAGGAAAGCGGATTCGCGCCGACAGGCGAGGACATGTTCGGGGGATCTCTTGTGCGCTTCAAACTCGACAATGGCGTGCCTCAGCGCATGGTCTCCTGCCATACGGCTTTGGTCGACGGCTACGTGATCGAAGGACATGTACCGGCATCAGACATTCAGCGTTTGTTGGATGAGCGTCCAGATGCAGTGGGGTTGGCGGTGCCCGGAATGCCCTATGGATCGCCGGGCATGGGACCGGAAGACGATCGAGAGGCTTATGAGGTCTTCCTGATCCGCGGCGATGGATCGACCGAGATCTTTAGCAGTTATTCGGCCGCTGACTGACGTATCGACGAGACCTCAACGCTTGGAACCCCTCTCCCCAATTACCCTTGGCTTTCTAGGAAGTCTGGCCGCCGGATCGCTGACAGCGGTCGGGGCGATCCCCGTTCTTTTCGGGCGCATCCCATCCCGGGCTACACGCGATCTGCTACTTGGCTTTGCAGCGGGTGTCATGCTCGCTGCATCGTTTTTCTCGCTGATCATCCCGGCTCTCGATGCAGCCGAAGGACAGTTCGACAACGGTGCTCTCCCGGCGGCCATCGTTTGTGTTGCTATCTTGCTTGGCATGGGCGCGGTCGCTCTGATGAACGAACGGCTGCCGCATGAGCATTTCAAGTCGGGGCGGGAAGGCCCTGACTCTGCTTCGCTGCGCCGCGTCTGGCTCTTCATCATCGCGATCACGATCCACAATTTCCCCGAAGGACTCGCCGTTGGTGTCGGGTTCGGGGCTGACGGTCTTTCTGGTGGCTTGCCGCTTGCGATTGGCATTGGGCTGCAAAACGCTCCCGAGGGTCTCGCCGTAGCGGTCTCATTGCTTGGTGAGGGATATTCCAGGCGCCGTGCGTGGGGCATTGCCGCCCTGACAGGTCTTGTCGAGCCGGTAGGCGGGCTTCTTGGGGCTGGGATCATCAGCATCTCGCAGCCGCTGTTGCCATGGGGCCTCGCCTTCGCCGCCGGGGCGATGCTCTACGTCATCAGCCACGAAATCATTCCCGAAACCCACCGTTCTGGCCATCAAAACAGGGCGACACTCGGTCTCGCGGTTGGCCTGGTGATCATGTTGTTCCTCGATGTATGGCTGGGAGGATGAGATGAAACAGTCCCATTTCCAAGGTTTCTTTGCGGCTGGAACTGCTTTTCTTGTTGATCAGGTGACAAAAGCAATTGTCGTCGCCAATGCGGCAGATTTGAGCGCCGGAGTTCCGGTCTTTCCCGGTTTCAATCTCATCTACCTGCGCAACGATGGCGTGACATTTGGATTACTTGGTGGAGCGCCATGGTGGAGCCTTACAGTGTTGGCCCTCGCGGTCTGCGGCTGGTTGACTGTCATGTTATTGCGCACTGACAACCGGGCCGAGGCTATCGCCTATGGTGCGATTATCGGTGGCGCGCTCGGCAACGTCCTCGACCGCATCCGGTTTCGGGGTGTGACGGACTTCCTCGATTTCTATGTCGGATCCACGCATTGGCCCGCCTTCAACATGGCGGATGTTTTCGTGGTCAGTGGCGTGGGCCTACTGCTCATAGCCCCTTGGTTGAGCGCCAAGTTGAAAACTGGCACATGATGGCGGGCTTGCGACCACTGACGGGTCGTGGCCGTTACATTCCCCTGCGATCAGGGATTAGCTTTGCAGCGGGCGGTTTAACGGTTTTAACCCTTCCACCATTCTCATGGCTGATCGTTGTTCCGGTCGCCTTCTCAGCACTCTTTCTCGTCCTCCGGCAGGTTTCGACAGCGCCCGCCTTCTTCATCGGCTGGGTCTTCGGAATGGGCCAGTTCGGGTTTGGAGTTTCCTGGATCGCCGAGAGCTTCTACGTCGATGCCGAACGTTTCGGTGCCCTTGCGATCCCGGCAGTCGCGGGACTGTCCGCCGGACTGGCCATATTCCCAGCGATTGCGGCGATGTTATTTGCCACCATCATGCAGCGCCGTGCTGTCGGCGGCATTACGGCAGGTCTTCTGCTTGCAACCTGCTGGGTTGCCGCAGAATGGCTGCGCGGTCATGTCCTGACGGGGTTTCCCTGGAACCTTGCCGCTTATGCTCTTGTCGAACATGCCGCCCTGCGCCAACCGGCCGCCTGGGTCGGAAGCTATGGGCTAAGCTTTCTCACGGTCTTTATCGGGCTGTTGCCCGGTGTGTTGATTGTGGCGGCACCAAACAGACGCGTGCCTGTTCTCGTGCTCTTCGCCGCTGCGGTGATGGGCCTCTGGGGTGGCGGCGCGCTGCGTTCAGGGACGGATGTGCCGCCGACGGACATCGCTTTGCGCATCGTCCAGGGCAATGTGCCGCAAGTCGAGAAGTGGGCACCGGGCAGCCGCGAGCGAACACTGGAAAAATACTTGAGCTTGTCTGCGCAACCTGGACGCTTCGACCTGCTGCTGTGGCCGGAAACGGCCTTTCCCGGTTTTCTGGACGAGGACGCCTTGGCGCGCAGGCGGTTATCCACGGTTCTGCCAGACGGCAGGATCCTTTTGACAGGAGTGCCTGACCGCGTAGAGGGCGATGGGGAAACCCGATATTTCAACACGGTTCAAGCCTATGACGGCAACGGCGAAATTCTGACGGGATATGCAAAACATCATCTTGTTCCGTTCGGGGAATATGTGCCCCTGAGAGGCTGGCTGCCGATCGAGCGGCTCACCGAAGGTTTGGGCGATTTCACGCCAGGACCAGGGCCACGCACGCTGGCGATCCCGGGTGCGCCTCTGGTCGCGGTGGCGATCTGTTACGAGATCATTTTTCCGGGCCAGGTGGTCGATGACCTTTTTCGCCCCGACTGGATTTTCAACGCAACAAATGATGCCTGGTTCGGTACCAGCATCGGCCCCGAGCAGCACCTCGCCTCCGCGCGCATGCGCGCGGTCGAAGAAGGGCTTCCTGTGGTCCGGGCGGCCAACACGGGGATTTCCGCGATCATCGACGCCAAGGGAGAGATCATCGCGCGCCTCGAGACCGGACAAACTGGAGTCATAGATGCCACCCTGCCGACAGCGCTTGCGCCTACACCTTACGCACGTTTCGGTGATTGGACATCGCTGGCGCTCATCTGTGCGGTCTGGGCCTTAGCCTTTACCGTCGGATCGGCCAGACGACGTTTCAATTCAGAAAAATCAAAATCGGAGGAATCGTGATGCTGGTGCTCGCAGGCTTTGTCGGAGGGGCGCTCTGGGGTGGCTATCTGGCGCAACGGCAGAAAGGGAACCGCCTGGATATACTTCAATACGCGACAGGCTTCGGTATTGCTTTCGGCCTACTCGCTTTTTTCGCCTCGGTGATCCTCTTGCGCATCACGTCTTGAGATTGCTTTGGCACCGGCAACGAATTGAAACGACTGTTCAACATATTACTGTACTTGCTCCTGGCGATTTTTGCATCAGGACTGGCCGTATCCGGTGTCGTCTACTTTCTTTTGCGCGCCTCCGTCCCCGACTATGACGAGGATTTCAGTGTTGCGGGAATCGAAGGTCCAGTCGATATTCTGCGAGATGCTGCGGCCATACCGCACATTTCCGCAGACTCCGCTGCGGACGCCTATTTCGCGCTTGGTTTCGTTCACGCTCAGGACAGGCTTGGCCAGTTATTGAGGGCAAGGCGGGCAGCGCAAGCCTTGTTGCCACTTGACCAGACGATCGAAGTCGAGCCTTCGACAGCCCAAGCGCTCGACGCATATGCCGCTGGTGTCAACGCGTGGCTTGGTCTGGTATCCGAAGGCGGGCGCGGCAGAGGCTCACCCGATCTGTTGATCGCGGATGAGAGAATGATCGCTGCCTGGAGACCCGTCGATAGTCTCAGACTTGCCCAAGCGTTTCTGAACGATCTTCAACCCGAGAGACGCCAGAGTGACCTGTCCGGCTTGTCAGATCGACCTCTTTTGCCCGAGCTGTTTGTGACCTCGCCCAAGGTCAGCCTCGATGCTTGGGCGTTGCCTGGAGACAGAACAGCTTCGGGAGCACCAATTCTCGCCGCCGATATACGTGGCCCCTTATCGCTGCCTTCTGAATGGTACCTGGCGGATATTCAACTCCCGACCGGAGCCGCGATTGGGGCTACAATGCCGGGTGTGCCCTTCATTGTCGTCGGTCGCAGCGAACGCGTCGCTTGGGCGTTCCGATCTCTGTCACTGACTGCCCTTAAAGAGCCAGTGAGTCCCACCGCTGCCAAGGCCGGCAATTTTCTGATGATGCTTGACCGTCTGGCGCGGTCCGCCGATGTGAACGATGCTATGGACGCAAGCATGAACCTGGCACCAGCCGGATTGGAGATTCTTGCCATCGGCCGAGAAATCCTTGCTCGCTGGCCTGACAGGGAGGTCGAAACGCCTTTCTCGTTTCGAGACGCCCGTCTGGCAGCTCTTGATGTGCGGCAACCGATATTCTCGGTCGAGGGCGCGATTGCGGCGCAGCGCGACACGGTCAGCACTGCCGCGCGGGCGCTTCTTCCTATAATGGCAAAAGAGCTCTGGTTCGTGGGTTCCGCAGGCGCTCTCGAAGAGAACCGCGCAGATGAGTTTCGCGGCGATATTCTGGGTCAACTTGCCCAATGGAATGGCGACATGGATCGCTTTTCACCGGAACCGCTCGTGTTCTGGGCCTGGGCGCGCGCGTTGCAAAAACGGATACTTCAGGATGAATTTCCATCCGCGACAACGGTCTGGGCCAGGCCAAATGCCGATATCCTATTTGCGGTGCTTTCAGATCGCGGAGGGAGCGCAATCTGGTGCGACATCCGCCCGTCCACCCGCATCGAGACCTGCCAGGATCAGGTTCGTGCGGCCCTGGATGATGCCATCGGCTGGCTTGTCGACCGCTACGGACCCGATCCGTCAGATTGGGTCTGGGGCGAAGCACACGCTTTGAATATGGGGTGGGCGCCAATCCGATCGAGTGGGATCATCAGCGATCTGCTGTCTCTCGAAGCCCCATCTTCGGGCGATCCATACACACTGATTGCAACGCTGTTATCTTCTGACAATGACCGCCCCTTCGCGGCCAGCGCGGGCACCAATTTTCAGGCGGTCATGTCGTTTTCGGAAGAAGCCGGATCCTATTTCATCGCGCCAGCCGGTCAGTCCGGCCACCCGCTCTCACGTTTCTATGAAAACCTTTTTCTCATGTGGATGCAGGGCAAATATCTCACGATGTCCACTGATCTGTCCTTGGCCCGGGGTGGCGCTGTGGGAACATCCCGACTTTCACCGGTATCCGTCGATACGCCGACAATACAAAATGACAGGAGCCGATGATCACTTACTTCCTCCTTTTCGACCCGTTTGGGTATGCGATTTCGCCAGTGTCCCTTGTTTCCGTCAGCTTGGCCGCATGGGTCTACATGCGCGGCCTCGTGCGATCCGCTCGCATTCGCGGGACGGTGTCTATGTGGCGGCAAGCCCTGTTCCTCGCTGGCTTGACCTGCATTCTCGCGGCCACAAATGCGCCTCTGGCTTCGTTGGGGCATAGCCTCTTTTCGGTGCACCAAGTGGAGCACCTTCTCCTCCGCCTTGCAGGACCACTACTCTTCGCGGTCTCTCAGCCGTGGCGATTATTGCAAGCCGGTTTGAACAGACGGTGGCGTCGATACCTCGACGCTCTTGGAAAATCTTTTGCATTTCGGTTCTTGGCACATCCGGTAACCGCCACTGCCGCGCTCATCACGTCGCTCTTTATCTGGCAGATTCCAGTGCTTTACGGACTTGCTCAGCGCATCGCGGCGATCGAGGTGTTCGCCCATTTTGCGATGGTGCTGGCAGGGATCTGGTATTTCGGCATGCTCTTCGACCCGAGAGATCCCCCTGAGGGCGCGAGGCGCGGCGCAAGGCTGATCTCCGGTTTCGCGGTGATCGTTTCAAACATTTTTCTGGGTTCCTTGACGACACTCAAAGAGGTGAGCCTCTATGCTTCCTACCAAACGGCGGGAACCGGGTTTCTCGATCCCCTGTCCGACGAAACCATGGGTGGCTACACGATCTGGGTCCCGTCCTCGATGCTGATGATCGCCGCGATCATTCTGGTCATGAACGGGTGGAACGCGGCCGAGGTGCGTCGCTGGAATTCACGATACGAGTTGGTGCGAGGGTCAAACTCCGCGGCGCTCGAGTTTCCGGAAACGGCCGAAGAATTGCGTCTGAAAGTAGCAGAGCCAAACCGCGACATGGGCCGGACGCTCGCCATAGGTGCCTTGGTCATGTTCTTCATCGTCATGACGACGGTGGTGACAATTGTCTATGCGCTTTGAACAGAGGAGCAAATCAAAGGTTGTATCCACGTCTTTTCCCGCGATCGACATTCTCGCTGCACCGTCGTCGCAGTCAGAGATTTTGGGCACACTATCTCGGGCTGGCCAAGCTCAGAGGACACGAACGATTTTCTGCACTAAGGTTGACCATCAGAACAAATGCCAACCCACCAGCCTTTGACTGCTGACGCCGCCGCCTCCTGAGTCTTGCTTTTCTGAATTTCGCGAGAACTTGATGCTGCGCTACTTGCCGCTTTGAGATTGCAGGAGGGCGTGTTCGAAGGCCTCCAGCGTGGTCGTGCTGACGTGATGCTCGATCCCTTCCGCATCGCGTTCCGCAGTCTCTTCGTCGATTCCCAGGCTGAGGAGAAACGCGACGACGATCCTGTGTCGTCGGCGGCAGGCCTCGGCCAACTCCCGACCGGCATCCGTGAGGAATATGGCGCGGTAAGGTTCCCGCCGCACCAGGCCAGCAGCTTTGAGCCGCGAGATGTTCTTGGTCACGGTCGGCGGCTTCACTCCAAAACGTTCGGCGATTTCCACCGGCCTTGCCTCTCCGCGCGACTCGATCAGTTCGGCGATCAGTTCAACGTAATCTTCCGCCATTTCGCTCTCATGTGCCTGACGCACGGTCGCGAACCCCTCAGCCTGTGCTTCGGGAGCCCTGTCGACAGTTTCGAACGGTTCATGTTCCTGTGATTGCAGCTTTGTCATAGTTGGGACTTTGCAGGGAAACTGCAGGATTGACAACTTGTTTGCTTAGGGTAGATAAATTAGCCGTGTCTAACTTTTGAATTCGGAGACTGCGGTGATTCAGAAATTCCTTGGAGCGTTCATTGTCGCACTCGCAAGTGCGCTCGTCCTGTCCGGACCTGTCGCTGCGACGCCTGCCAAGGAGGCTCCATGGCTTCCCGAGGCGGCGGCCTACCGGCTGACTCTCTTCCTCGGAAATCTCGAACCGCTGCCTTGGGATGACGTCGGGACCGCCTGGGCCGAACCCTACCGGGGTTCGGAATTCTCTGTTGGTGCATTGGCATGGCTGGACGGCAACAGCGACATCGGACCCGCCCCCCTTCTGGACGCCATCACTCGCGAAGACCGCCAGGCGGTCTTTGCCGAGGCGACGCGGCTGATCGCGCGCCGGATCGACGAGGAACTGGACCGAGCAGTCATGGCCGACGACCCTGCACGTGCGCAGCAGGCCGTGCGGACAGCCCGAGAACTCTATCGCTCGTTCGCGGACGGTATCGCGGCTGCTGATCCCGACGCTTCGAGACGCATCGGCCTCGCCTGGCTGGAACTCAACAGCAGCACAGGTTCCGCCGGTGTTCTTGGTGCTGGTGCCACACCCGCGAGTCGCAAAACCATGGAAGCCGCGCGCGAAGTCATCTCCCTCTATCTCGCCGAGAATTACCTCGTTGACGATTTCGCGCCGCGCCGGACGCTGAGCGCGCTGCCGGAAACTGTTGTCCTGAGTGGCCGCACCATCGAGGTGCCGCCTAGCCTGCCGCCGGGGTTTGACATCTTCGATCAGGATCCGCTGCCGCGCCTCGTCCTCAATTTCGAGGAGCAGGGCATCGACGAGACCGACCTGCCATTGGTGGCCTATGGCGACATGCTATTCGACAGCGCGCAAATCTTTGGCAATCCGGCGCAGGGTCTCGGGGTCGCTTGTTCGACCTGTCACAACCGATCGGACGTTAACCAGAGGCTTTTCATTCCGGGTGCGAGCCATCAACCAGGCGCGATCGATGTCGATGGCGCCTTCTTCAACCCGATCTTCAATGACCGGCGTGATGATCCGATTGACATCCCCAGCCTCCGTGGCCTGCGCTTCACCGGGCCCTACGGCCGCGATGGCCGCTTCGCCTCCTTGCGCGATTTCACCCGCAACGTCATCGTCAACGAGTTCGGCGGCGATGAACCGACGCCCTTCATGCTGGATGCTCTGCTCGCCTACATGCTCGAATTCGACTTCCTGCCCAACTCCATGCTGACACCGGATGGTCAGCTGACCGAAGCCGCTCCCGAGGCAGCGCAGCGCGGCGAAGCGATCTTCAATACACCCTTCGCGGCGCTCGGCGACCGTTCCTGCTCCAGCTGCCACGTCCCGGACACGAACTTCCTGGACCGGCAGGCCCATGATATCGGCTCGGTTGCGTTGGCCTACGATGGCGCCCGCACCGGTGCGATGGATACACCCACGCTGCTCGGCACCGTCTACACCGCGCCCTATTTCCACGACGGGTCGCTGCCGACCCTGGCCGCTGTCGTGGACTGGTTCGACGAATCGAAGTCGCTCGGCCTGACCGGAGCGGAACGGGCCGACCTGACGGCCTATCTGGAGACCGTGGGCGCAGCGGACGAGCCCTATGAGGCATTCGACGCCGAGAACACCGCCTTCCGGCTGGCATTCTCCGAACTGACGACCTTCGCCTCGACGCTTGATACGCTGCTGCCGCAGCGGGATGCAAAACATATCCTGCTGCTGACCGACACCGTGGCCGCGGACCTTTCGGCGGACGCCAGCACAATGTCGAACCTGGCTGCGCGGCCTGAAGTCTACGCGTTGGCCCAACGTCTGGCCGAGGTTGGTGACGCCGTTCGTACTGATGACTGGGTGGCTGCCGAAACAAGCTGGACCGCGTTCAAGTCCGAAGCCGACGCAATCGAAGAGAGGGCATTCTGATGGCGATCCATATGAACCGCAGAACGATGTTGGCGCTGGCCGCTGCGGGCGCAGTATCGCTCGCAACCCCGCTGGCCGCGCAGGACACTGCGTTGCGGCTGGCTTTCATCCCGCAGGAGAACCCCGAGAAGCTCCTGGGCGACATAGAGGCCATCAGCGGCTGGCTGGCCAGTGAGATCGGCGTCCCCGTCGAAGGGTTCGTCACCATCGACCATGCGGCGGCGGTCGAGGCGCTGAGAAACGGCGACGCCGACATCTCCTTCATGGGCGCCCTGCCCTTCGTTCTGGCCGAGGCCGAGATCGGCGCGGTGCCGCTTCTCTCCGAGGTCTACCGCGACGCGCCGAGTTATACGGGACGCATTTTCGTGCGTCGCGACAGTGGCATCGGCGCGCTTGCAGACCTGCGCGGACGCGACATCGCATTCGCCGATCCGATCTCGGAATCGGGCTATCTCTACCCGCTCGCCGAATTCGTCGAGGCTCGGCTGATCGACGGCCCAGGCGCGGCGGAGGCATTCTTCGGCCGCGTCTTCTTCGCAGGCGGCTATCAGCAGGCCATGCAGGCGATGGCCGAAGGTCTGGTCGACGCTGCGGGTGCCAGCCAGTATGCCGACCTGCTCCTGACGCCGCAGCAGCAAGCACAGGTGACATGGATCGCGGAAAGCCCGCCAATCCCCAGCCATGTCGTGATCGCGCGACCCGGGTTGGATGCCGAGGTGCAAGACCGCTTCACCAACGCGATGCTGCGGCTCAACGAGCCCGAGAACCGCGACAAGCTGCGCTATCTCTACGGGCCGGACGGCTATGTCAGGGCCGACCCTGCCGCCTATGACGGCGTGCGCGACATGGCACGGCGATATGGGCTCCTGGAATGACCACCGCCATCCGGATCGACGACCTGAACTTTGCCCATCCGGGCGGGAGTGTTCCGGCGCTGGAGCGAGTCTCGCTTACGATTTCGACCGGCGAAAGCGTCGCTTTGCTCGGCCCGTCCGGGACAGGAAAAACAACGCTGCTGGCATTGCTCGATGGCAGGCTCCACGGCTGGCGCGGGCGCGTTTCAGTCTTGGGTGCGCCGCTCGATCCAGACCAACCGCCGCCGCGCGCAAGCCGACCTGATACCGGTTTCGTATTTCAGGAATTCGCCTTGGTCGAACGCTCCACGGTTCTGCGCAACGTGCTCAACGGCCGCCTAGGCCGGATGGCGCCCCTGCGCGCCCTGCTGGGGTCGCCAAGGCCACATGATCTCGACATTGCGCGCACAGCCCTCACTGATTGCGGCATTGCCGATCTCGCCGAACGCCGGGTCGACAGTCTCAGCGGCGGCCAGCGGCAGCGCGTGGCCATTGCGCGGTGTCTCGCGCAGGAGCCACGGCTGATCCTCGCCGACGAGCCGGTGAGCAACCTCGACCCCACCCGCGCTGGGGAGGTCTTGGCGCTGCTGACCGGGGCGGCGCAAGCGCGCGGCGCAACGGCGCTGTTTTCCTCGCACCAGCCCGACCTGGCGCGGCGTTTCGCGCAGCGCATCATCGGCATGCGGAACGGGCGGATCGTGTTCGATGTGCCGACATCCGAGTTGCAGGACGAGGCGACGGCGGCTCTCTACCGGGAGGCAGAGCCGATGCCCGGTTCCGGCCTCCGGGCGGTGTCCTGATGGGCCACCGCAGGTTCGGCGGCTTCGCGACCAGCACCCTGATCGCAGGCGCAATCCTCTGGTCCTTCGCCACGACCGATGTCGAGTTGTCGCGTCTCGTTTCGGCCGGTCCGCGGATCGCTGACTTTCTCGGGCGGATGTTCCCGCCCGATCCGACAGTGATGGCCGAGATCAGGAAGGGCAGCGCGGAAACGCTGAGAATAGCGATCCTCGGTTCCCTCGGCGCTGTGATCCTGTCGATCCCTCTGGCCATCCTCGCCTCCGAGACCATGGTCTCGCGCATGGTGTTCGGCCCTGTGCGCGCGCTGCTGGCCTTTATCCGGGCCGTGCCGCTGATCCTCGTGGCCATGCTTATGGTGGGCGCTGTCGGGCTCGGGCCGCTGCCCGGCATCATCGCGGTCGCCTTTCATGCAACGGGGATGCTCGCCAAGTTCTATGCCGAGGCGATCGACGGCGTGTCCCGCGCGCCGATCGCAGCACTGGAAAGCGCCGGCGCCGGACCGCTCGTGCGGCTCAGGCATGCGATCTGGCCGCAGATGGCCCCAGTCATTGCCCGCGACACGATTTTCCGGTTCGAACTGAACCTGCGCGAGTCGCTGATCCTCGGCATCGTCGGCGCGGGTGGGATCGGCTTCTACATCCAGACCTACGTGAGATCCTTCCAGTATGATAAGGCCGCCAGCGTCACGATTGCGGTCGTCGTCATGGTCATGGCCATTGAGGCGATCAACGTCGCACTGCGGCGCCGCTTCACCTGATCCTTAGGCGTAAATGTCGATCGGTGTCCCGTCCCTGACCATGGCATAGATTTCCTCGATCTGGCGGTCAGTGACGGCGATGCAGCCTGCCGTCCAGTCGCGGACATTCATTGGGTCGATCCCCTTGCGCGGTCCTCCGTGGATGAAAATGTCGCCACCGGGCGACTTTCCTTGAGCCTGCGCAAAAGCGATGTCTGCCGCGTTGGGATATGAGATGCCAATCGACAGGTGAAAGAGGCTCTCCGGGTTGCGCCGATCAATCACGTAGGAGCCCTCCGGCGTACGGCCGTCCCCCTCGAACTGCTTGTGACCTTCGGGCGCGAAGCCTAATCCGATGGGATAGGTCCGCAAGACGTCATCCACCCCGTCCAGAACCAGAAACCGCTGTGCCTTATACATGCGTAGCCGGGTCACTTCGGGTCCGTTGTAAGACCGGAACTTGCTGGCACAACCTGACAGGAAGGAGGCCAATCCGCCCATCAAAAAGGCGCGCCGTGGAAATCTGGTGTTTGTCACTGCTCGACGCCCCTTTTTGCGAGGTCTGTTGGTGCCAGAGGTTACTCTACCGAAGACGTCGGATCAATGACCGTGCGCCAGTGCTCCCTTCGCCATCTGCTCGCCCACCGGTTCACCGCCCGAAGGCCCGTCCTTGATCCGATGGCCGTTCAAAAGCCGCAGCGCATTGGCGACCACCAACAGGGAAACGCCTACATCCGCAGCGATGGCGCCCCACATCGAGGCCATCCCGAACGCGGTCAGCCCGACGAACAGCGCCTTTGTTGCCAGCGATATACCGATATTCTGGTGGATAATCGTCATTGTCCGCCGAGAGTGAGTAATCAGCCACGGCACTCGAGCCAGATCGTCGGTCATCAGTGCAATATCTGCCGTTTCGATCGCCGCATCCGATCCGACAGCCCCCATGGCAATGGCATAATGCGCGCGCGCCATTGCGGGCGCGTCGTTCACGCCGTCGCCGATCATCGCCACCATATCGTGGCATTCCACCAGTTCCTCGATGGCCTTCACCTTGTCTTCTGGCAAGAGTTCGGCGCGCACCTCGTCAATGCCGACCTCGGCCGCCACCGCACGTGCGGTGCGTTCGTTGTCGCCCGTCAACATCACGATTGTCTTCACACCCTGCGCGTGCAGACGCGCAACGATACCCTTTGCATCGGGGCGAATGCGGTCACGAAGCTCCAGCACGCCGGTCACGCCGGTCTCGTCACCCACGGCAACCAGGGTGCTGCCTGCCCCTTCGATCCGGTCCCGAAGATCCGCCGGAATGGCATTGCTGAAACCTTTCTCTTGGGCAAACCGATCTGATCCGAGCCAGATCGCGCGCCGGTCGGCGCGTCCTTCGAGCCCGCGCCCAGGCACGGTCCGCGTGTCCTCTGCGGCAGACACGGAAACACCATCGCTTTCTGCGCGCGCGAGGATGGCGCGTGCCAGCGGGTGCGAGGACCGCGCCTCCAGACTGGCTGCCAGCGTGATGATTTCGCGAGCGGAGGCTTCACCCAGCGGGTGAACCGCCGCCACCTCAGGCTCGCCCATGGTGATCGTTCCCGTCTTGTCCATCGCCAGCGCTGTGGTGCGCCCTGGCGCTTCGACATAAGCGCCGCCCTTGATGAGCACCCCTGCTCGCGCCGAAGCGGCCAGCGCTGCTACAATGGACACCGGCGTAGAAATGACCAGTGCGCAAGGACATGCGATGACAAGAAGGACCAGCGCATTGTAGAACCAATAGTCCCAGGCGCCGCCGAGCAAGAGTGGCGGCACCACCGCGATGGTGATCGCCACCGCCATCACGATGGGTGTATAAATGCGCGCGAATTTCGCCACCCATTGCTCGACCGGCGCGCGGCGGGCATGGGCATCACCGACCAGACGGATGATCTTGGCCAACACTGTGTCGGAAGCTGCCTTGGTCGCTCGTACCGTCAGTGTGCCTTCGCCGTTGATCGTGCCGGCATAGACCTCATCGCCCGGCTCCTTTGGCACGAGCGCGCTTTCTCCGGTAATGGGAGCCTGATCGACGGCTCCCGCCCCCTCCACCACTTCACCGTCGAGGGGGATGCGGTCGCCGCCGCGCACAATGAAGCGATCGTTCACGGCGACCTCTGCCGCAGGCACATCGGTTTCGCTGCCATCTGATCGGATCACCCGAGCTGTCGGCGGCGCCAGATCCAGCAAGGCCGATACCGCGTTGCGGGCCCGCCCCACACTCCAGCTCTCAAGGTAAAGCGAAAGTGAGAAGAAAAACGCAACCGTCGCGGCCTCGAAGAATTCGCCCAGCCCGATGGCACCCGCCACTGCGACCACCATCAACAAGTTCATGTCAGGGGAAAACCGTCGCGCGGAAGACCAAGCCTTGGGCGCGACCAGCCAGACCCCGAAGAGAATTGCCACCGCGAATAACCCTGCTTCCGCGAGTGGCATCGGCATTTCTCCGTGCCCTGCGAATAGCCCGAGCGCACCACCCATGCCGGTTTCGACGATGTGGTAGAGAAAACCTGCCACCCAGAAGCCGCCGCTGAGCGCGGTAAACCGCTTTTGACGTGCCAGATGCGCGGCCTGATTCTCTGCTGCGTTGTCGGCGTCCCACGGTTTTGCGCTCATGCCGGTACTCGCGACCAGTTGCGAAATCTCGTTGTCCGAAATCCCGACTGCGGTATCCAGAATTGTCATCCGCCCATTGATGACATCGAACGCCAGATGCTCAGTCCCGCCGACTTTTGGACCGACCACCCTATTCAGGATTGCCACCTCTTCGGCACAATCCAGACCGGAAACTTGAAAACTTCGCCCATTCGACGGGATGGATTCTGCCGGTCCCGTGTTGGCTCCAGCACCGCAGCACGCAGCACCATCTCCATGAGAGTAGCGAGCTACGCTCGCATGTTTGTGATCATCAACATGATCGTGACTGCAGTCAGAGCTGTGCTTGTGGTCGTGGCGGTGGCCATTGGAAGACATGGGATTGACCTCGGGATTCGTTCATTCCACATTGAGATAGCCCCTACAGTAACTAGAGCTTCAAGAGCTAAAACAGAAACTTGGTCAAGTAAGGACACCGATCTGCGGAACCTTGAAACGCGTTGCCAAGTCTGTGGACGCGGCTGACCTGCCAAAAAGTGAGATAGATATGCTTCAAAAATATGCGGTGATCATGGTTGCAACATTGGCCCTGGCTGGCTGTGCGGTACCTCCGAAGGAAGACAACGATCCATTCAGGGTCGGGAATATTCCAGAATCTGTCGCAGCCCTCGCTGCACCCGACCAGGATCTCAACACGGCACGGCTACGTCCCGAAGATAATTGCTATTGGTATGCGCATAGTGGGCCTGTGGAAACGACCTTGGTCCCGTTGCGATCGGCAGGCGGCAATCCCATCTGCGTCGCGCGCCAATCCTGATTGACGCGTCCAAGCGTCGGATTGACGGCGCGGCTTGGGTCAACTCTGCGGAGTCACGCTGTCCTCGGCCGAATATAGGAACGCCATCGAGCCAATCTCCACATTCGGATACAGATCGTTTATGTGCGCCATGACCATCCGGACGCAACCGGAACTTGCTCGGCCGCCGATGCTTCGCGGCTGTGGTGTACCATGGATGCGCAGATAGGTGTCTCGGTCCCCGACAAAGAGATAAAGCGCCCGTGACCCGAGCGCGTTCTCAGGTCCGGGTTCCATACCGTCAGCGATATCGGCGTAGAGCTCCGGGTCGCGGTCAATCATGTTCTGTGTTGGCTGCCAATGCGGCCACCTGACCTTGCGCTTAATCGTGTAGACACCCGGCTCATAAAGTTTGCCACGAGCAATCGCTACGCCATAGCGCATCGCCGTTCCGCCTTCCTCGATATGGTAAAGATAGCGCGCAACAGCATCGACATGGATGTCACCGGCCACAAGACCATCTTTAGCTACAACCCGCTGCGGCAGAAAGCGCGGATGCAGGCCCCACGGGTTTGATGTGGCTGGATTATAGCCCGGCGGTGTAACCTGTGCATCCCAAGCAGCCTTTTCCGCTTCAGTGGGCCAGGTGTCAGCGAGGAGCGGACTCGAGATAGACGCCGAGAACAATGCGGTAGTCGTCTGGATGAAGTGTCGTCTTGTCAGCATGTATCGTGCTCCGCGCAGTTTCTATTTCGGTGTCGGATCTGTCAGATCGATTTGCTCCACGCTAAAACGTCTAGCAACTAGAGGTTCAAGGGTTAAATTTTCACTTAACCGCGAGAAGCAGAGGGTTGAATAGCGATTTCAATGCTAGACGTTCACGCGCCAACTGGGTCAGCAAAGGGCTAAATCCAAAAAGGCTTCTCTACTATATCGTTGCACGCCACATCCGATAGCGCCCCTGCCCGGTCACCTCACGGATCAGACCCCGCGCTTCCAACCAGCCAAGGTTGCGCTGGACGGCGGCGCGGCTGGCGCCAGTCAAGATTTCGGTCATCGGTGCAGAGACGAGTGGCCACTCGGTCAGTAAGGCGCGGAGAGCAGGTGGCGTCTTGCCCGAGAGCGGTGCCATTTCGGCGTCTGCGCGCATAGCCCATGCCTCTATGTCGTCTAGGTGCCGCATCGCGCTCAAGGATGCTGTCATCATCCCATCGAGCCAACGCGCCAGACGGTCAGCGGGTGGGCCGCCAGCGCGCAGCCCCCCTGATCCGCCCATGGCCAGAGGTGCAAAGACTGCCCCCCTTCCCTCACCGGCCGCAATCCTTGCGGCTGTGACTGCCGCCTCCATCCCGTCTCCGTGCTGTCCAAGACCAGCGAGGTTCCAGAGGTGGAAACCCATGCAGGCGCGGCTGATCGGATGCAGATCGACAGCTCGCGCCATCAGATCCAGCCAGCCGCTCGCACGATTCATGAAAGGTTCGGCATCATCACCAAGGTTCTCGGGGTCGCGGCGGTCGAGAAAGGCGGAAAGGTCCACCTCGGGCCCCGGCCCGCCGCTCAAACGGCGAACTGCCCATCCGACACGCGCGAGTGCTGCGGTGTCCTCCTGAACGCCTGACAGGCGCATGGATATCCAAAGAGCAAGGCGATCCGGGACGATACGATCACCCACAAACCAGCTGAGGTCAGCTGCCTCGATCAGGGCAAGCCTGTGTCGCCATCCTTCGGGGCCGCGCTTCAGGCGGTCGTCCAGCGCGCCGACGCGACCAGCTACACTGGCAAGACGCGCGGCGAGACCCGCCTCTGCTTTCCGCCATTCATCAAGGACTTCGGTTTCGCGCGGTTCGGCCCGTGGTCCGGGCGGCAGATAATCCGGCTCCTCTTCCATGGGACCGGGCAAGAACCAAAGATCGTCCTCGGACGACTGTTCCACCCCCTCAGCATCGAGAAAGAGAGCGTCCGATTCATCATGAAAGGCAGGCGCTTGAGGCTTCATATGTGCAAAATACTGGATTTTTGCATTTTACCCAAGGGTTTTGTCAGAGTGGACCCACGCTTCTTAGATAGCACGCGCGGGCGATGGTCGGCGAGGGCTCTCTGATCGCGCTCAGCGCAAGGAAACCAAGGGTTTTTGGACGAGCACGACGAGCGAGCACTTACTTGCTTTCGTTTACAAACGGTCGTTTATTGATGATACATAAAATTGCAAACGGCCCGTTTTCATGCCCCTGATAGGCTACGCCCGTGTTTCCACAGAGGATCAGACCCCCCTGCCCCAGTCTGAGGCCCTGCAGTCTGCGGGATGCGCCGAGATCTTTGAAGAGCACGCCTCGGGCGGCAATCGCGCGCGACCGGTGCTGGCACGCGTGCTCGAACGCGTCCAGAGCGGCGATACGCTGGTCGTTGTGCGGATCGACCGGCTTGCGCGATCTCTGTCGCACTTGCTGGAGGTGATCGAAAGACTGGAGGGAAAGGGGGCGTTCTTCCGCTCGCTCCAGGACCCGATCGACACTGCCTCGCCCCAGGGCAAGTTCACGTTGCAGGTTCTGGGCGCTGCGGCTGAGTTCGAACGCGCTCTGATCCGCGAGCGCACAAAGGCCGGGCTTGCCTCTGCGCGCGCCAAAGGGCGCGTAGGCGGCAACCCAGGGCTACGCGCCAAGGATCCCGCCGCGCTGCGCAAGGTGCGGCTGGCACGGCAGGACGGCTATATGGAACGCCTGAACGAGACCGCGCAGGATTGGGTGCCTCATGTGCGCCGCCTGCGCCCCGATATGGCTTGGGAAGACGTGCTGCGAATTATCAATGCCCCCCTGCCCCCAGATCACCATTGGACACAAGGCCGACTGCTCCGCGCTGTGAAGGCATATGTGCGCGACGGGTTCCTTCCTGCCGAGGTGCTTGGCCGCGCCGGACGCCGCGAAACCGATGACCGCCTGCCGGCCATCGTCGCAGCGATCAAAGGCGCGGACCCCGAAATCACGCTGCAGGCGATCTGCGATCGGCTAGAGTCGATGCGCGAACGGACCCCTCGAGGTCGTGCCAGCTGGCAGCCGTCTTCGGTCAAAATGTTGCTCGAACGAGCGGAGCGGCTTGGCCTAATTTCATCAGAATCGGCTCACTCCCAACTGTAACTAGCAGAGGCTCAAACAGCTGAATCTATCGCTCTAAACACCGTCAGAAGGTCAATTGTGCCATTGGTTGCATGGGTTTAGCCAATACCATCCAAACAATCCCCATGAATGGCTTGAAGCACGGTCTTTTGGATTTATCACCATAAAATCAACAACTTGCAGTTATCTTGATGTGACTGTACGTATTGGTGCTGTGGATAACTTTCACACTACATCTAGATTCTTCTTGCCGGACTCACTTGATCGTGGCATTCCCATTCTGACGGTAAAACGCGTCAGTCGCGCTGTACACCGTCAGAATGACCAAGAGCCTCAACAGAGGCCGAGAGTGGGCGGCAGGACATGGATGATCGTAACGTTGGATACGCGCAAGGCATAGGCTCTTCCGACATCGGAGCATTTGCCGACAATCTGGCTGAATCTTTGGATCGCCAGATGAAGATCGCTTTCGAGCCCGAAGAACGAAAGTCCCTGCGCCGATTCAGTTCTACCGAAGTTGCCAGCCTCCTGCGCGTTAGCACATCTAACCTGCGCAACCGGCACAAGGACGGCAGCTTCCCGGAAGTTCATACAGACAACCGCGGACACCGGTTCTACACAGCCCAAGAGATCGATAAGCTGCGCGACATTCTGGGGCGCACCGGAAAGAACGCAGAAAGCTACCGCCCCGGTCGACGTGAAGGCGATCGTCTCCAGGTGATATCTGTCGTCAATTTCAAAGGCGGATCGTCAAAAACAACAGCAACGATCCATCTTGCACAACGGTATGCTTTGCGAGGTTACCGAGTGTTGGTCTTGGATCTCGATCCGCAGGCAAGTTTGACCACCTTTTTCGGCTTTCGGCCAGAGCTCGAGTTCGCCGAAGGCGGCACAATCTATGATGCCCTGAGATATGAGGAACAAGTTCCGCTCTCAGCCGTCATCCAAAAAACCTACTTCCATAAGCTCGATATGGTCCCAGCGGGCCTGATGCTCTCGGAATACGAAACTGAGACGGCAAACGCCCTCGCCCGCCGGGTGCAACCCATATTTGCGGAGCGTCTTGCCTTAGCGCTTGAGGAAGTAGAGGCGAATTACGACATCGTTCTGATCGACTGCCCACCTCAACTTGGCTTTCTGACCCTAACGGCGTTGGCAGCCTCGACGGGACTCCTAGTAACGGTCGTGCCTGGCATGCTCGACATTGCTTCAATGAGCCAGTTCCTGAAACTTGCTTCGGAAACGGTAAAGGCTGTCGAAGAAGCCATTGGCAGGCGCGTTACATGGGACTTCGTAAAGTTCTTGATCACGAGATACGAGCCGTCGGACGGGCCTCAGACCCAGATGGCGGGCTACCTGAGATCGATCTTGGCCGGACAGGTCATGACTGAGCCAATGCTGAAATCTACAGCAATCTCGGACGCCGGTATGACCCAGCAAACCGTCTACGAAGTTGATCCGAGCCAATTCATTAGAAAAACGATTGATCGCGCTCTGACCAGCGTGAATGGCGTTGGAGATGAGTTGGAACAGACAATCCAAATGGCATGGGGGCGTCGCTGATGGCCCGAAATATCTTCAATCAGCCTCCAAAGGACGAGAAGGAGAGCGCGGCCCCCTCCCCTACCCCGCCAAAAGCAGCAAAACTGCCAGGATCTGTTGGCGGATTGCGCGACTCTTTGCGCGAGATTACCGCGAATTCGATCCGTGACATCGAGCCCGATCAGATTGACATGGATGGTCTGCGCGATCGGTTGGTGCTGGAGGATTCCAGTATTGATGAGTTGGCCGAAAGCATTCGCAAGCATGGGCAACAAGTACCAATTATGGTCCGTCCATCAGCGCAACCGGACAGATACCGTATCATCTACGGACGACGCAGGCTCGCAGCGATCCGCATGGTCGGCGGAACGGTCAAGGCGATCGTTCGAAGCCTGGATGACGACGCATCTCTGATCGCACAGGGCCAAGAGAACAACCTCCGACTAGACCCGTCTTTCATTGAGAAATCTCTTTTTATCAAAGAGATGCAGGAATCAGGTTACAAGCCAAACGTCATTCAGGATGCTCTCGGCTTGACACGGCAGGGCGTGTCCAATCATCGCGTCGTCATAGAGCAACTGCCAGAAGGGCTTGTACAGCTGATCGGGCCGGCACATGGCATCGGACGACGGCAATGGGGTGACCTGGCCGCTTTGTCGAAAAAGATAGATCTGGTGAACACAGCCAAAGAGGTGATCGCCGCCCTGCCCGACGACACTCCAAGCGCGGATAAGTTTCAGGCAGTCTACTCGGCTTGCTCGAACAAGGCGCGTAGCGACAAGAAGCAAGCCAACCGCAGCCTAACGTCCGTTGTCAAAGATGGGGACGGTAGCTCTGTGGGAACGCTGACAGTCGACCAGAAAACGATCGCTATCAAGATCACCAAGAAGGACAACCCAGAATTCGGCCAATGGATCGAAGAGCGCGCGGAGGCAGCGCTTTTGAAGCTCTTCGAACAGTGGCGGAATGAGAGCGGCTCTGGGTCCTAAGCCCCGAGCCACACAGAGTAACTCGAGCAGAGGAGAAAAGCGAAGACCAGAAAGAAAAGAGCCCCCCAAAGTTTCCCCTGGAGAGCCCTCATCATTCGATTAGCACTCATGATGTAGCAACC
>PDWJ01000630.1_pt1 | contig 49970 bp, 38 predicted proteins | sample 1430881 | NCBI WGS metagenome assembly PDWJ01 (sample SAMN01162460, study PRJNA174530) | Oral metagenome, whole genome shotgun sequencing project. | biome: Marine environment; feature: Marine mammal; material: Swab sample of the gingival sulcus; isolation source: swab sample of gingival sulcus...
CTCATTGAGTCCTCTGTGCAGCCAATGAAAGGTGCAATGGAAGTCCTGGAACGCTTACGGGGAAACCTGCGCCTGGCACTGGCTTCGGCCTCGCATGGAAATGTGGTCGGCTCAGTTTTGGATCGCCTGGGGATCACGCATTATTTCGAAAATATTTTGTCCGGTGATGACGTGGAGCGCTCGAAACCTTTTCCCGATATTTTTCTGCAATCAGCCCGGAATCTCAGCATCGCTCCATCTGAATGCGTCGTATTGGAAGATGCGGAACGCGGAGTGTTGGCAGCCAAACGAGCCGGGATGCAGTGCATCGCAATTCCAAACCACTATACTAAAGATCATGATTTTTCTTCAGCTGCCCAAGTCCTGTCATCGCTGGATTATGTCACACTCGAATTATTGAGCAGTCTTTAAGATTCGTCGTATAATTGCTTTTCATAATCGAGAAGGAAGATATCTTAGACCTATGATTCAATGCCAAATAACGTTCAAAAAAGCTTTTCAGGAAAAACACGTTCCTTTGAAAAAGCAACACGCTTTAACAAAAGCACTTGGCTGCTCTTTGGAAGAAATTTCTGTTATCGAGCAGCAGGAAGGGAATCGTGTAACGTTCACAATGCCTTCGGTGGCATTCGATCGTTTATGCGCATTAGGGCATTCTCACGATCCTGTATTAGAAGAGCTTGGAGTTGTGAGAGGCAAAGAAATGCTCAAAGAACCATATAATATCGGGCGTATTCGATTCATGCTCTCCAAAATGTTTCGTGATGAGGAACTGCAAACATTTTGCCGTAAACATTTTCCAGCCGTCTTTCAAGAAAGAAAACCTGAGAGTAAACATTCCGCTCTGCTCGATGCGCTTCTGGAGCATGCATCTCACACATCGAAAATCCCTCATATCCTTGTACTCGCGAACCAACACAATCCGGAATTATTTCAAAAATACGAAAACTCATTGTACAATCATCCAAGAATGTTCCCATCGCCTAAAAAAACACGCCCCTCTTCTGTTTCCTCGAATTTCAGGCCAGTCTTTTTTAATCTGCCCTTGAAAGACGCGTTGAGCGCGTTTTTTTCGGGAACCGGGATTATTGCCGGGTTGATGTTTCTCTTACAAAAGGTGATAGTGTTTGTGACAGACGCCTTTCTGAACTATTTGTTTATGGGAGCAATTCTGCTTTTAGGGATGTTGGTCGGAGAAACCGTTTTGAAAGCGACCAATTCTAAACGAGGGCAGTTCTTAGCGCTGCTTTCCGTCGGATGTTATTGGCTTGGTTCAATCCTGGGAAACGCCCTGGCGTATTTCTCAGATTCGGGATTCGAACTCTCAATGCCAGCGTTCGCCAATGTCATGATTACAGGGGTTGCTATGACACTATCACAATGGCTCCCCGTATTCGTTGGGACAATTCTTGCGTATCGGACGGCACGGTAACTTTTATACAACCATCTCATGCCCCAATATTTCTTACCGAGAGAACGCAGAAGGACGCAAAGTATCGCCGTGACAAAAATAATAGGCAGATGTTCAGTTTCCCGCCGTCCCCGAATCAGTTCGGGAAGTTCGAAACCATTCACATCCGGCATCTGCGCATCAATCAGAGCAAACGCAAAATCGTGTTTTATGATCAAACGCAAGGCTTTAGGACCAGAAAGGGCTCTGAATAAAGCGCCGTTCAGATCTTCTAAGATACTTTCAAGGGCCAATAAATTGCTAGGGATATCGTCAACAAGGAAAAATTTGGGAATTTTGAATGGTCGTGGTTTTTTTCAAGATCATAATACTCGCAGATGTTCAAGCGAAACATAGAAGACTTCGCCCTGTTTAGAGACGTATCCATGCTAACCTGGCATGGTGTTTCGGAAGTGTGGAATCATGACGCATCGTTCATAGTAAACCTACCGAACCAGATGAGTATAGCCTTTCGGAAATAATGACCCATCTCACCCACATCATCCTTCCGGGTTTCACCCCCTGGCAGGGTTGTTACCTGTCAGCTTAACCTTGACAAAGTACTCGAGGTTGCCTAGAGCAAGCAGTCATTTTCTTTACAATTTTTCACGCGTAGTATCTTGTAACATCGCTTCAATCTTCTCGGGAAGCATGGGGCGGCCGAAATAATATCCTTGCATCATGTGGCACCCCTGAGACGTCAAAAAATCCTGCTGTTCCTGAGTCTCAACTCCCTCGGCGACCGTATTTAAATTCAGGTTACGGGCCATTGAGATGATCGTCTTAATAATTTCCCGATCGCCTTCGTTGGTCGGGGCATCCATCACAAACGACCGGTCGATTTTTAAAATATCAATAGGGAAACGCTTTAAGTAGCTTAATGACGAGTATCCAGTACCAAAATCATCGATGGAGAAATAGATCCCTCGCTTTCGAAGCAGTGTCATTTTGACAACGGCCTGTTCCGGATCTTCCATGATGCCGCTCTCCGTGACTTCCAATTTAAGGCACTCAGGCGGCAAGCCGACGTCGTCAAGCACGTGCTCTATAGTCTCTACCAGGTCAGGCTCTTTAAACTGCCGGGCGGACAGATTCACGGAGACATAAAATCTCGAATATCCCATATCGATCCATTTCTTGACTTGTCGGCATGCCGTAAACAATACCCACTTTCCAATGGAGATAATAGAGCCTGTCTCTTCAGCTAAGGGAATAAATTTGGCCGGGCTTACCACACCAAACTCCGGATGGTGCCAGCGTAACAAGGCTTCCACTCCGGCGATTTGGCTATCTCCCTTCACCAACGGTTGATAATACACGACAAATTGCCGATTTTGCAGAGCCGTGCGCAAACTACTTTCCAGCCGCATTCGTTCCAGGGCTTTCTGATTCATCGCCTCTGTAAAAAATCGATACCCTTCACTCTCTTCTTTGGCTGCATACATGGCCATATCGGCGTTTTTGACCAGGGTCTCCACGTCCTCTCCGTCATCAGGGTACATACTGATTCCGATGCTGACAGTCACATAGAGCTCATGATTTTTTACATGGTAGGGTTCGGCAATGACTTCCTGGATTTTTTCAACCACTTTAACGATATCACGATCGTTGCTCAGATCGTTCAGAAGAATGGTAAATTCATCACCACTCAGTCGAAATACCAGATCGCTTTTCCGCACACTGCTGCAAAGCCGGTCCGTGACAATTTTCAGGAGTTCATCCCCAATATCGTGCCCCAGGGTATCGTTGACATTTTTGAATTTATTCAGGTCCAGAAACAGAAGCGCGCATCGAGTTCCCTTCCCTCGGCGATCATGTTGAACGTAATGAGGAGATTCTTTTAATTCGCCTTCCAATTGCATGTAAAAAGCTTTGCGGTTCGGAAGACCGGTCAGAGTATCATGGTAGGCAATAAACCTGATTTCCTCCTCAGATTTTTTACGGGACGTAATGTCCTGAATCGTGATTACACTGCCTTGCAAGCCCCCCTGTTTGTCGAAAAATCCAGCCCCACTAATGCTGACATCGACCCACCGTCCGTCTTTCGTCAAACGCGACGTTTCAATCCCATTGAGCATTTCGCCCTGGGCGATTTTGAGAAAGAGTTCACGACTGTCGGCCAATTGATCGGTTGGCACAAAATCGATTTCCCGGTTCTTACTTTCCTCCAGGGTCCATCCAAAAACCCGTGAAAACGCTGCATTCAAATAACTGACTTTTCCCTCCATATCGTACACAACGACCGGATCTGGAGCCGATTCCAGGACTGTCCGATATTTCTCTTCACTTTTTCGCAACGTCTCTGCCTGCCGTTCCAACATTTTTTTCTGCTGATGCAGTTCGAGAAAAACTCTTGTCTTGCTTTTTAAAATATCGGCATCCAGGGGTTTGAAAAGATAATCCACCGCACCACTCTCATAGCCTTTAAAAATATGTTTTTGTTCTTTGCTGATCGCGGTCACGAAGATAATAGGGAGATGTCTGGTGCGGTGTCGACCTCGGATTAATTCAGCGAGTTCGAACCCATTCATTCCTGGCATCTGGACATCAACAAGGGCGAGCGCAAAATCATGTTTTAATAGCAGACGCAAGGCATCATGGCCAGAAGTGGCTTTAAACAAATTGCAATTCAACTCATCCTCTAGAATACTTTCAAGAGCCAGTAAATTCTCTGGTTTATCATCGACAAGCAGAAGATTCCCTTTGGCCTGATTTTCAATAGATTGCTTCGAAGTATTAGCCTTCATAGCTGCCTGAGAGGAGTATGTAAAGCCCTCTGATTTCTGTAGAAAATTTTCCGGTTATGTACCATTATAGGCATCCTGGTGTTTTGACAAAGTTAACGTGACGGATTTGTACCTGCAAACAGCCTTATCGGCAGTCTGCGAACAAAGCTGTTCGCAGGTACCTACCACCCGTCATTCAAACTATTGTCAAAACACGAGATGAATCGATCGAATGATCTTTTTCCACTAATGGTTGATAGTGCACAACACATTAGTTCTCTTGAAGGGCAGTCCTCACACAACTTTCCAACCGCATTCGTTCCAAGGCGTTATGGTTCAATGCTTCTGTGAAACAACGATAGCCTTCACGCGTTTCTTTAGCAACATACATAGCGATCTCGGCATTCTTTCTCAGGCTCTCCACGTGGTCACCGTCCGCAGAATACACGCTGATTCCGACACTGACTTCCACATAGAGTTTATGACCGTTAAGACAGTACGGTTGCGCAACGGCTTCCCGAAGCTTTTCAGACACTTTGGCCATGTGACGATCTCAGTCAAATCGTTCAAAAGAATCGTGAATTCATCACCACTTAACCTGAAAAGATGATCAGTGAAAATTTTCAGCAATTCATCTCCGATATCGTGCCCTGACATATCATTGATCGTCTTAACATTATCCAGATCCAGCACAAGAACTGCCGATTTCGGTCCTTTGTCACGGCGCTCATGATGGGAAGGGGAACGTAATTGTCCTCATTCGCCTTCCAATTGCAAATAAAAGGATTTACGATTGGGAAGGCCGGTCAGAGTATCGTGGTAGGCAATACATGCGATTTCCTCTTCGATTTTCTTCCGCTCCGTGATGTCCTGAAAAATCATCACGCTGCCCTGCAACGTCCCATGAGTGTCGAAAAACCCGCCACGCTGATGCTGATCGCAACATGCTGCCCGTCTTTAGTCAGGCGCACAGTTTCAATTCCGCTGATTGTCTCGCCTTGCTTAATCTTGTCAGTGATTTGCCTGCTCGCGGCGCGATGCTCCGCAGCCACAAAATCGATCTCTCGACCTTGACTTTCATGAAAGGACCATCCGAAAATCCGCAGGATTCGTATAAGCAATTATCCCCGCCACATCATAGACAACGACCGGATCTGGAGCCGGCTCCAAGACGCTCCGTGATCTGAGAAGCGTCTCCTTTACCTGCTGGTGTTTGATAATTTCAACTTGAAGGCTTTGCATCTTTCGCTCAAGATCCTCCTTCTCATCGACCAGCAAAAGTTTCGCTTTTGGGGGAATTTCAGTAGTGTGTTTCATAAATTCGACTGGCAGCGGATAATAACAGCAACTCAAAAATTTTCAGTCATCGGACTCTTTGGTGTCTCCTGAACAACTTTCGAGTCCTTTCTATACAACAAGAGGATGCCGCAGATAATCAGGCCTACCCCGATAATTTGGAGGAATTCCAATTGTTCCCCCCAAAAAAAGAAACGCGAGAAGAGAGGCGACGACAACCTCGAACAAAAGTATGATACTGGCTTTTCCAGCTTCAATATGGTGGAGGCTGGCAATATAACAGATACTGGCTAAAATCGTTGGGACAAGGGTATGAAGAAAAAACCAGAAACACCCTTGAATCGGATAATCTATCTGCAAAAGAACTTGAGGAGTTCGAATGATAATAAGGAAAAGCGTCCCAAATGCTAATGCATAGAAAACAATTGTTAATGCATTATAATCACTCACCTTTAGTTTGCCTACTAATGTATGGGCTGCAAAACAAAAACTCGCTCCAATCCCAAAGAGAATTCCGACTACATTCAGATTAAAAAGCTTCGGATTATAACACTGGATAAGTAGTGAAATCCCGATAAACGTCAAAAGCAGCGATAGAAATGTTTGACGGGTAAACGGTTCGCGAAAGAAGATTGCTGACAGAACAACCACGATCACAGGGCTCGTATTCATAAGCATTACCGCCGTTGTAACAGTGGTATATTTGATAGCATACAAGAAACACAATGAACTGCAGCTAATCCCTATAAATCCATATAAGATCAAGATATGCATATCCTTTAGCTTGATTTTTAGTAGATCGCGACGGAAGATCAAAAAACTGAAAAATAAAAGACAGACAGCAATAGATGCCCGGACAGTCGTAGCGGTGAATGGGGAGCGGATTCATACTGAAACATCATCCTCCCAATGATTCCTGCTACTCCATAAAAGACTGTAGCAAGTAATACAAGAACATATCCCGCTATTTCGCTCTTTTAGTAGTGAGCATAGACGATATTGTCCTCCGAAAAATTAAAAGATGTGTTAATTGAATGAGGTCCGCTCTGGAAAAGAAAGGACTTTTCTGATCACTAAAAATGGCACCAATGATTACAAAACGTGGTTAAAGATGGAATTAATCAAGACAAACCCAAAGTTGTCAACTAAAGAAATAGAAAATTTATTGTTGTATCGTCATGACAATACAGTTTCCCTTTACTGACATCTCAATTCGGATAAATCTTGTCACATCCGAAAAATAAACAAACATGTGATAACATGGAAAAAAATGATTTCTGTGGGAAAGATTCTTGACAGAAAATTTCTACAAGAGAAAGAACCTTTTGAGAACACGTTGCTTAAAAATCAGGAAATGTTACGGGACGACTTCTTATGAACGTTGTTGGGTGCCAGCGTCCTTGAATTATAGGGGAGACGTGTTGCTTCATTATATTATTAAGAAGGAGACATGATGTTTAAACAATCGTTATTGTATGCATGTATTTTGGCACTTGCTGGACTATTGAGCCTTTCAACAGTGGCAACCAGTCTTGCAAGTAATAAAGAAACATTGGTTATCGGAATGCAGGACTTTACCGTATCCCTTGACCCAGCAAAAGCTTATGAAGTCACCTCATGGGGAATGATGACCCAATTATATGAAAGATTGATCAACTTTGAAGGAGATGACTTCACCCACCCAGAACCGGAATTAGCAGAATCTTGGGAAATTCAAGATGATGGGAAAACCTGGATGTTTCATATCCGTAAAGGCATCCTATTTTCAAGCGGAAACCCGGTTAATGCTGATGCTGTTGTTTTTTCCCTTCGCCGAGCGGTTAGACTCGAAAATGAGCCATCCTGGGTGCTGACGCAATTTGGAATTACTGAGAAGTCCATCACCAAACTTGATGATTATACAGTACAAATTGTGCTGGATCAGCAATATGCTCCAACACTTTTTCTCTCCTGTCTGACTACATTCGTTGGGAGTATTATCGATCCGAAAGTTGTGATGGAGCATGATCAAGATGGGGATATGGGGAGTGCCTGGTTAGAACAACATTCTGCCGGGACCGGTCCCTTTGTACTCGATCAGCGAGAACAAACCGAACCTGTACAATATATCCTGACAGCAAACGAACGGTACTGGAAAGACAAATCTGAGTTTCGAAAAATTATCGTAAAACGTATGCAAGAACCTCTTGAGCAGGCGATCTCCCTGGAGAGAGGAGATATCGACATAGCTTGGAATCTCCAGCCCGACCAAGCGAAACGACTCAAGGGAAATCCAACAATTCAAATTGCTGAAAGCCTCACATTCCGACTCATCTACTTGAGCATGAATCTGGATTATGCCCCCTTTCAAAGCTCGGAGGTTCGGAATGCGATTCGATATGCAATTGATTATGATGGAATTATAGACTACATTTTGCAAGGGGCCGGCATAAAAGCACAAACGTTTATTCCAAAAGGATGGCTTGGGCACAATCCGGCAATGCCATATAGTCGAGATCTCAAGAAAGTGAAACAACTGTTGTCAGTAGCAGGTTATCCCGATGGTTTTGAAGTCGAATTAGCATGTTTAAATTTTTTACCATGGATTGACGTCGCAATGAAAGTCAAAAGCGATCTTCGCAGTGCTGGTATTAACGTAAAAATACGACCAATGAACGCCACTCAGTTATATGAAGAGGTCATTGCCCCACGAAACTTTCAGATGTATCTATGGGAATGGCTTCCTGATTTTGTTGATCCAGATAGCAATGCGAAGGTATTCGCACATTGCGACAGCATTGCAGACGATGCGACCGTAAAAATGATGGCATGGGAAGCAAAATATATGGATTTAGAAAGATCGAAACTCGTAGAACAAGCTGCTCGAGAATCAGATCGTGAGAAACGTGAAGAACTGTATCAGCAAATTACGGACAATGTCCTGAATGATGGACCTTTTGCATTCCTTTATGCTTCTATTAAACAGTATGGAATACGTACAGAAGTTTCGAATATTATCCCATATCCATCAATGCTCTGGTCAATGTTCCCTCCATTAAAATAACAAGGGATTTGACAGAAAAAAATGGACATCACTTTTGGTGATGTCCATTTTGAGAGCCTCAGTTGTCCGTCTCTAAAAATTACAATGTACTAAATTGATTATGGAAGTCCCTGACATAGTCTTCTGGCAAGATATAGTCTTCGCAATGTAAATCAGCGCTCTGGAAGCCTGGCTGATCGAGAACTTCATAATGTTGAAAAGATGTTTCAGCATTCACTTCACCCAGGGTAGGAGAAAGTTTTTCAAAACGCGAAGAGAGAAGCCCCGAAAGAACGCAACTCGTTATATCGAATTGACTTCCTTTTAAAGAAAACAGCTTCATCATCTGTTCCTGGTCAAGAACTTTTCTGATATGGGAAGGCCAATAGACACGATCGATAAGAAGAGGAATGTGAAGACATGCGGGATTTTTGCAGAGTCACGACTCACACTACCTTGATTTAAGTGGGTTGGAAAAGTATCTTGCCAAAGATGGCCGAAAGTTGCTTCGATATCCCTTGATGGCCCATATCGCAGATCGTGGGGTTGGCGACATTGTGATTCAGCGTCTTGGGTATGCGACGCGCCCGGACGCCAGTTTCTTTCCACTTGATGCGATGTTAAATCTTCCCTCCTGCAGCATTTCTTACCCCCACCAAAAACATCTCATTTTAGAAGTCGTCAACAATTCTTTTCATGACGTGCTCGACGCGATTGCCCGGTGGACAGGCGTCACTCTGTACTTTGTCAATGTTACATTCCCGCACCAACAAGGATCCTATCCGCTCGTGGTGAGCCTGTCGAACGAGGGACTCTTCGCCACATTCATAGCGAACGGCCTACAGGGTCATGTTACCCTGTCAAACGAAGAGCAGATCGCGAATATCATGACATTTTCTTATTGACAAGACAGCAGATTACTTTCTATCGTAGTGAAACCTCTTTTACGTGTCAAGAATATTCAAGCGTTACGCTCGAGCAAACCATTAAGGGTTTTAACGACTGTGTGGAATATTTCTAAAGGGAGCCAATACGTTCATGACCCTGAGACGAAAAATATTAATTCGCGTGTATGTTCTGACCTTCCTGGTGATCCTTGCGATGTCGATCACATACTACTATATCTTCACCAGAGACATTCGAGAACGCTCGTACCAGAATGTCACCATGACATTTAAGCTGGTGTTCGATGATCTGCAAAATCGGGTACAGAATGTTTTATCAAAGATCGATCATTTTGTCCAGGCGAATCTTGTCAACCCGATGAATGTTATCCATCTTCTTCAAAGCCAGCAAGATTCGGACGAGGCAGAGGTCTCGATTTGGTATATCAAAAAATTGATGACCTACTTAAGCTCGATGGCATCCGGAATGTACGAATTTGGGACGCTCACCGATTCCACTGAGGTCTTTGTCTACGATACAGATCGCAACCTTCTCGCAGCGTACCAGAGTCTGGAGGGTCAAAAAACAACCGGAGTCTATCTTCCCATATTAGATCAAGAGGCGTTCATCCCGATTCAACCGGATGACATCTGGTATGCAACCCTGCAGAGTATCGAGGAAATACCTTTTCAAGCTCTTCCACAACACTTTCCCACGGTCTATCACGATGAAATTCCGGAGACGATGACCGTGACGCTAAGCACATTCATGAAGCTCGTCACGATTCGGCTTGTCGTTCCGGTCCAGCTCTCGGACGATACGACTGGGGTTTGTGTGATCCACCTCGGAATCCACCAAAACGATGTGGCTCGCTATTCCCAACTGACCCAGACACAGGTCAATGTTTTTGCCGGGACAGCCTTCAGCGTTGGAACCCTTTCCGACTACCGCGCAATTACCGGAGAAACATCAGAGATGCAACGGCATATCGATTTGCTCCATTTCCAGAGCCTTCCGAAGCTCACCTTTTCCGACCTGATGGTGGAAGGCCACTCGTATTATCAGGGCACTCTCCTTATAGGGGATACCAATCGTCTCGTTGCCGGTATTACAGCCCTCTTTCCTCGTGAACTCGAAGAAAAGCAGAAAAGAAATCTTTTCATCGTCATCGTTGGAATCGCTGTGTCGTTCAGTCTGCTTGCAGCCGTCGAAGCGTTCAGATTGAGCACAACCATCGTACGTCCCATCATGCAGATGATTGAGGTGATTCAGAAGCTGACCCGTGGTGATCTCAAAGGTGTGTTGCTCGATACCTCAGAAAAAACCGAACAGCCAAAGAGACAGTTGTGCAGACGAGCAAAGGCCTCGAGTTGGAACGGCCAAAAGACGGCAAACGAATTGGCAGCCCTCGCCCAGGCCATACAAGCAATGGTCGACTACTTACAAGACGTGGTCGTCGTGGCCGAACGTATTTCACACGGAGAGATTAATCAGGAGATTGCTCCTCGATCAGATCAGGATGTGTTAGGACAGGCCTTCCATCACATGACCGCCTATCTACATGAAATTGCCACCATGGCCACAGCGATGGCAAGAGGGGACGTTCATCAGGAGATAAGCCCCAGGACAGAGCAAGACATCCTTGGGACTGCCTTACAGCAATTGATTTCTTATGTTCAGGATGTTGCTGATGTGACCGAAACGATCTCCGGCGGCGACTTGCGGGTTGCCGTGCAGCCGAAATCCGATCTGGATGTACTGAACCATTCACTAAAGAAAATGGTGATGTATCTTCAAAATGTTGCAAACGTTGCCAAAACCATTTCCGATGGTGATTTACAGGTGAATGTGCAGCCGCAATCTGAACAGGATATGTTGAATTGCTACTTGGGAAACATGGTCATGTATGTTCAGGAAGTCGCAGAGGTCGCCGAGAAAATATCGAACCAACAACTCGATGTCAAGGCACGACCACGCTCGGGTAAGGATATTCTCAACCACGCGTTGCAGCAAATGGTGACCACACTCCAGACGATGATGCGGGAAATCGACCAATCGATGCAAGAAGTAGAACAACAAAACTGGCTCAAAACCGGTCAGGCAGAATTCAACGATATCATCCGAGGCGAGCAAGATATTGTTACATTAGGGCAGCAGATCATCAACTATCTGGCAAGCCGTGTCCAGGCGCAGATAGGGGCAATTTATATTACAGAAAACAAGCAACTCTTACAATTGATTGCAACCTACGCCTATCCCCAGCTAAAAGGCATACGCAACCAATATCAAATCGGCGAAAGTCTGGTCGGTCAGGCGGCCTTGGAAAGACGGGATATTTTGTATACCGATATTCCGGACACCTATGTCAAAATTTCTTCCGGTCTTGGAGAAGTGGTTCCTCATAATATTTTGGTCATGCCTTGTTTGTATGAAGGAGAGGTCAGAGGGGTCATCGAACTTGGGACATCCCACACCTTCACAGATATTCAACGAGAATTTCTCAAGCAGATTACTGAGGGGGTCGCGATTGCATTCCATTCTGCGAACGCCCGGATCAGAATGCAAGAACTTTTGGAAGCCACCCAACAGCAGGCAGAAGCGCTCCAGCGGCAACAGGAGCAATTACGTGCCAGTAATGAAGAATTAGAAGAGCAGACACTAGCCCTCAGAGCCTCGGAAGAAAAATTACAAACTCAGCAGGAGGAACTCCAGCGCACCAACAAAGAACTGGAAGAGCAAGCGCGAATACTCGAGCATCAAAAGGTTCAGTTGGAAGACAAAAACGTTGCCCTGGAAAAAGCGCAGCAGCTTGTTGAAGAAAAAGCCAAAGACCTGGAACTCTCCAATCAGTATAAAACAGAGTTTCTCGCCAACATGTCCCATGAATTGCGTACCCCTTTAAACAGCCTGTTGATCCTCTCGAAAGTGCTGACGGAGAATAAGCAAGGGAATCTGACCGAGAAACAGGTGGAATTCGCTCGAACCATTCATTCTGCCGGGGCAGATCTGTTGGAATTAATTAATGACGTCTTAGATCTCTCTAAGGTAGAGGCCGGGAAGATTCTTCTGAATATTGAGGAGATGAATATTCATAGACTGACTCAGTATATCGAGAGAAATTTTGTCCATGTCACGAGAGATAAAGGCTTAGAGCTCACGATCCATATTGCTGACAATATCCCCGAGTACATCCAAACTGACCGACAACGGGTCGAGCAAATCTTGAAAAACTTCCTCTCTAATGCCGTCAAGTTTACGTCTGAAGGAGGAATAACCGTCTCGATCAGCCGCCTGAAAGAAGGTACGACGATCGCTCACAGCCAATTCCCCCCAGAGACAACTATTGCCTTTACCATAGCAGATACGGGATTGGGAATTCCAGAGGACAAACAGCAGTTAATCTTTGAAGCGTTCCAACAGGTGGATGGAACGACCAGTAGACGATTCGGCGGCACAGGTCTCGGATTATCAATTTCCAGGGAACTGGCAAACTTACTTGGCGGAGAGATCGGCCTGCAAAGTGAGGAAGGCGAGGGAAGCGTGTTCACGCTCTATCTGCCGGAACGATGGCAGCAGCCAGAATCGACGCAGCGAGCTGCCTATCGAGTGCCCGACTCTCTTCAATCCGACACGCATCCCGAGGGGCAGAGCTCCCTGGCTGCGGCAGTAGCTTCTCCTAACCTACAGCCATTAGATGCAGAGCTTGATAAGTATCGGGTGATGGATGACCGGCATAATTTCTCATCGACCAAGAAATCGCTGCTTATCATCGAGGATGATCCCCGATTCATCAAAATCCTGTTCGATTTGGCTCATGAAGCAGGTTTCCAATGCCTACTGGCAGTCGATGGCGAAGCAGGATTGCAATTGGCCGATCAGTATCTTCCCAGCGCCATCATCCTGGATGTCGGGCTGCCGAGAATCGACGGCTGGACTGTGATGGAACGCCTGAAAGCTCATGCGGAGACCTCCCATATTCCCGTCCATTTTATTACTGTCCAGGAGTCTCCTGATAAGGCCCAGGAAATGGGAGCAATTGGCTACTTGACGAAGCCCGTCGGCCTTGATGAGCTTGAAAAAGCTTTCAAAAAGATCGAGGATCTCATCACTCACACGATCAAAAACGTATTGATGGTGGAAAATACCGAGACGATGCGAAGCAGTATTCTCGAGAGCCTTGAAGGAGAGAGTGTGAATCTTATAAGTGTCAAAACTGGCAAAGAAGCCTATGCACGGCTGAAAAGAGAACATTTTGACTGCATGGTCATCGATTTGAACCTCGTGGATATTCCCGGGCTCGATCTGCTCGCTCAGATTCGAGATGATGCAACAATCCCTTACCTACCCATTATTGTTTACACTGATAAAGATCTCACACAACAAGAAACCCTTCAAATGGAGCAATATACGGAGAGTACACTTGTAAAAGGCTCCAAATCGCCACAGAGGGTTCTCGAGGAAATCATGATATTTCTCCGGCACATTGAAGACAAACACTCCATCGATCAGCCAGAGGACTTACATGAAGCCAATAATGACGATAAGGTGCTGCACGGCAAGACCATCCTCATCGCGGATGACGATATACGCAATGCGTTTGCTCTTTCTGTCGTCCTTGAAGAAAAAGGATTGCAAACGCTCATCGCGGAAAATGGAACAGCAGTTCTGGAACTATTAGAAACGGAATCAACCCTTGAACTGGTGCTCATGGATATTATGATGCCAGAGATGGATGGGTATGAAACGATACAAAAAATCCGCAGCCATTCGGCAGCTTTCAGGGACATTCCGATCATTGCCCTCACTGCAAAAGCGATGCGTGGGGATCGTCAAAAATGCATCGAGGCCGGCGCAAACGATTATTTATCCAAACCAGCTGATATTGAAAAACTCATCTCTCTTTTACATGTCTGGTTGTCCTAATACACGAATGCGGAAAGAATGACACATCACCCTTTGCTTGTTCCCAAGCTCCAGCTTGGGAACGAATCTGCTGTGAATCTCCGGCTTCACGACAGAGGAAACGAAGCTTCACAGCTATTTGGGATACCTATATCTCTAAATACGGAGTGCCCTTAATGGTATCAACCATGGCCCAAAAATTTTCCATCGGCGTGTCAAGCTGGACATGATGGGTGGGGCCGATAATCAGGCCGCCATCCTTCCCGATCGTTCGAAGACGCTGACGAACCTCAGCCTCAACATCGGAGGCCGAACCGAATGGTAAGGTATGCTGTTCATCAATTGAGCCCCAGAAGCAGAGTGTCGCACCAAAATCTTTTTTGACCTGGGCCGGGTCCATTGAAGCCGGTTGAATCGGATTTAATACATCTAATCCGATTTCGATCAGATCAGGGATAATCGGATAAATATTGCCATCGGAATGATATGCGACCTTCACGTCAGGATTCATGGCTTTCAGTGATGCGATAAATTCCGCCATTTTGGGTTTGAAGAACTTGCGCCACATCCTCGGAGAAAGCACCATATTATGCTGGGCTCCAACATCATCGCCGATCCAAATCATATCCACCCCCATTTCGACCAACTTCCTAGCTGCGGTTAAATGATATTGATACGGAATCTGTAACAGGCGTTCGGCCAAATCAGGATCTGTCGCAAAATCCATCAGCATTCTTTCCAAGCCACGTAAGGCCCAGGCTGTCTCGAAAATCGTAGTCACGGTCACACCGACAATCCAGTAGTCATCTTTATACTGATTAAGGACTCGTTCCGCTTCCAGATACAACTCAGGCCGATTCGGATCGGGGCATTGGTACGAATCGATCGCCTTATCATCAGCTAAAGGATGACTTGTGATTTCGGTATATTTTCCGATGCCGAATGGCGTCTCATATTCCTTTGCGTCCCATCCGATGCCCCATTCATCGGTATAATTGTCGCCGAGGTAATACGAATTGGCCCAGCCGACCGAAGTGAGCAATATATCCTGGTCGAGAGCACATTCCATTTCGTAGAGATTGCCGCCGCCATGCGGGTTATGACCGTCAGCAGCACTCATGTCCATATCAGCCTTCAAACGTTCCGCAAATTCCGGCGTGAAACTGATTTGCATCGGGCATCTATCCGGTATTTCATGATTGAGAGCCATTAAGACGCGATCGCGATGTTTCATAATGAAAAAGAGCCTGAATTGACTGACGCTAAAAGTGACTAGCGTACCACATTTTCGTCAGACTTCACTTCAGTTCATTCCGTCACGTTAACTTTGTAAGATGTGTATTGGTTCATTACAACGGCATAAATACAGGCATCCTAGATGAATCGTATTTTCCTCTTTGCCCCCACCCCACCCTCTTGGGGGCAGGGCTTCACGATACAACTCATTTAGGATACTGATATCACAACGGCCCGGTAAACAATATCTTTGTGCTCTTTGTATCTGAAAAAATAGTGACTACAAAAATCCTGACAAGGGTCCGAACCCTGTCAGAGTTAGCTGACGGCAATGTATAACGATTATTTATTTTCAAGCTCTTTGTGCCTTTATAGTCTACAAAATGTCTACGATATTTTGAAAATGCTCACAAGCTTTTGTAAACTCTCAGATTGCTTCACCAGACCGGTCACAGCGTCTCCTGACAGGGAGGAACCGCTCATCAACGTCTGAATCGTCGTCTCCTCGATCCGATGCATCGCTTCCATGATCTGCTCTGAATTTTCCTGAAGCACAATAGTTTGGTCTGAAAGAAATCGAAATTTTTGATCCGCGCTCTCCATGCTCTCCATAATTTGATCGGCAGTTTTTCGCTGTTCCACACTCGCCTGGTTAACCTGTTCCGCCATACCGCTGATGTTTTCGACAGCCTCAGCCACTTTTTCCATATCCTGCTCTTGCTTATGAATCGCCTGTCTGATATGGGAGACCATCTCTGTCACACGAATCATCAACGAACTGATGATCCGATTGCTTTCGGCAGTCTGCTGGATCACCTGCGCCGTATCGTTCGCCCGGTTCGATGAGCGCGTCGCACTATCGAGAATGCTTTCCAATGCTTTTCCCACAGCATTGGCTAACTTGACGCCATGAGCAGCCTTTTGCAATCCGTTTTTCGTCTTACTCACCCCTTCTTCTGTTTTGGCCTGAAGTTGGTGTACGAGGGATGCAATTTCTTTTGTCGAGGATTTCGTCCGAACCGCGAGATTTTTAATTTCATCGGCCACCACAGCAAATCCTTTTCCATGTGAACCGGCCTGGGCTGAAATAATCGAAGCATTCAGAGCCAGCAAAGAGGTTTGCTCGGTAATCTCATCAACCATATCAAGAATGGAGCTGACTTGTTCTCCCCAGGAATTGACTTCTTGAATGATGCGAACCGTATCAGCCATCACAAGTTTCAGATCGTTCATCCCCTGAATCGAATCTTCGACCGATGCTTGACCGTTCAGGGCCGCATCCATTGTTTCCTGAGCCAGTTGCTGGGCATCGAGCGCATTGTGCGAGACATTCTGAAACGAATGATGAATATGCTGCACCTTTGCCTCGCCCTGCCCAGCGATCTCATCTAACTCCCCGACGCTGTCGGAAATCTGTTTGACCGATTGACTGACTTGATCGATCGAAGAAACGATCAATTGCAAATTCAACGCGAGGGTTCCGGTATTCGTCGTTACTTCTGCGATACTCGATTGGGTTTGCTGAATCGATGACAGCACAAGTTCAGAGGTGTCGAGAAACGCGATCATGTCTTGAGATACGGTTTGAATAAACTGTGTGATATGCTCGACCGAGCCGGTTGCAGCATCGACAGAAGCTGACTGAGCTTCCATATGACGCATCAAGCCTTCTGTTTTCCTGAGAATTGTATCCGCTGTATGGTTGACCGTCGAAGCTGCCTCCTGAACGCGCCCTGAAATTTGGCGGAGCTGTTCGATCATTCGGTTCAGTTTTTTCGCCAGCAACCCGATTTCATCATGAGTCTGCGACAGGGCCGTACCGCGTAAATCCCCTTCAGCAGCATCACCGATGACGGATACGATATTCTTAATGGCCTGAATCGTAGACCGACTGAACACCAGCAAGAGAAGAAAGGCCAAACACACAACCACTCCTGAAATCGCCAGGACAGAGATGAATAGCTTCTGAATTTCCTGACGCCCAGCTTGTTGGGACAGACTGACTGTCATTGCGCCGACCGTTTCGTTCTGACTATTCCGAAACGCACATCCTCCCTGAGAATAGTCTTCGTTGCCGAACGTGACCGGTATGACGTGCACAGAAGACGTTTGAGAGGCCAGGTCATGGCAGGAGGCAATCTGTTCCAGCGCCTCCAATTCGATTGTCTGCTGCGCATCAAGCGTTCCGACATTGAGATGAGAACCTGCAAAAATATTCACGGCGGTTTTACTCAAAGCCGCATACCGTTCGACCATGGCGTCTGTATAAAACATGTCGCCGACCAGCATCCCTTGTTTTTTCTGTTTATACATAATTGGCACAAGAAATCGGATTCCCATCCCCGATGAATCGCTGAACGGCTCCAACCGCAATTCGTCAGGAATATCAGAGGATGGAGCTTCTGGGTCAATCTTCGAGGGAAGAGGGTTTTCTTGCATGACATAAGCGTCGAACAGCACCCTTGAGAGCGGCTGCATCGGATTATCTGCATGGAGATACGTGTTTCGACCGGACTCCATACGAACATACACACCGAAAGTACTTGAGCCATCCTCTTCTCGCAGGTAGGAACTCAGCAAACGACGATCTTCGGCATAGAGCATAATCCGATCAGCAGAGAGCAGATACCCCAGGTTTTTTAATACTGTTGTCGTTTGTGTCAGATATGTCACAATGAATCTCGGAGAACTTATCTGCTCTGTGTTCTGTCCATATTGTTGGAGAACCCAGCTCAAGATAAATTCATGTTCGTGTAAAAAATCGGTAATTTTTGTTGTATAGTCGGCGATCCGATTCTGGTAATCATCAAAGAGAATATCGAAACCGATCCGGATACGTTCCTCCGATTCTCGTTGTTTATCCTCTTTGGTCAATCTGTAGTAGCTTACCGAGAGACTTCCAGCCGTCAACAGCACGAGCAGCACACACATAATCAGCAATTTGGTCTTAATTGAAATTCCCATCCAGCGAATTCTCCTTTCAAAGATTATTATTCCGTGCGATGAGCTGTAAGGAGCAACTCTCTATACTCTCTTGAATGTTTTTGCAAGAAAAAAATCAACGATTCGACTTTCTGAGGGAGTAAGACGACGCAAAAATGAGAAGGTATGATGGAAAATCTGTTTTTCTGTGTCAAAAGATGAGGAAGAGCAACCCCCAGAAAACGCATCAGACAGATTCTTTGGTAGCATAGCGTGGAGCCTGTGTCACGGGCAATCTGAACCGCAAAAGTTGTTCGACTGACCATACGTCGTCGACCAATCCGGCAGCCGTCGCTGGCGTCCCTTGAAGCGTGTGATGGCTCGTACAGACGTTATAGACGTTTCCCGACCAACACATCTCTCGCTCAAGGCGGCCGGGAAAATACACTCATCGCCGGCGCTCCCACCACAGCCGCCCCGTCGTGTCATTGAGGCAAAAGGCCACCGGCGGGCACAATGGCGGTGACGGGGCAGCCGTGAGCTAAGAGGGGGGGGACGACAAGCTCAATCACCCGACTCGGACATCGGATCGTGGAGTCCATGCAAAGCGGTTCCGGTCGTCTCGGCAACGGTTCGACGGCACTGATGACACCTCTACCGCCGTTCCTTCGTGGGATGAAGGCCAATCCGGTCGGACGCCTCGCAGTGAGGACAGATCATCAGGGCTGGATTCAGGGGCGGTTGCTCCATATATGTGAGCGGCATGCTCGTCTCCTGTTCAGTTGACGTACGTTTCGGAACCTTGTACGATGGCTGCCACTGAGCCGGAGGGGAGATGACAATTTCCGCCAAGTGTTCTTTACCTCACGATGTTCTCCTATGCTGCCAAAAAATATTTTTACGAATACAAACAAAGTGAACGTTAACATTTCCTTATGTCAAGAAAGTTTTTCACTCTATGCACCACAAAACTGTAACAGCCCAAAGAGATGGAATTTATGGGAAGGAAAATGATATTCTCTGATTCATACGACATGACGACTTTAAAATTCCTTTGGGGCTTTTTAAGGAGCTTTATTAACGTCGTAACGCAGTATTACGAACACCAAGCGGAATGACACAGAGGCTCGCTCTAAAGACGTAGGTCGCGAAGCTTCCGCTTCGACGAACCGAACTGGAAAGTGCGACCTACAACCGGTTAAGAACCACTCTCGGACGAAAACCTGAAAGGTTTTGAAAACCTTTCAGGTTGGTCGTTGGCTTCCCCGCGACCTGAAACATGCAAAAACACAACAACTTTTTCACTTCTCTCTGCCTCTTTGCGTTTTTATGGTAGGCTTTCAGGCTTATTCCGCGGTTATGCCGAGATAGTTCACAGCATTGTTGTAGCAGATATCTTGCACGATCTGGCCGAGATGCTCCATGTCATCCGGTAATTCACCGTTTTCGACATCCGTTCCGATCAGATTACACAGAATCCGCCGGAAATATTCGTGGCGCGGGTAGGACAGAAAACTTCTGGAATCTGTCAGCATGCCGATAAAACGGCTTAAGAGGCCCATGTTCGACAGCACATTCATCTGTTTTTCCATGCCGTCTTTCTGATCCAGGAACCACCAGCCTGAGCCGAATTGCATTTTTCCGGGAACGCTGCCGTCCTGGAAGTTCCCGATCATCGTCGCCAGAAGTTCATTGTCATTGGGATTGATATTGTAGATGATTGTTTTTGCAAGTTGGTCGGTCGAATCAAGCCGGTCCAGGAAACGTGCCAACGCCTGAGCCAGCGCGAAATCGCCGATAGAATCGAAACCGGTATCCGGACCGAGCTGTTTGAACAAACGGGAATTATTATTGCGCAATGCGCCAAAATGATATTGCTGAGTCCAGCCTTTCGCATGATCGAGGTAGGCAAATTCGATCAACATGGCCGATTTGAATTGCAAGATTTCGAGGTGTTCTAACGACTTTCCGCTTCTAATCTTCTCAAAAATACGAGAAATATCGCCAGCAGTATACTCTTCTGCATAAGCAGTCTCGATCCCATGATCCGATAAACGGCAGCCCATCTTATGAAAAAAATCATGACGCTGTTTCACAGCCGCCAGCAAGGTATCATAATTTGTAATTTCGATGCCTGAAGCCTCTTCCAATTTACCAAGATAGGCATGATACACTTCCGGTGATTCTACGGCCATAATCTTATCAGGCCGGAAGGCGGGCAGCATCTTGATGGAAAAATCCGCATCTTGCGCGACCTGCTGGTGATACTCGAGCGAATCGATCGGGTCGTCCGTCGTACAGACGATTTTCACATTCATTTGCTGCATAATCCCGCGTGCCCGAAATGCTTCGGTCGCCAGCAATGCGTTGCAGTCGTCATAAATCTCTTTGGCCGTCTCCGAAGAAAGGAGTTTGCCTGTGATACCGAAGGGACGTTTCAACTCCAAATGGGTCCAATGATACAACGGATTCCGAACGGTGTACGGAACAGTTGCGGCCCAGGCTTCGAATTTCTCCCAGTCGCCGGCATCGCCGGTGATATATTTTTCGTTGACCCCGTTTGCCCGCATGGCTCGCCATTTATAATGGTCGCCGGCCAGCCAGATATGGGTCAGATTCCGAAATTGGGTATTTTGGGCGACATCTGCCGGAGGAAGATGACAATGGTAATCGAAAATCGGCATGTCTTTGGCATACTCGTGATACAATATTTGCGCGGTTCTATTCTGTAGCAAAAAATCCTCTGTCAAAAATTTCATAACACCACTCCTTTTGAGATTTCAGAGATCTATGAGAACCTTCTCCACTCTATTTTCTCAAGTCTTGTACATAACACTCTCTACATATTTCACATACGAGGTAACCGTTTACCCTGCTTTGTCAAGAAAATTTTCATTGTCTTGATAATTCTCGTGTATGAAAGAATACTTGACATGATACTGTTATAATAACCATATTACGCGATATATAACAAGTTTTTACGCGACTTGTTTCTACGTTGACAACGTAGAATTATGGAATCAATAGAAAAAATATGAACAACGAACGATACAGGAACAACCCACTATTAAGCAATGAAGGACATTTTATGAGTACACTTTATGCCTCAGGCCGCAGCGAAGAACCCTTCCACAAGCGCCTGCATGAAATCTGTTTTACAACCAATCTTGAATATGATAATTTGTTACTGCCATACGACATCGAAGCTTTGATCGCCCACGGCGAGATGCTCGGCGAGTGCGGTCTGATTTCTCCATCAGACAGCCAGACAATAGTCTCGACCCTACACGACATGCTGGCCGACGCGCATGCGGGAATTCTAGCGATGTCGGCAGAATGGGAAGATTGCCATTCCTTGATCGAAGCCGAACTGATCGAGCGTTGCGGCGATGCTGGAAAACGACTCTACATGGGACGCAGCCGCAACGATCAAGTCGTCAGCGCCTTGCGTTTATACGGAAGAACCAAAATCACCTCCATCGTATCACAATTGAAAGAACTGATGAACGCGCTGTTAGCTTTCAGTAAAAAGTATGAGATGATTCCTATGCCAGGCTACACGCATACGCAACGAGCTATGCCGTCGTCGGTCGGGATGTGGGCGTCGTCGTTCCTGGAAGTTCTCTTGAACCAAAAAGCGACCATCGATGCGGCCTATGCGCTCAACGATGTCAATGTGTTCGGTTCGGCCGCTGGTTTTGGTACGGCATTTGCTCTCGATCGCGAGGCTGTTACCAAAAAGTTGAGGGTTGGCAGAACGCAAATCAATGCGCTCTCTTGCCAACTCAGCCGGGGGCAGGTCGAATGCCAGACCTTGCAAGCCTTTTGGGGGGTGATGTTTGTCCTCAACCGTTTCGCACACGATATGGTCTGGATGACCAGCAGGGAATTCGATTTCCTCGATGTCGGCCAATGCTGCACAACCGGCTCGAGCATCATGCCAAACAAACGCAACCTCGACCCCGCTGAAATCATCCGTGCCCGTTATCATGTGTTTACCGGCTATTTGTCTCAGGCCCAATCGGTGATCTCAAACCTTTTCAGCGGCTATAACAGCGATTATCAGGAGAGTAAGCCGGTGTTTTTGGAAGGCCTCGATTTAGTATCCGACTCGATTGAAGCCATGACGATCGTCATCAATCATACCGGGGTGAAGGAAGAGCAACTCAGAGCCGCCTTCTCGCCGGAAATCTTTTCGACAGACACTGCTAATCGTGCCGTTCTGGAAGGCATGACATTCCGCGATGCTTACCGCGAGATCAAAGCGAATCTGGGCAGCGTGGCTGCCGAAGACCCGGAGGAGAATATTCGTAACAAGACTCACCTCGGAGCGCCGGGAAATCTCAGGTTGGATCTGCTCGAAAAACGCCTTACAGAGTGGTCATAATTGAAACCATACCGGCCAATGTTGCCGCCAACATTATCATGTGCCTGATTCACCAGTGCAATGATCTGCCGGATCGCCAGATAGGCCGCCTCGAACAGGATTTTCTCAAAGAGAGCGCCATGCGTGGACGCATATACAAGGCCAGAGTGAATCGCGGAGACAAGGACTTATAGAACCCATAAGACTTATAGGTCCTATAGGCCTTATCAAAAAACCCCATGCCATCAACAAATTTGCTGGATCAGTTACAAGCCTGTCCATTTTTTGCCAGTTTACAGGAGACAGATCTCCAATTACTGCTCCATTATGGCAAGCTCAACATCTTTTCCGAAGGGAAAACAGTTCATAATATCGGAGAGCAGTCGATGGATATGTTCTTTCTCATCCTTTCCGGGGAGATCGCTATCATAACAGGAACCGGAAAGGTGCTTCAACAAATGGGGCGCGGCGATCTTGTGTCCGATCTGGACGTGTCGCTTCTCATGAACGGCAAGACTGGAGTTATCCAGGCCGTAAGACCCACAGAAATTTTCGTGTGGTATGTTGGGGTGATCCAAAAACATCTCCCGGTTTTTATGAAACGATTAATGGAGTTAACCTGATCGCACTATCCCGCATTGGTTCCAAAATAGCAACACTTGTGACGTTGAACCCTGCCAGGGTTCAATCCGTCACCTACATCGTGCAAAGCAGTAGTAATATTTATGTTACCCGAAGGTTAAAAAATTGTTTCTTCGCGAGGCAAAAGCGTTCGTATCCATTCTTTGACGTGTTGAGCCGGCTTAGGGGATTGTGCATATCGAGTTGTACCGCTAGGTTGTCTGATATTGAGGCGTCCTCGAACATAGAGGAGTTGCTCTTCCTGAAGAACCGGATACCGGATAGCGGGCGCATGCCCTGCATAACATCTTCGTATGCGTAGGCCGGATGGAATTGGACGATCTTCGAAAATCCGTCAGTGCCGCCGATGCGATGCTACGAAACACACAAAACACACAAAAGAATGAACATTTTTTTTCGATTTCATACTCTTACGTGTTTCGTGTGTTTTGTGGTTATTTTGTTTACAACTCTGCTAAATCGTCGTACACGTCGACCAGGGAATGATAGCACTTCTCAAAGATCGGTTTCAATGTTTGGTAAACTTTCTGGCGTTCTGCGTCAGGTTTTTGCGTACTTTCGATCGTGATAAAACGATCGATGACTTCAAAGTCTTTGAATACACCGGATCCGACACCGCCGATAATCGCTGCACCCATCGACGTGGCTTCTTCCAGAAAATTGGGTTTCAATATGTTTGCATCATAAATATCCGCCATAATTTCGCGCCAGATTCCACCTTTTGCCCCGCCGCCGATGACTACGATGTCGCTGATGGGGACCTGTTCTCTGAAAATATCAAGAATGATACTCAGATTCATCGAGACGCCTTCAAGGGTTGCGCGCAACAGATCTTTTCGTTTATGCTCCAGATTCAAGCCGATATACGCGCCACGTGCCTTCGGATTCCAGCGTGGCGTGCGTTCCCCCAACAGGTATGGCAGAAAGAGGACTCCGTTTGCTCCCGGAGCTGATTGGGCGATCTGCTGATTGATGATGTCGTACGGACTGACGCCCTGTTTCCCGGCTTCTTCAGTTTCGATGCGGCAGATCTCGTTTTTGAGCCAATTGTAGGAACTTCCGGCAGTCTGCATGGTTCCACAAGGATGCACATAGCCTTCGACGGCATGAGCCCAGACAAAAGTCCGCATCTGTTCGTCATAAATCGGTTTTTCAGTGGTCGTCGCGATCCAGGAGGATGAACCGAGGTAGTTGTAGGTGACACCGGGTTTAACCGAGCCAACCCCGACTGCTGCGCACAGACCGTCACCGCCTCCGGCCACGACTGGAATCCCCGCTTTCAATCCTGTCGCCTGAGCGGCTTCTGCGGTCAACTCTCCGATCACATGAGTCGATGGTTTTGCCTCCGGCAGTTTATCGCCTTCAATGCCAGTAATGTCGATCAGCTTCTCCGACCAGGAATTTGTATTGAGGTCGAACACATTAGTTCCTGAGGCATCGGTAAATTCCGTGATCATCTTACCGGTTAGTTTGAAGTTGATATAATCCTTGGCCTGCAGCATTTTGTAAGTCTTTTTATAAATATCCGGCTCGTGATTTTTGATCCACATCAACTTCTCGACCGAATAGGATGCGCTCGCCCGGTGACCGGTAATTTTGTAGAATTCCTTGCCGTCGATCTGTTTTAAAATCGTGGCTGTCTCGTTAGTTGCCCGCTGGTCACAGTAGATAAGCGAATCTTTGAGAGGTACGCCGTCTTTATCCACACAGAGGCAGCCCATCATTTGGCCGCTGAAACAAATAGCGGCAATGTCGCTGACATCTATCGTTTGAACGAGTTCCTGAGTCGAGCGACACACCGCTTCCCACCAATCTTTCGGGCTTTGTTCGGCCCAATTGTTGTTGAAGAAATGTGTGCCGTAGGGGTAGGTTTTGGCGGCCACGAGTTCTCCATCGATCGTGAATAGCGTTGCTTTATTACCAGACGTTCCCAAATCGTGCGCTAATAAGTATCGTTTCATAATACGTACAAATGAAGAATAAAAAATGAAAAATTTAAGAGGATACAGACTATAAATTCTTCATTCTTCATTCTTCAGAATCGGAGCATCGTTTTGATGGCGAGTCCTGCGTTAGTAGCCGCAATCGCATCGTTAATTTGTTCGATTGGAAATTCTGACGAGATATAATCTTCTTGCCGAAGCTTCCCTTCTCGAATCCATTCGAATAAGGGGCCTGGGCTGCCGCTTCCTAAACTCTGGTCGGCCATTGGTAGAAATAGAGTATTGTCATTACAGCATAACATTATAGAATTGTTACATAGAAACGTTTTTGAAAATTGTCAAGCAAAAAGTATGCGCACTTTTCTTTCCGGAGATCTTGCTGAATGGGGCGGAATCCCATCATATCCTCGCCCCAAATTTTCATAAGCATACTCGCATATTAGAGCCGGAAGTGGCGCGTGGTCTTTAGTAAATGATTTTTTCGATCTTTTATCCATGGAAAAGCTTGACACATCTTTGATATTATAGCGATCCTACAATTAATTGTAGGCAAACTTTCCAATTCGATCCCTCGAAGCAGAAGCTTCGGCCTACATCGAACGGCCCATCTCATTCAGGACTGCTTATATGATGGGACTTTTACCGCGAAGCGGTTCCGGTATTGTAGAAAAAGCAGGTCTTCCCTCCTCTTCTTCCGGCGTGAAGCGCTGAAAAAAAGGGAGAGGGGGAGGCCGGAGACATGACGCGTACTATAATACTCCGGCCGCTCCACAGTGAAACGCACTCATACACATATATCATCACTTGTGTAAGATGAGTAAATAATCACAAATCAATGTACGAGGAATAGTGGTTAGTGCGCAGCCACTCTATTGTGGAAATAATTTCTTTTCAGTCCTCGCGTAAAGCCGCAAAGAGCAGATTCACACACTTTTCGGATTTGCGTGAAGAACCTGAAGTGATTGATTCATCATCCCGTATGGACAGGAAGAACGAGGCATTATACATCGGTGTCGATATCGGAGGAACAAAAATTGCCCTGGGGCTTGTTACAGCAAAGGGGAAATGTCTCACGCAAAAGAGCTTCCCGACCCAGGTCGGAAAAGGGTCGGATTGGATTATAAACCACCTTGTTCAGGAGATCAGGGGGCTCTTAGAAGAAGTCCATCTCTCCATCGATGCTATCCATTCCATTGGGATCGGTGTGCCAGGCACTGTGGAATTAACCACAGGCAATGTCATTCTGGCCCCCAATCTTTATTGGCAGAATGTGCCTTTTGGCGATCGCATGAAAGCCGCTTTTCCTACCAGTTCGATTTATCTCGATCAAGATACTAATACGGCCGCTTTAGGCGAATATTTTCTGTGTGACGATGCGTCGGTCGAAAATCTGCTCTTTATTACCATCAGCACCGGAATCGGTTCCGGGCTTATCCTTGATAAAAAGCTTTACCGGGGTCGTCTCAATATGGCTGGTGAGATTGGGCATAGTATTGTCGAAAAAAATGGTGTGCCATGCACCTGTGGGAGCCGGGGATGTCTCCAGTCTTATGCAAAAGGGCCAGCCATTGCCGATATCGTTCTCCAAAGAATACAGAATGGTGAGAAATCATGTCTTGCCAGTCGCATCGTAGGCGATCGGTTAACGGCAGCTCAGGTTGCAGAAGCTGCATCACAAGGCGATCGGCTTGCTCGGAGTGTTCTCCTGGGTGCGGCCGAGTATGTGGGGCTCGTGTTAGCTAATGTTGTCAGCCTGCTGAACCTGGATCTCATTATTATTGGCGGAGGAGTCGCACAAAGTGGCGAGGAGTTTATCCAGAGGATTAAGGACGTCACCAGAGCTTCTTGCTATCCGCCTGCTAAGGAGAGTTTCCGGATGGCCCTGACAACCAATTGGGAAAAAAGCGCACTTATCGGAGCAGCCTTGCTGCATAAGACACTAGCCGCCTCAGAGCAGCTCTGATGAGTGGGATTGAAATAACCTGACAATGTGACATGAGAACCCGCTCATCCTGAACTCGTCGAAAGACAACTGTACACGCTTCGACAAGCTCAGCGCGAACAGGCTTAAAACGTCATAATAGGCAAAATCCATACTTTCGAATATGGTGAGTAGGTAGAGGTTGGAAAGGAATGAAATGAATAATTATAATTGCTACTTGCCACTTGGCAATGAGCAATTGATATGGGAGAATAACTATGGTCACGTCTCGTTATGCCGAATTAGTTGACGTCGGAAAAATGGAAATTAAAGAAGAAAAACTGGATATTACTGAGAATCAAGTCCTCATTCGAGTGACCCATTGCGGTCTGTGTCAATATGACGGGGCCTACTTTCAGGGGATTATCGGCACTCCCCCTTTACGTTTGGGCCATGAACCGGTGGGAATTGTGGAAGCGGTGGGACGAAATGTGAAAGATGTAAAGGAGGGGGAACGGGTGACCGGGCTGTTCGCTCATCTTTCGGCGTTTGCAACCTATGTCATAGCTGAACCACACGAACTAATCCGGGTTCCGGAGCATATTGCCTCCGAGCATGCCCTGGTGGAGCCTTTGAAGTGCATTGTCACAATCGTGCGCTCAGCGCCGCCTGAACTCGGCGATCATGTTCTGGTTATGGGCTGTGGATTTATGGGATTACTGACGCTTGCCAGCCTTGTCGGAAAAGCTCCGGCCTCATTGATTGCTGTTGATATTTTAGATGACCGGCTGCAACTTGCAAAGGAGATCGGCACGACGCATACATTAAACGCCAAAACCCCTGATTTCCTGGAAAATATTCAGGAGATTACCGGTGGACGAGGAGTAGATATCGCGTTTGAAGTGACCGGGAACGCTGTAGCTGCGGAACTTGCGGCCAAAGCGCTTCGTCCGCATCGGGCGAAATACGCCTTTGCTGGCTGGTATGGGAAACCCGCCGAGTATACGTTGCGGAATTGGACGACAAAAGGTGCGCAAATCGTTACTCCGCACCCGAAATATTCGCTTGACCCGGCCGATGATATGCGAAGGGCAATGGATGGTCTGATACGGGGCGTCTTTCCTATGGACAAAGTGGTGACTCACTCTTTTCCTTTAGATGAGATTCAGCAGGGATTTGAAACCATGCTTTCCGCTTCAGAAGGGTATATCAAAGGCGTGATCACCCCCTGAAGGTTCACAGGTCTTTGCACATTTTTATGAACCACAAAGGCAATTTTCTCTTTCCTGTACGCACTTTTTTATGTTCTTTGAAAACACATTGTTGAGTGATTCAGCTATCAGTATCTTAAATGAATTAACTCTGCCAGAGTTTCACCCCCTGGCAGGGTCATGATACACCTGAATTAAGACACCTATACATTATTTGTCCTTACAATATAACATGGTGCTGTTATCACATACAGTTCTTCTAAATGGGTTGTATTATTCTCTCGTATTTTTACCCACCTCTTGCCCTTCCTGGGAGGGGAAAGGGGGTGGTGGGTTGTCATGTGCGACAACTGACGTAGGATGCCTATATCATAACAACCTGCAAGTAAAAAATGTCAGTGAACCAGGAATAAAGTTTCGCCTTCCCACCATGCATCATCCAACAATTGCAAAATATTTGTTACATGTGTCTGTACCTACTTCGATTCTCGGAGTGTCAAAGAAGATAATCATCACCCAAATAGATGCTGTCTTTCAAAAGATGCCCCGTAAAAAATACTCAGAAACACGCTATAGTCCCCGAGTATGGGGATTAGGCTCGAACCTGCGTTATCGTAAAAAAAATTTCGATAAAACACTTGACAGGGTACTAGTGAAATGATGATAATAGTTTATTATGTAATTACAATATAACGATTTTGCATTTTAATCCCATCTGCACAACACAACATAACGCAAAATTATGAATATGCTGCTTTGGAATACAATTCAATAACTCTATAAGGAGTTCACTGAATCTCCATTGTAAACGTGAAAGCCGGACTTCTTTTCCCAAAAGAGGTCAGGGCTTCCATTGGACTCATATAAGGAGGTGAGGCTTTCCCGATAGCATTGACTAATGATGTATGTTGGTGTTCAGCAAGGCAAGGTTTTGAAGTTCGTCGTCACTTAACAAATTAACAGACTATGGAGGATAAGTATTATGAAATTCTGTCTAAACCGAAACGTTTTGTGGACGGCCGTATGTTGTGCGTTGATCGTATCAAGCGCTGTCTTCGTGGGAACTGGAGTCGCAAGAGCGGCTGACACGACACTTGTCGTCTCGATTAGAGGACTTGACAACCCGTATCATGCCAATTATGCAGAAGGGGCAAAAGCCCTGGGCGAGAAACTTGGACTGCCTGTTGACGTGCTTTCGACGGAAGCTGATAGTCAAAAGGGGATTGCTGACATTAAAGCGGAAGTCGCAAGGACGGGCGCCAATATGGTGCTGAATCTCGATCCGAATCAAGCCCCTGATGTCGTGCCGATTGCCCAGATTTTGGAAAAGGCAAAGGTCTATTGGGTGAACTGGTGGAATAAACCTGACGATATCAACGTGATGGATTACAAATACTGGGTTGCCCATATCACTTTCGATAGCGTAGGGACGGGATATTTCAACGCCAAAGAATTGTTTAAAACATTCAAAACCCCGAACAAGGGAAAGATCATTGCTTTACAGGGCTTGCTGGCCAATACTCCGGCAATCGAACGCTTCCAGGGATTGGAAAAAGCGTTGGCTGAGTTTCCGGATGTTGAATTGGTTCAGTGGGAAGGCGCTGACTGGGATCGAACCAAAGGCTATAATGCTACAAAAGCCATGCTTGTTGCCCATCCGGATATCGATGGCGTGTGGTCGGCAAACGATGAGATGGCTATGGGCGCGATTCAAGCACTGAAAGAGGCGGGATTGGCAGGTAAGGTTCTTGTATGCGGCTGCGACGGTATCCCGGAAATTTTTGATGCTATCAAGGAAGGTTTTGCATCTTCTACGGTGCTGCAAGATGCGAAATACCAGGCACAACTCGGTCTGGCAATGTCTCTGGCTGCCAAAGAAGGAAAACTCGATGTTGCGTCGCTTCCGTCAAAGTATCGTTCCTTCAGAATTCCTGGTGTGGAAGTCACGGCAGAAAATGTCGAGCAGGTCGTCAAAGAGTTTTTGGAAAGTACTCCGGAATACGATCTCAGCGATTTCTTCGCAAGATGGGTTGAAGAAGTGCAGTAAGCACTAACACAGAGGATTTTCGTAAAAAAAATCCCAAAGGCTGTTAGGCAGGTTCAAACTGTCTGACAGCTCACCCTGCGTAACCTGTCAACTTAAATTTAACAGAACACTGGTACAGCGTTTCGGAAGACAGTATACACCTCATGCACAATTGTCAATTCTGCCAGGGTGATGTGTACTTTATTTACGAAACGCTGTACTCGTGTACTTCATTGATCGATGTGGGCGACATGTCACTATACATAAAGGAGATATCGGAACGAACATGACAACACATGACAAATCAAAAGGAGGCGTCGCCACTCTTTCAGTATTTTGGCAGTGGAGTCGACTGAGTGGAGTCGCGGGCCAAATTCTTGCCCTCATTCTTGTGATGGGTGTGTTTACGATCGGAACCGGAGGAAGATATCTTTCGTGGGCGAATATTCAGGTTATTTTGAGCCTTGCCGGAATTCCGGCGATCTTAGCAATTGGGCTTCATCAGGCCATTGTACTGGGGGCGATCGATCTCTCAGCCGAAGGCGTTGCTGGATTGTGTATCGTTTTTGTCGGGTTTTTCTTACGGAATAAATATAATACCAATGATATTGGCTTATGGATCATTCCGGTCACGATAACTGTTGGCGGAATTTCGGGAACGATCAGCGGGCTTGTCATCACAAAATTGAAGATCCCCTCTTTTATCAGCACATTAGGAGTCGGCTGGACACTCTATGGTATCGCCGTTTATATCAATAAAGCGACAACCATTCCTCTCCTCGACAATCCGATCCAGCGTCTTGTAAATGGCCATCTGCTGGGCATCCCCACGATCGCTATTATCGCCCTGGTTTTACTCCTTGTGGTCCAATTTATCCAGGATCATACCCGCTTCGGGCGCTATATTTATGCTATCGGAGGGGATGAACTTTTGGCGAAGCAGGCGGGTATCAATGTCGATAAAATCAAAATCCTGGTCTTCATGCTGGCGGGATGCTTTTATGGACTTGCCGCTCTTTTCCTTTCAACCAGACTTGGCAGCGCTCATCCCCGGACCGGCATGAATATTCTCTTCCCTACAATTACGGCCGCGGCGGTAGGTGGCGTGGCCCTGACCGGTGGTATCGGCGGGGCGAAACATGCCGCGCTCGGCGCGTTGATTGTCACGGCATTGAATGACGGGCTGGTCCTGATGCAGGTCAGCCCCTATATTCAACAGGCAGTAAATGGTGTCGTCTTGATTACTGCTGTCGCACTGACAATCGACAGAAAAAAGCTCGGTTTTATTAAATAGGATACGACGAAATATGACGACTTTACATAAAAAACCTGTTTTGACCTTAGCTCATATTACTAAAGTCTACCCGGGTGTGGTTGCGTTGGATTCCGTCGATTTCACCGTCTACGAGCAGGAAGTGATCGGCCTTGTCGGCGAAAACGGAGCCGGAAAATCGACCTTAATGAAAGTGATGATCGGTCTTGTGCAGCCGGATGACGGAACGATCGCAGCTTCAAAAGGCGACCTCATTCTGCTGAAAGACCCGTCTACAGCTATCAGATACGGAATCGGTATGGTGTTTCAGGAAGGCTCTCTGATTCCCAACCTATCGATCATGGAAAACCTCTTCCTGTGCCATGAGCAAGAGTTTCAACACGCCGGGTTTCTCTCGAAACGCACAATGCGAAAGGAGGCGAAACGTGTCCTCGAACAGGTCAACATCCATATCAATGTGAATACGACGGTCGACGAAATCAGCCCGGCGATGCGGCAAATGATAGAAATTGCGCGTCTACTCTGGCTATCGCAGCTCTACAAGCAGGCGAACCCGATCCTCATTTTGGATGAGCCGACCACGGTTTTAACAGACAGTGAACGCGACACGTTATTTGCCATTCTTGATGACATCAAACAACACACCTCTGTCATCCTGATCTCTCATCGATTGCAAGAGATCGTCGACAATTCGGATCGGATCGTCATCCTGAAGGATGGCAAAAATGTGACTGAAATGGCAGGCTCTGATGCTGATATTGAGGAAATCGAGCATTTAATGGTCGGCCACACCTTTTCAGCCGACCGGTATTTAGAGGGAGAACAAAGAGCTCCAGGAAAAGAAGAATGTTTAGGCGTCCGAAACCTCAGTAAAAATGGAGTGTTCGACGCTCTCGACTTTACAGTCCGGGCTGGAGAAATCGTCAGTCTGGTCGGGCTTGTCGGCTCAGGCAAAGAAGCGGTCTGCCAGTGTATTAACGGTCTGGAAAAAGCCGATACGGGCGAGATCTTTTTAGACGGAAAAAAGTTGCCGGGCGGGTCTCCCGGGAATGCTGTCGGGGCAGGAATCGGGCATATCCCGATCGATCGCCGTGAAGAGGGGCTTGCAACGACGCTCGGGGTGCAGGAGAACATTAATCTCTTAGTCCTGAGACGCTTGAAGCGCGCAGGTATTATCAGTCCGTTGCTTGAACAAAAAAACGCTCGGCACTGGATCGGCGAGTGTCAGATAAAAACACCGTCCTTATCCACCCTGTGTGCGAATTTGAGCGGTGGCAACCAGCAGAAAATCGTCATCGCCAAATGGTTGAGTTCACGCGTTCGGTTGCTTGTGCTTGACCATCCGACCAGAGGGGTCGATGTCGGAGCCAAAGAAGAGATCTATAAGCTCATTCGGCAGCTCGCAAAGGATGGAATTAGCATGGTGATTATGTGCGATACGCTTGAAGAGGATATTGGATTGAGTAATCGTATGTTGATCATGAAGGATGGCCGGCTTGTCAAAGAGGTTGCGTGTCCGCCGAATCAAAAGCCGAGTCCGGGAGACATTATCGAGTTCATCGTATAAGTTTTTATGAAGGAGAATTGACGTGGAAACAACACAGACAGGTGCAGAAAGCGCCCGCCAAACACACTTGGAACATGGAACCAAAAGGCAGATTCCAACTATTTTTTATACGATAGCATTATTGCTGGTGGTTGGATTTCTCTTCTGGTTAGGCAATGCGAATTTCCTCTCTCCATACAACCTGAATACGATCGCGAGCTTTGGCGCAATTCTTTTGATGGTTGCGTTAGGACAGATGTGTGTGATTCTTGTCGGCGGGATCGACCTGTCGGTTGGCGGGGTGATGTCGTTTGTCTCGGTCGTTTTTGTCAAGATTGTGCCGTCGACCGGCTATTGGGCTTATCCATTGTGCATTCTGCTTGGTATATTCATCGGATATATCAACGGGAATATCCTCACTCGCATTAAGATTCCCTCATTCATCGCCACCTTGGGAACAGGTGGTATTCTGACGAGCCTTGCCATGCTCGTGGCTCCGGTGCCGGTCAATGTGCCGACCGATTTTTGGGGAATCCTCGATATTTTTAACGAATCGTTTTTGACGATCAATAATGCCTTATATATCAGTGTCTTAGTCTTTCTCCTGTACTATCTTGTGTTACGATTTACTATTGTGGGGCGAAATATTTTTTATGTCGGGAGTAACATCAAGATGTCCTGGATGTCGGGGATTAATGTTGTAAAAATTCGAAATGTTGCGTGCATGCTTTCAGGGCTTGGAGCCGCAATGGCAGGCATTATGGTTTCTGCGACATCGCTCGGCTCGAACCCGTATGTGGGCTCGCCATATATCTTAAACTCGATTGCCTCCGTCGTGGTCGGCGGCACGGCCCTTACCGGAGGTATTGGAGGAGCCGTCAACACCTTGTTTGGCGCTCTGCTGCTAAGTGTGTTGCAGAATGGGATGAATGTTGTGGGTATCGATCAATACTTCCAACAGAGCATTCTGGGATTGATGATTATTATCAGCGTTGTGTTAACGTTCGATCGCAGTAAAACTCCAGTGATCAAATGAGGCGGTTGGTATAGAGAGCCATTTGAGCATGTCACCATATAAGGAATATGACGTATGCATTACAAATTTTTTGGAAAATCAGGCTTGAAAGTCTCTGAAATTGCGCTGGGCGTCCAGACCTTCGGCTGGTGTGCCGACGAGAAAGTCGCACACGCCATCCTCGATCGTTTTGTCGAGGCCGGAGGAAATGTGCTGGATACCGCGAACAGCTATAATGAAGGACAATCGGAACAGATGTTGGGCAACTGGCTTCACGCTAGAAACAATCGCGACTCCTTGGTGATTAACACCAAAGTCTTTTTCCCGACCGGAAATGGCCCAAACGATACGGGATTGACCCGAAAACACATTTACAACGAAATTGAGAAAAGTCTTCAGCGTTTGCAAACTGACTACATCGATGTGTACCAGCTTCACTGTTTCGACGAATCTACGCCTCTCGAAGAAACCCTCTGCGCCTTGGACGATCTGGTGCATGCGGGAAAAGTCAGATACATTGGAGCCTCTAATTTTACGCCGTCTCAGTTGCAGAAAGCATTAATGATGAGCAAAATCAATGGATGGCAATCTTTTGCCTCATTACAGCCGGAGTACAGTCTTTTGGTCAGAAGCCTCGAATGGGAACTGTTACCTCTTTGCCAACAGGAAGGACTGGCGGTGCTGCCCTGGTCACCGCTTGCCGGAGGCTGGCTGACAGGCAAATATCGCAAAGACCGGGAAGCTCCCTCAAACAGCCGGGTCGGACGGAAAGACCGCTGGGACGATCAGGCCGAACAACGGGCCAGCGACCTGACCTGGAGGGTCATTGACACCCTGATCGCTATCGGAAATGAGCGGGGGAAAACGCCGGCCCAGGTCGCTTTGAATTGGGTGATTCAGCAGCAGGGAGTGACCAGTCCGATCATGGGCGCGCGAACGCCGGAACAACTCGACGAGAATCTTGGGAGTACGGGATGGGCCTTGAACGCCGAGGAAATCGAAACATTGAATGCCGCCAGCGACCTCCCCTTGCCTTCTCCGTACAATTTTATCAGAAGATATTCCAGGAAAAGGATCATGTCATAAACCAATTAACGGGCACACCCGAACACGAGGCTCCAGCGTCTCGTGGCTATTCACATGGGCACGCTGGAGCGCACTTTCATCCGCCCATCCCTTCCCTGAAGCTTGGATCACATCGCTAAATTTCGATACCAAACCATGCCCGCAATAAGAAGCTGAGCAAAAAAATCAGGGCTGTAATGCCCAGGCTCAATCCGGCCGTTTCAAAAAATCGCCCGGTGAAATGCAAATCTTTGGCAACCGAGGAAGCGATATCTTCCAAAATCTTGTAGTTGTTTTCGAACGGCTTCCGTCATGAGATATCCTTTCTCCTTCGTAAGAATGATCAATCACTCCCAGGATCATCGTAGAACCAACGCAGAACAATTATGTCCTTGACGGATTTCGTTGGGTCAACAAACAGGGTCACCCTATGCAAAATGAATTCTCGGACGTTCCTATAAAAAAACCTCCTGACATATGGTGTGCCAGGAGGTGAATACTGTGAGTCAATTGGGCACCCAGGCGTATATTAGTCGAATGCCTGTTCGGTTTTCCAGACTTCACAAACCCTGCCCACGAGATCCGGACCGGGTTTGAGAGTCTGTTTGCCAGGTTTCCATCCAGAAGGCGTGGCTTCGGCGCCGTCGCTGTTACGTACAAGCTGGAAGGCCTTGACCTGGCGCAGCGATTCATTGACATTACGGCCAACAGGCGGTGTCAGCACTTCGTAGCCCTGAACAACACCATCAGGATCTATAATGAAACGTCCACGTGTGTCAACACCAGCGTCCTCATCATAGACACCGTAGATTGTCCCGATTTTTCCGCCGGCATCAGATGCCATCCTGAACGGAATGCCACCGTCAACCATTTTCGACAGTTCATTGTCGTTCCACATTTTATGCACAAACATACTGTCAATGCTTATCGAGATGATTTCCACACCAAGTTTTTGGAACTCGGGATATTTCTCGGCGACCGCCGAGAGTTCAGTCGTTCAGACAAATGTGAAATCACCAGGGTAGAAACACAAAATAACCCACGTCCCAATAAAATCAGAAAGTTTTACCGTGGTGAACTCTCCTTTATAATAGGCCGATGCAACAAAATCCGGCGCTTTTTTCCCAATTTTAATCATTGCTGTCTCCTCCTTTTTGACAGACTGTTCCGCCTGTGCCATTGTTTGTTCTGAACTGTCTTCTACGGGACCTCCCGCAGGTCGTCCACATCCAACTTTGACTTCTTCTGCCATAATCGACACCTTCCTTTTTCTCGACTGCCCTTTGACTCACAGTATCTTAAATGAATGTCACTTTCAAAATTTTTGCTAAACGGTTGTTGCTCATCCCAGCCCCTCTCCTGGTCAGGTCTTCTGTCGACATGCCCGGCAGATACCTTCCATATGGACGGTTTTTTTCAAAATCTGAAATTCTTTTTGCACATCTGCCGGAATCGATAAATGATTGTACTCTTCATGATAGATATCGAAAATTTTACTGCATTTTACACACCGGACATGATGATGAGTATCCAAATTACCTTCGAAACGTTTCGGGCTGCCGGTCCCTTCGACCATGTAGGCAACCCCAAGCTCGCAAAATGTCATGAGAGTGCGGTGAACCGTATCGAGAGATATTGTGGGAAAGGTTTTTTGAACCTGGGCGTACAGCATATCAACGGTTGGGTGTTCAGATGTATGAATTAATCCTTCGTAGATGATCAAGCGCTGAGGCGTCAATTTGATCCCCCGGGCCTTGCAACGTTCTTTAAATTGTACAATCTTCTGTTCCTGATTCATCGTGAAGGTTCCTTTTTGTCATCTTTGTAAGAGAATAATGTAACACTTTAAGAAACTTAAACAAGAATGATTCTTACTTGTCAAGTTTTTCCGACAATTATTTTTTCTTCAGCAAGCCGATCCCCTTGCTTGGGCTGCTGTTCCGCACTATTTTTCGACGCGATCGCTTGCTGCAATTCCAAATTGTGTATCCCGCTTGGGGCTTCACCTATTGCATATTTCCCGGAGGTTTGCCCCCTGGCCGCTCTTGAGGCGCTTTCTGGTCTTGTGAGACGGGCTGCTGCCGATCGGGAGTTCCCCCTGTGAGGTGAGCGGCTGAGAAGACGGAGCTTGCCCGGCCCCCGGCGGCATTCCCATGCCCTGGCTCATACCAGGTTGTGAGCTTCCTGAACTTTTCCCAAGCATGTATCCGGCATAACATCCGACAAACACTCATGCGACGATAACAATCCCAATAAGATTTTTCTTGAACATGATCTATAGAACTACAGGCATTGAGGAGAAGCAAGAATATTTTCCTTGCAGCAGAATCAGGGTAATCGGCATCGCAAACAGCAAACCGTAGCCCAGAGCCATTGCCATCGGCTCCATCATCGCGTCTTCACCACCAAAACTATAAGTCAGCGGAACCAGGCCGATCACTATTGTGACAGTCGTCAAAATCGCCGGATGCAGACGATCTGCTGCACCTTCGGCAATCAGGGCGAGCATATTTTCATCTTTGCAGCGCCGAATCAAATCGTTCAATTGACCGACCACGACCAGCACATTGTCCAAGACGACGCCTTCAAGGCCGATCACACCCATTCCGGCAAAAAATAATGAGCTCCAGGGGATTTTTTGATGGAATCTGTGAATAATGGCAGATCTCAAAAATCTTGAATCGCGCTTAAAGATGTGAAACTGTTCGGTTTTTGAAGAGGTGCAGGGATAGTGGACACGGATTGGGCGTAATGCCTCAATTGAGGAATTCCCTATCCAAAATTATTTTGTAAAATATTAAGTCTTGATTGTTGCCACTACTCAACCATGTCGTAAAAACCTTTTCCTGATTACAAAATCATAAAAAAAACTGGCAAGAAAAATAAGAACATTCCTTGCAACGTTTTGTATACGCTGCAAGGAACCGGCAGTACGCCTGACATTTTTCTATGGTTTTATACGCTTGCTCCTACCACTTGCAAGGACCACGACCTTTCATCCGAAGTTGCTGTTGTTGTTCCGGTGTCAACTCCTGCAACCATTCAGCCCGTTCTTCAGCCCGGTCTTCAGCCCGGTCTCTTTGCAGAGCCAGCTCTTTTTCCGTAATTTGTGCTTGAAGCGCTTTCAACTGCTCGACATCGATTTCTCCAGATGAAAACAGCATATCGCGATACTCTGCTTTGAGTTCCTGCAATTCCTGCCGGGTTTCACGATTCTTTTGGATAGTTTCAAGCTGTTCCTGTGTTAAGATGCTGCGCAGGGCCAGCATATGGTCGGTTTGCGCTTCGTCCAATTGCTGTTGCAGAGTGCCGATTTCAGCCCATGCGCTATCGACCTTTGCCTGATCGACCTGATTCTGCCGCATGACGGTTCTTACATCTCGTCGGGCAAAGCGCATTTTCTCCCGAAGTTCAGCAGTTGCAGTCTGAAATTCACGGAATTTTTCCTGCATCTGAGCCTTCTGATCGTCTGTCAGGTTTAGTTCCGCCCAGTTGATGCCCATGCCGAAGCCGTCACGATCTGGTCGGCGTCTGTCCTCTCCGCACATCTGTCTCCCTCGACCTTTCTGGCCAGAAATCATATTTCCGGACTGGTGGGCCCACACAACAGATGAAATAAGCAGGACGCATATGGTCGTCATTCCAAGAACATTTCTTGCAGATTTTTTCATAATAACGCTCCTATCTTGTGGCATATTGACATCTGCCATGTCGCACATGCCAATTCCATGTGTTTTCTTCATTCGTGCGAATATGATGTTTTCACAACTCAGCATGCTGACGTTGTGTGTTACGTTCATGAAGACGAAGAAGCTTGCAAAAAAGTTCCTGAAAAATTTATTTTTCTATCATATTACAAACATATTACAAAACGAAACTTCTGTTCTGACCTTTTGAATCGAACGATTTGGCCTATAAGCCTTTTCATGAGGAAGCTCAAGTGCTGACAATCGGTGATGGCTTCTATTCTAAACAACTTGTGAAAAAGTCATCTCTGTTGCCAGCATATAGGCCGCATTCCGCTCAACGTTTTTAGCCATTACTTCACCAAAATCCCTGATGCACTTCTTTTGCTTCATCTTCAAGCAGGGGACCAACCACTTCCGTTTCTTGCTGCCCTCGCGCCAACACTTCACGGCAAGGCAGATGCATTGTCAGGTTTTCAGGGTTGTCACCGGTCAGTTTGTACAGCTCACTTTCGCTCAGGCCATACACCACTTTTCCGACTCCGGCCCAATAGGTTGCACCTGAACACATAGCGCAGGGTTCTGTGCTGGTGTACATGATGCACGTTCGCAGAAAGTCCCTCGAATAGGCGCGTGAAGCTTTGCGCATCAAGTTGGTTTCTGCATGACCGGTGGCGTCACGTTCGGTATTGACCGTATTTTGAGCAGACAGCAAGACTTCTCCTGCTTCACTCACTAAAACGGCTCCAAAAGGATGATTGCCATGCTCTCTTGCTTCTTTTGCCTGTTGAATCGCAAGCCGTAAAAAATATGTATCTTCCACCGTGTATGTATCTTTCATCGTGTTGGTTCCTTTCTCGAAAGTTTTATGGTTCAACATATCATAGTAACATAGTGTCAAATAACAATAGGAACATTATAACACCTTGTCCAATAAAAAACGCAACTTGAGTAAAAAATTAACAATAATGTACGATTTTTCTATTGACAAATTCTGTCGCCAGCACGTATCGTAAACCGAGCTATTATTGGCAAATGTTCCTAACGTTAGTCGCTGAAAAAGGATAACCTTTACAACAATTCTGTCAGGGTTCAGAACCCTGACAGAATTGGGTACTGAAAATGATGTCACAGTTATTTATTTTCAGTCACTTCGTTAACATGTCACATTAATCATTTCATTCATTTTGTTATGTATAAGGAGATTATTACATATGAAAAAATTGCTTCTTCTCGTTGTTGTGCTCACCTTGAGTTGTTGGTCTGTCTTCTCCGCCTCTGCATCAGATGACAAAATTATGGTCGCATTAGTAATTCCCAGCACAATCGATGACATGGCCTGGAGCCAGTCAATGTATGAAGGCATTAAGGCCGTACAGGCTGAGTTGGGAGAGGATAAAATGGAAGTGGCTGTCAGCGAACGCCTTTGGAATGCGGTCGATGCCGGGGCGGCAATCCGGGAGTATGCGCTTCAGGGGTATAATATTATTATTGCTCATGGTGCTCAATATCAAAGCCTGCTGAATGAAATTGCCCCTGAATTTCCAAAAACCAGTTTTGCCTATGGTACCGGATTTTCTACCGAACATCCGAATATTTTTGCCTACGATCCCCATGCTCAGGAAGGCGCGTATCTGCTCGGCATGCTCGCCGGATTAAAAACGCAATCGAATATTATCGGTATTGTCGGACCGGTCGAAACCGGTGACGCCATCAAATTCAATAAAGGCGTGGTACAGGGCGTCAAAGCCGTCAATCCCGACGCCGATGTCCGCATTGCGTACACCGGAAGCTTCGGCGATCTGGTGGCAGCCGCTGAAATCGCACGAACCCATATCAAAGCCGGCGCCGATATCTTAACCGGTTCCTCTCAACAGTCGGTCGGCGGGATTAACGTGACCAAAGAGTTCGAAAAATTGTTTTGGCTCTCGACCGATATGGACCAATCATCACTCTCTCCGAAAACCGTCCTGGCCGCCCAGTCCTATAATTTCAAAAATGTGGTCAAAACGATTATCGACAGCCGCGCAGAAGGTGTGCTCGGTGGTAAGCATCTGGAATTGGGATTTTCCAACGATGGTTTGAGCCTCACATATAACGAAGAACTGTCCGCAGAGATCAGCGATGACATCAAAGCCAAAATCGAAGAAGCCAAAGGCCAATTGATCGACGGATCGCTCAAAATCAGTTTGGAATAAAAGTTTTTTCACCACAGGATACACAGAATACAAGGAAAAAGACACATCGCGTGAGGTTGCTCTCTATAAAAATCAGATGCTTCAGATACCTACAACGAATTGAGAAATAAAATGGCTGTCTCTGGGAACCCAGGTAAATCGGTTGATTTCTTTAATCCGTTGTAGGTATCAAAAGCATTCAACAATGACGTTAAATATTTTGCTTTTCCGTGTATTCTGTGTACTCCGTGGTTTATAATGTTTTTATGCCTGAAGCCATCCAACATCTTGCGATGCAGAATATTGTCAAACGCTTTCCCGGCGTGTTGGCCTGCGACCGGATCAGTATCGAACTGCGTGCCGGGGAGATTCTGGCGATTTTGGGAGAAAACGGCGCAGGAAAAACCACATTGATGAATGTGCTGTACGGCCTGTATCATCCTGATGCAGGACAAATCCTCGTCAATGGCCGTGAAGTCAAAATCGATACGCCGCGCCAAGCTTGTAAATTAGGCATTGGTATGGTGCATCAGCACTTTATGCTGGTTCCCAACCTGACTGTGGTCGAAAATATCGCCTTGGGATTGTACAATAGCTCAGTGTTTCATCTCGACTTGAATGCCGCGCGGCAGAAAATCCTGGATGTGTCCCGGAAATACAGGTTAGCCGTAAAGCCGGACGCATACGTCTGGCAACTTTCGGTCGGTGAGCAGCAGCGCGTGGAATTGATTAAAGTACTTTGTCTCGGCGCAAACCTGCTGGTGCTGGATGAGCCGACGGCGGCCTTGACTCCTCAAGAGACGAATGAATTGATCGCGTTGTTAAAAGAGATGGCCCGGCAGGGCTGTTCGATTATTTTCATCAGTCATAAACTGAATGAAGTCAAAGCGTTAAGCAGCCATATCTGTGTGCTGCGTAACGGACAACTTGTGTATAATGGCACGACATCGGAGCATTCTGTGGAAACCCTGGCAGAAAAAATGGCAGGGCGAGAAGTCAAACTTCCGGTCAGTCAAGAGAAAGAACGCTATGGCAACGAGATGTTGTCGATTGAGGATGTGTGGGCCAAAGGTGGGCAGGGAACCTACGCGTTGCAAGGGCTGTCGCTTTCCGTTCGTGCCGGAGAAATTCTGGGAATCGCTGGGGTATCGGGGAATGGACAAAAAGAACTGGCTGATGTCATCAACGGTTTGCGGCATGTTGAAAAAGGCCGTATTCTGGTTGAAGGAACCGACATTACCAATTGTACGCCGCAACAGGTGATCAATCAGGATGTGGGCTATGTGCCAGAAGATCGAATGCACGAAGGTACGATTCCTTCATTTTCGGTTCGCGAAAATCTGATCATGAAGGATTATGCCAGACCGCCGATCACCCGCAATGGATTTTTGCAGCAGGGAACGATCAGCCGGAACGCTGAAGATTTGGTTGAGAAATATCAGATCAAATGCCCCGGCATCCAGACCTCCTGTGCGTCATTGTCGGGCGGGAATATTCAAAAAGTTATTCTGGCCCGGGAACTGACCCGAAATCCGAGAGTCCTGATCGCAGCTTATCCTACGCGCGGGCTCGATATGGGCGCGGCTGAATATGTGCATTACCGGCTGTTAGATGCCCGAGAAGACAACAAAGCTGTGCTTGTCATTTCCGAAGAACTGGACGAGTTGTTGAATATCTGCGATCGCATTGCGGTCATTTACGAAGGGAAAATCTTACAAATACTACCGAGGAACGAAGCTGATAAATCGTCTTTAGGCTTACTCATGGCGGGAGTGACGGAATGAAAAAAACATTTACGAATGAACTTCTTGTTAAGGCGGCAATTATCGTTGGCGCTTTATTGCTCGCCCTGATTGCCGGTGCGGTGTTGTTCGCCGTTGCAGGAGCGAATCCGTTTCAGGCGTATGCTATAATGTTTACCAAGCCTCTCAAAGGCATTTTCGGACTGACGGAAATTTTGGTGCGGGCCACGCCGCTGATGATCGTCGCATTAGGGATCGCAATTTCCTTTCGGAGCGGTATTTTGAATATCGGCGGCGAAGGCCAGATCTTGATCGGTGCCATTATTGGAGCAGCAGTCGCGTTAAATCTTCCGACCATGCCGAAATATTTTCACTTGACGCTGATTTTCGCAGCCAGTTTTCTTGGAGGCGCTCTTTGGGGCGGCATTGCCGGATGGATGCGGGCCTATTTCTCGGTCAATGAAATTCTGAGTACCGTTATGCTCAATTACATTGCGATTCAGATCTATACGTTTCTCATTCGTGGTCCAATGATCGACCCGCAGGAAATCAAATACGGCACCGGAGTTCCGCAAACAGCAGCCTTGCCGCGCGAACTCTGGCTGAATAAGCTGATTCCAGGGGCACGGCTGCATACGGGAATTCTCCTGGCTGTCGTGTTCGCGATCCTGGTCTATATCTTTCTCTGGAAAACCCCTATCGGTTATCGTATGCGAGCCGTTGGAGCCGAAGCAAAAGCCTCGAGATATGCCGGCATCAACGTACAGCGCTACCTGTTTTTGGCGATGCTGCTGTCTGGCGGCTTTGCCGGGCTGGCCGGAGCCGTTGAAGTCTGTGGCGTGCATCATCGCGGACTAGAGTCGATTTCCGCCGGCTATGGTTTCAGCGGAATCGTGGTCGCCCTCTTTGGCGGCCTGCACCCGCTGGGGATCATTCCGGCCTCCGTCTTGTTCGGGCTACTCATCATCGGAGCTGACATGATGCAGCGTTCGATTGAAGTGCCGGCTTCGATTATCATGGCGATCCAGGGCTTGATCATTCTGGCAATTGTCGGAAGCCAAGTGTTCCTGAGCCAGGAAGCTATGCGAGAGAAAGTGGTCAACATTTTCAAAAAACAGGTGTTTAAGTAATACGACATTATGATTGTACAACACCTGGTTTTCAAGGGGAAACAGCCTCGGTCTGTTTAAGGATCTTTATTAACATTATAACGTAATCATAGCTACACGAATTGAATAGAAGCAAGAATTCTTGGACTTTTGCCCCATTATGTCGATGTTCATGAATCAAAAGCCAACAGAATGTATTGATGGCTGCTTAGTCCCAGAGAATCAAGAAGTGACTCAAGTGTAAAGTGACTAAAGTATAAAGTTGAAACCGCTCTCATCCTTTTAACTTCAGCGCACTTTAAGTACTTCAGACACTTTTAACTGTTCCATGCTGCTTGAAGCGATTGTTGTGATTATTTCGTCCGCTATTCCGTTGAGTATCAGTTTTATTCTGGCCGGACTCGGTGAAATGTTCAACCAGCGTGCCGGTACCTTCAACCTCGGAGTTGAAGGCATTATGTTGCTGGGGGCGTTTACCGGCTTTTTTACCGTCCACCACCTTAACAGCGATGTGCTCGGGTTGCTGGCCGCCATGCTAGTCGGCGGCCTCATGGGATTGCTCATGGCCGTGAGCGTGATTACTTTTAAGGCGACACAGGGCATTGCCGGAATTGGGATGTACATGATCGGCTGGGGACTATCCGGGACGCTGTTCCGAATTTATGTCGGCGGCATCACCTCGATCGAAGGCATCACCGCCCTGCACATTCCAATGTTGAGCGACATTCCGATTCTCGGTCCGATCTTGTTTCAGCAGAATCCTCTGGTGTATCTGACTTTTCTGCTGGTCCCGATCGCCTGGTACGTACTATTCAAAACGGCCTGGGGGTTGAAGGTTCGCGCTATTGGCACGATGCCGCGAGCAGCCGATACGCTGGGTATAAACGTCGAGCAGATTCGCTATCAGTGCGTGATTCTGGGCGGAGTGATGGCTGGGTTGGCCGGCGCCTATTTAAGCATCTGCCAGGCTCACATGTTTGCGGATAATATCACCGCCGGACGCGGTTTTATCGCTGTTGCCCTCGTGTATTTCGGCAAATGGCATCCAGTCGGCATTATGGGAGGAGCCTTGCTCTTCAGTCTCGCTCATTCGCTGCAACGCTTCATTCAAGTCTACGGCATCAATTTCCCCTACGAAATCGCCGTTGTGTTTCCCTATTTGCTGGTCATTATTGTGCTGGGGCTGTCTTACAAATCAAAAAATTTGGGACCAACCGCGCTAGGCAAGCCATATGAGAGGGAATTCAGAGGATAAGTCCTCTATTCGCTCTTTTCAGAGCGAGTGTACGTTTCACGATTTCAGTGTCAATCGCAGCTTTTATACTGCGACTTTACAACGTTGATGGCAGTCCTCAAAAAGTCCCAGCGGGACTGCTCTTCCCTGCTGTCAGGCATGTGTAAAGTCGTAATGTCGTCATACGATAAAATATGTTATGTGTATCCCGATCGGATTTACTATACAGGGTTGTACTCATCGTCCCTGTCTCCACATTGCTCCCAAAGCCTTTAAACACTAAAGATGTATTTACTATAAAACCTTGCAAGCCGTGCATAAACATATCAAGGGAACAATGATATTCTTCTCTTCAAAACGTTTATGCGAGGTTTTGCTTTGAAGATAAAGATCAATTTTTCTAAAATGTTTTTCAGTTCAAAAATGGATGCAATCGAAAAAATGTATTACTATCCTCAAAAATCTTGATAAAAACTTGCTTCATCGCAGTAGAGACCCAATAATAATAAATTAATAAGAAGAAAAAAGACATTCAGCAGAGGAATATATTGTATGCATAATATTGTAGGAAAACGAGTTCAACGTGTAGACGGATATGAGAAAGTGACCGGAAAATCTGCCTACGGAGACGATCTGAAATTTCATGGCATGCTGCATGCGGCTTGCCGCTACGCGGATATTCCTGCCGGGAAGATTACGAAACTCGACGTCTCCCTCGCCGAAAAGATGGACGGGGTTGAGGCGATTGCGATGTACAAAGATGTACCCGGCCAGAAGCGAGTCGGACCGATTCGTGCCGACCATTACCCGTTGGTTAAGGATGAAGTCTTCTATACCGGCGATGTGATCGCGGTCGTGGCAGCCACAACGAAGGAAATCGCCCGTGCAGCCGCCGAAGCGATCCTGATTGAATACGAATCGATCGAAGGCGTCTTCGATGTCGAAGAAGCGATCAAGCCTGAAACCCGGTTAATTCATCCTGAATTCAAGAGCAATCTTGTCGTCCATTATCCCCTCATCAAAGGCGATACAGAACAAGGGTTCTCAATGTCGGATCATGTGATCGAACGCACCTACCGCACCGGATTTCACGAACACGCCTACATCGAACCTGAAAGTGTGACTGCTGTGCCTGACCCGGTCAGCAAGGGCTATGATATTTACGGCTCAATTCAGAATCCGCACACGACGCGTAAGGTCACTGCTCTATTTATGGGCGTCAAACTGAATCAAATTAATGTCAAAGGCTCGACCTTAGGCGGTTCCTTCGGTGGTAAGGACGATATTATCAATGTCATCGCTTGTCGTGTAGCCTTGTTGGCAAAACTCACCGGAAAGCCCGTTAAACTGACCTACACACGCGAAGAATCGATCAAGGAAGGCTACAAACGCCATCCCTATGTCATGACGTACAAAGTCGGTTTTAATAAGGATGGTAAACTCCAGGCCATGAAAATCAATATTCTGGCTGATAGTGGGGCTTACTCCTCTCAGACTTTTTTTGTGACCTGGCGTTCGGTGGTCCAGGCGACCGGACCGTATGAAATTCCCAATGTGCAAACCGATATTCGTGGCGTGTACACGAATAACACCTATACAGCCGCGTTTCGCGGATTCGGCTCGCCGCAAGTGATTTTTGCACAGGAATCACTGATGGATGAAATCGCGGAGATCTGCGGCATATCCCCAGTAGAAATCAGGCGGCTCAATGGCTATAAACAGGGCAGCGTCACCGCCAGTGGGCAGGTGTTGGACGAACATCAAGTTTCTTTAATGCAGGTGATTGAGGAAGCCGTCGAAAAATCCGGTTATGCAGGTAAACGGGAAGAATACGCCCGCATGAATCTTGAAGCTGAACGCTTTCGCCACGGCATCGGCCTGTCATGCAGCTTTCGCGGCTGTTCATTAGGGGCCGAGGGCACGGATTTTTCATCGGCGATTGTCTCGGTGCAGGCTGATGGCAGCGTCTATGTGCTGACTGGTCTGAATGAAAACGGTCAGGGCATGCGTACAGCTTTTTGCCAGATGGTGTCGGAGGTATTGGGAGTCGATTTAGACAATATCGTTTTTCTCGCGCCACAGACAGCAAATATTGCCGACGGAGGGCCGACAGTTGCGTCCCGTGGAACGCTGGTCGGCGGTCATGCGACGATTGACGCAGCAAATACAGTCAAAGAGCGCATATTTTCTGTAATTCGAGACGAGCTTCAGGTTGCAAGCCTTGAAGAAACTGCATGGAAAGATGGGATGATTGCTCGCACAAAAGCCGCTCCGGGTATTGAGCCAATACCTTTTGCACAAGCAGCGGAGAAAGCCTATTGGGCAGGCATCAATTTGTCGGCCTACGGCTGGTTTAAGGGGCCGGATGTCGGATGGGAAGAAGCAACCGGACAGGGAAATGCCTACTTCACCTATGTGTACGGCTGCCAAATAGCTGACGTGAAAGTTGATACCCATACCGGAAAGGTCGAAGTACTCAAAGTCACAGCCGCTCATGATGTCGGCAGAGCGATTAATCGCCTGGGAGCTGAAGGCCAGGTGTATGGCGGTGTGGCACAGGGGCTTGGCTATGGGATCTTAGAAGACTACAACATCGAAAGCGGTGAGGTGAAAACCGTCAATTTCGACACCTATTTGCTGCCGACGATTAACGATGTTCAACATATTGAAGCCATTCTGGTCGAAAATCCGGATAAGTTTGGCCCGTTTGGGGCGAAAAGCATTGGCGAGCCGACCCTGGAACTGACGGCTGCCGCGATCAATAATGCGATCAGTTTTGCGATGAAGACCCGCTCGTACCAGATCCCTCTGACGTTGGAACAATTATTCCTCGGCAGAAATCTCAAAAAACCGAGCCGTCAGAGCGAAATTGCGAAATGTGGTATACGGGGCGGAGAATTAGGCGGAGACAAACAGGCCAAACGCCTCAGCACGATTCAAACGACGACACCCCAGAGTCTGAAGCAGGCGCTTGCATTACTAGCGGTAGATCAGTCTTACACGATCCTTTCCGGCGGTACGGACGTCATCATTCAGGCCAGAATGCACCCTGAATCCAAACATTTTCTGAATATCTCAGGCCTGTCGGAATTAAAGGAGGTTGTTGAAACAGATGACGCCATCCGGATTGGTGGAACTGTCAGTTTTTCCACGATTCTCAAAAATGTGGCGATTCAACAGCATTTCCCGCTTTTTGTGGAAGCCTGTTCGAACATCGGGTCCACGCAAACTCGTAACCGTGGTACGATCGGAGGTAATATCGTGAATGCCGCCCCGTGTGCCGATTCGGTGCCCCCGTTAATCGTCTATAATGCGAAAATTCATGTGCAATCGCCTCGTGGAGAGCGGACGGTTCCAATAGCAGAATTTATTCTCAGCCATTATCATCCGGCCATCAAGCCTGACGAAATTCTGGTGGCGGTAACTCTGCCAAAATTACCCACGGGTATACGCTATTACACCAGTTATGAGCAATTAGGTCGCCGCAACGCCATGAATATCACCCGTTTGAGCATCAGCGCGATGCTGGCAGTCGATGGTGACAAACGTATTAAGGAATGTGCTCTGGTCGACGGCGCGATGTTCAGCCGTTCGCAGCGTTTAGCCGGCGTCGAAAAATATCTTATGGGGAAAAAGCTCACCAAAAATACAATCGCAAGCATCCGAGAACCATTGGCCGCGATGATCGACGATGAAATCGGTAAACGCTGGTCCGCGGAATACAAAAAACCGGTTTTTATCAACCTCTGCCAGGATGCGCTTAGAGATATACAAAAACAATTAAACCGCTAAGAACGCGGAGGTACACAAAATTTTTACATCGCAGAGAACGCAGAAAAACACAGAGAACGATATGTTTTTAGCAGGGAACACGCAATACGAGCTCTCCAGATAACGAGTGTTGTTCAAGACATTGTTTTATGATGGGGGTATCCGAGATTTCAATTCCAATAGAGGCGCGTCTTTATGCTTTTCTCCGCGCTTTTCTGCATTCTCTGCGGTAAAAAAACTATGATAGAATTACAATGTACCGTCAACGGACAGGAACGACAGCTTGAAGTAGACGAATCGATGCGACTGCTTGATGTGTTGCGCGACAAACTCGATTTAACCGGCACGAAAGAGGGCTGCGGCATCGGTGAATGTGGGGCCTGTACCGTAATTATGAACGGCGAAGCCGTTTGTTCCTGCCTGGTGCTGGCGGCTCAGGCTCAGGACGCAGTTGTTGAAACCGTCGAAAACCTTGAACAGGATACTGTATTGTCCGATTTACAAGCGGCCTTTTTACGACACGGAGCCGTACAATGCGGATTTTGTACGCCGGGAATGCTGATGAGCGCGAAGGCTCTGCTCGATCAAAATCCACATCCTACGGAGCAGGAAATTAAAAAAGCCCTGGAGGGCAACCTCTGCCGCTGTACCGGCTATGTGCCGATTCTGGATGCAGTCAAGAATGTTGCTGGCGTATAATTCGTAAAGTTGTAGGGTGGGCAGGTTTTTTGCCCACCCTCTCTTCTTTTCTGACAAGCCCTGCATAAGTAATAGAACTTGACAGAATGATGCAAATGGCCTGAT
>PDWJ01000948.1_pt1 | contig 49934 bp, 39 predicted proteins | sample 1430881 | NCBI WGS metagenome assembly PDWJ01 (sample SAMN01162460, study PRJNA174530) | Oral metagenome, whole genome shotgun sequencing project. | biome: Marine environment; feature: Marine mammal; material: Swab sample of the gingival sulcus; isolation source: swab sample of gingival sulcus...
GGGCCTGGAGGTGGCCTGAAAGTGAAGAAAAACGGAAGGAGCAAAACCGGACAGTTTATGTATTTTAAAACCGGACAATTCTATTTGTTGACAACATGCCAAGTACGGCTTCTGCGCTAGGCGCCAGCCCCTTGCTGACGCATTTCTCAGCAATGAATCCAGCTGGTTTTCATTGCCGCCTCAAGGAAGATCATGTATGAATGCCCAGAACACTGGGGGATGCGCCGTGTAAACCGTAATCACTGGGATCGTACGATGCACACAAAGGATGAGCCGGCAATAAACAACCCGAGTCCAGATCCGGATCGCTGGAAGATTTTCTGGGTGGTTGCTGCGGGGATTTTCATGTCAACCCTCGACAGCAGCATTGTCAATATCGCCCTGCCGATGATCAAGGCAGAGCTCTTGTTAAGTCTGGCTGCCGCAGAATGGATTGTCATGGCGTATCTGCTGGCCGTGACCAGTCTGCTGCTCGGATTCGGCCGGCTGAGCGATATGGTCGGTCATCGGCGGATTTACCTGACTGGACTTTCCGTCTTTTCGGCGGGTTCCCTCTTCTGCGCACTGTCTGGAAACGGTGCTTTTCTGGTGCTCTCCCGCGGGATTCAGGGCGTGGGCGCATCCATGATCATGGCCTGTACCCAGGCGCTTGTGGTGGGGGCGTTTCCGACGCATGAGCGCGGCAAAGCCCTTGGCATGAACGGGGCAGTTGTCTCCATCGGCCTGACCGCCGGCCCGATCCTCGGGGGATACCTGGTCGAGCAGTTCAACTGGCAGGCGATTTTCTGGATCAATATTCCCATCGGGATGGTCACGGCGGTTTTTGCTGGCCGCCTGATCCCGGAATACCCGCGTGAACAGCGGGAGAAAGACCGGTTTGACGGGGTGGGCTGCCTGCTGCTGGCATCGAGCCTGTGCGCGCTGCTCATGCTGCTGTCCCACGGTCATGCCTGGGGCTGGCGCAGTCCGCGCATTGCCATGTGGTCCGTCCTGGTCACTGTGTTTTTGTGGGCATTCATCCGATGGGAAAAAACAATGGCCACGCCGCTGGTCCCCCCTGCCATCTTTCGGGTCCGGCTGTTTGTGCTCCCGGTTGCCGCGGGTTCGTTGATGTTTATCACCTTGTTTTCCATTGTATTTCTCATGCCGTTTTATCTGACCCATGCTGCAGGGTATACCGTTGGCGAGGCCGGTCGGCTGATGACAATTCTGTTCGGGTGTCTGTTTATCGGGGCGCCGCTGTCCGGCAGTTTGTCTGATATCATGGGGTCACGGACACTCTGTGCTGCCGGTATGCTGCTGCTGTCTGCGGCCCTTTTTCTCATGGGCCGGCTCACCGCCGATAGTTCCGTTTTTTCAATTGGATGGCGGCTGGCCCTGGCCGGCATGGGCGTGGCGGTTTTTATTTCTCCCAATACAGCGGCCGTGATGAGTGCCTTGCCGCCGCATCAGTTAGGCATTGCCGGAGGTATGGTGGCAACAGCCCGAAATTTTGGCATGATTCTTGGCATTGCCCTGGCCGGGACCCTTTTTGGCACCACCTTCAGCCGTCTGACCGGCGGACAGCCCTTAGATCCGTTTACGGACAGCCTGATCGCCCCCTTTATGCAGGCGTTTCGTGTGGCGGTGGCGGGCGGCGGCAGTGTCGGGTTGATCGGCGTCATGGTTTCCTTTGCCAGAGGTCCGGAAACGCGGCGGAAATGAAGAACTGACCTGCGATACCTGGAAAGGGGATGCGCTTTTGCCGGCGTGCGTGCCTGAATAACCGGGCCCGGCAGGCCGGACGCCGGATTGATGCAGCTTACCCGCCCAGGTAGGCTTTCTTCACATCCGGGTTGTTCATCAGCTGGTCTGCCGTTCCTTCGGTGACGATTTCACCGGTATCCAGCACATACCCCCGATGGGCAAACCGCAATGCGAGTTTGGCGTTCTGTTCGATGAGCAGGATGGTCATCCCGGATTCATTGAGCTGTTTGAGCACCCGGAACATTTCATACATGAGCAAGGGGGCGAGCCCCATGGATGGTTCATCCAGCAGAATGAAGTTGCAGCCGGTCATAATGGCGCGACCAACGGCGATCATCTGCTGTTCACCCCCGGACAGGGTTTCGCTTCGCTGCCTGCGGCGCTCCTTGAGCTTGGGAAACAGGGTATAGACCTTCTCGTAATCCCGGGCCACGGCGTCCGCGTCTTTTCGGCCGTACGTGGCCAGCCGCATATTGTCTTCAACCGAAAGATTCCCGAAAATGTGGCGGCCTTCCGGTGCCAGGGCCATCTTGTATTTCGTGACAATATGGTGGGGCTCCGCAAAAATGAGACTGTGGCCTTTGTACAGGATATCCCCCTTGACGATTTGGGGTCCTTCAGGCGGCGGTATCCGGGTAATACTGTGAAGTGTCGTTGTTTTTCCAGCACCGTTGGCGCCGATCAGGGTGACAATCTCCCCTGGGTTCACCGTAAAGGAGATGCCGTGCAGGGCCTGGATATTTCCGTAGGTGACATACAGATCTTTTACTTCAAGTAACATCAGAGTGTTTCATCTCCCAGGTAGGCTTTGATGACGTCGGGGTTTTTCTGGATGGATTCCGGTGTCCCTTCGGCAATGGTAGCGCCAAAATCGATCACTTTTATCCAGCTGCAGAGACCCATCACCACTGCCATCTGGTGTTCGATCATCCAGATGGTCATCTCAAATTCTTCATGGATCCAGCGGATCAGAGCGATCAGGTCGCTGATATCTGCGGAGTTGAGGCCGGCTGCCGGTTCATCGAGCAGGAGCAGCGATGGCTTGATGGACAGGGCCCGGGCGATCTCCACCTTACGCTGGATGCCGTAGGGGAGATTTTTGGTCAGCTCGTCGGCAAATTGCCGCAGATTCAGGGCGTCGAGGATCTCCATGGCGTCGGATGTGATTTTCGCTTCAGCGGTTTGATATCGCCGGGTTCTGAAAAAGGCATCCGCAAGCGAATAGCCTAGATGAAAATGCTGCGCCAGGCGGATATTGTCGAGCACGGACATCTCGTTCCAGAGCCTTATGTTCTGAAACGTGCGGGCGATACCCATACCGGTGATCTTGTTTGGCTTTTTGCTGACAATGGAGTCGCCTTTGAAAAGGATGTCTCCTTTGGAGGGTGTGTAAAAACCGCTCACCAGGTTGAACACGGTGGTTTTGCCCGCACCGTTCGGGCCGATGAGCCCCATGAGCTCGCCGCCTTCAAACGTGATGGAAAAATCGTTTACGGCGCATAACCCGCCAAAAAACTGGGTCAGATGCTGTATACTGAGTAAGGACATACCGATCTCCGGGCCGCGAACCCCAGCGGTCTGACGACAGCTGGGATTCGCGGATCATTTAAATGCGTACCAGCGTTTCAGCCGGGGAAATACATCGGATAACTCCTTGCTGCCCATGATGCCGGCCGGTCTGAACTGCATGAGCAGCACCAGGATCAGCGGAATCAGGACCCATTTCCAGATCTGGCTGAGCTGGTAGGTATCGGGAAGCAGGGCAAGGGCGTGGAGAATGCTGTCTACCTGGGGAATGATGAACCGAAAGCCTTCGATCATGAGTGTGAAAATAATCGCGGAGATCACCGCACCGCTCAGGGACCCCATGCCGCCCAGATAGACCATGACCAGGCATTCCGTGGATTTCAGGATGCCGAAGGAGGTCGGGTTGATGTATCCCAGGATATGGGCGAACAGCACGCCGGCGACACCGGCAAGGCCGGATGAGAACATGAAGGCGACCACCTTCATTTTATCCGTGTTGACACTCATGATTTCCGCAGCGATTTCATCCTGGTGAATCGCGATGATCCCCTTGCCGTAGGTGGATGTCACAAACCGGCGGATCAACCATACCGTCATGACCGTGAAAAGAAAGACCCAGATGAGCATCCAGGGAAGATCGATGGTGTCTTCCATGGCAAACACAATGGATTTCATGCCCATGAAACCGCGGGACCCCCCAATGGCGCTGATGTTGATGATGGCGCTGGTGATGATGAAATTGGCGGCAATGGTGATGATGGCCAGATAATCATCCCGGGTCTTGAACGACGGAATGGCGACCAGCAGACCGGCCAGGGCACTGACTGCACCGGCAAAAAGGACGATCAGCGGGAAACAGTAGAGGGCCAGAGATGCGTCAAGCAAGGCGTCGCCAACGAGTTTGTTGTCCGTAAACAGGATGACATTGAGAATGGAACCCGCATAGGCGCCCACACACATGAAGGCCGCGTGGCCGCAGGCGAACTCGCCCATGTAGCCGTTGATGATATTGAAACTGGTGGACAGGATAATATTGATGCCCATGAACATGATCACCGACTGCAGGTATTTGTCAATGTATTCCTGGTAGGAGAGAAAAGACAAGACCAGGAACAAAACCGCCAGGGCCATGGGTACGGTAAAACGCTTCATCAGGTAACCTTTGTTTCCGGCGTCAGCCGCCGGGGGCTTTGCCCGTTAAATCTTGGTGGTCCGCGCCACCCCGAACAGCCCGGTCGGGCGGATGCTCATGATCACCAGTAAAATGGAAAACGCGATGAGATCCCGGAAAGTCGAGGGGAAAAAGGCAACAACCAGAATCTCGATGAACCCCAGGAGAAACCCGCCAAAGAATGCGCCGCGGATATCGCCGATACCGCCAATGACCGCAGCGATAAACGCCTTCCACCCGATGATCATTCCCATGTACGGGTCAAGGATCGGATAGGAGAGAGCAAACAACAGTCCTGCCAGCCCGGCCAGTGATGATCCGAGGATAAAGGTGAACACGATAATGGTATCCAGAGGGATCCCCATGAGCGGAATGGCGAATCTGTCATAGGAAATGGCGCGCATGGCCATGCCGGTCCGGGTTCGGGTAATGATGAGCTGAAGACAGATGAACACCAGAATAGCGGACAGGATAACGCCGACTTTCAGGTTGGTCATGCTCACATTGCCGACGGTGTAGACCACCTTGTCGACAAGCTCCGGAAACGATTTTCTGCTGGCGCCGAGAAGGGCCAGATTGCCGTTTTCAAGGATGAGCCCGCACATGAGCGCGGTGATGACCACATACAGGCGGTTGACCCCTTTTCTGCGCAGCGGCCGGTAGGCGACCCGTTCAAGGGTGACCCCCACACCGGCGGTGAGCACCATGGTCAGGGGGAGGGTCAGTACCAGGATCATGCCCCCGGTCATGGTGCCGGCGCCGTCTCCAATAAAAAATGACGCGATGAAAAACGCGATATACGCACCCACCATGAAAATATCACCATGGGCAAAGTTGATGAGCCGGAGCACACCGTACACCAGGGTGTATCCCAGGGCGATCAGGGAATAAAAGCTCCCCCATTGGAGGGCATTAAGGATATTTTGAATAAGTGTATCAAACACGACCCATTCCCATCGGACGGTTAACTGTTGACGGGCGATGCGTTCGGATGGTCCGTATACATTTCAGGAGGTAATGCAAAAAGGAATCAGGACGTGTCCAGATCGGACTGGCAGCGAATCCTGATTCCTTTTCATTCCAACCTCATGTTCCCGGTGACCTCAGTCAGCACAGCAGCGTGAATGCAGTGGCAGCCGTGGTGATGATGGCCACATCAGGGGCATACGGACTTGATGAATTCGAACTCACCTTTTTTATTGATCTGTACCACAACCGCACATTTGATCGGGTCACCTTGCGTGTCAAATTTCATGGTGCCGGTGATGCCGTCAAATTTCGCGATGTTGCTGATGGCTTTTTTGATCCTTTTTTTCACCTTGCGCAGTTTCCCGTCAACGTTGCCGGAATCCTGGATGGCCTGAAGCACTAACCGGGTGGCATCCCAGGTCAGGGCAGCGACATCAGCCGGCTCATAACCGTATTTTGCCTGATAACGATCAATAAATTTCCGGGTGGCGCCGGTGGCACCGGCTGCCGCGTAATGGGTCGAGAAATAATGACCGATACAGTCGTCGCCGCAGAGGGGCATCAGCTCGGAATTGCCCCAGGCGTCCGCGCCCATGAACGGCCCTTTCCATCCCAGGTCATGGGCCTGTTTTACGATCAGCGCCACCTCATTGTAGTTGTTGGGCAGAAAGATGAAATCCGGCTTGGCGGCAACGATTTTGGTCAGTTGCGCACTGAAATCCTGATCTTTGTCTCCATAGCTTTCAAAGGCCAGCACACTGCCCGCGCCGTTTTTCTTTTCGAAATCGGCTTTGAAGATTTCTGCAAGGCCCTTGCTGTAGTCATTGGCAATGGCAAACAGCACTGCTGCTGTTTTGGCATTGAAGGTTTCCATGGCAAAGTCCGCTGCCACAGGGCCCTGGAACGGATCGAGAAACGCTGCACGGAAGACCCAGGGGCGGTCCTTGGTGGTATCCGGGTTGGTGGACCACGGAGAGATCATCGGGGTGCGGTTGTCATTGCACACCTGTCCTGCCGGTACGGCCTGTTTGCTGGAGTTCGGGCCCACAATGGCAAGTACCTTGTCGCGTTCGATGAGTTTAAGTGCAGCGGTCACCGCAGATTCCGCCTTGGATTCGTTGTCTTCGTAGACGAATTCCAGCATGTATTTTTTCCCGCCGACTTCCAGACCGCCTCCCTTGTTGATATCTTCCTTGAGCATCTCCGCAGCAAATTTGGATTCTTCGCCAATCTTGGGAATATCGCCGGTCAGGGGAAGGTTGAAACCGATTTTAATGGTTTTTGTTTTTGCACTCCCGACAGCTGTCATCATTGATACAGCCATGAGGGTGATCAAGGCAGTCTTAACAAGTTTCATCAAACGTCCTCCCTGAAAAAAAGTTGTGAAGCACCTATCCCATTGCCCGTAATTGTGCATCGCTAAAGACGTTGCTTCATTTTTTGCATTCCCCATAAATAATCAAAAATCAAAAAAGATCAACACAAAAATACTACAGAATACCGTTCAAAAGCCGTCAAACGGGTGCCTGAGTGATGGAGATGGCACAGACAGCTGCGGTCAGGACCAGAATGACAGCGATGCCTGTGAGCAGGTGTTGAACCGGTTTTCTGTCAAGCAGGGGCCCGGGAATATGCGCAGCGCAGAAGCCGGCTCCGCCTCCCCAGAGCGTGCCGAAAACATGCGCGGGAATGTCTGCGTTCTCCCCCATGCCGAGAATGGCGATCAGTGCGGCTCCCGCCCCCACAGGCGCCCAGCCGGTCATGTTGAGCGGAAGCCGGTGGCGGCCGCGATGCACCACCTGGTATCCGCAGAGAAGGCCCGCACATCCGAACACGGCAGTGGAACCACCGATGGCATGGTGCAGGTGCCCATGATAGAGGGCGGCTGTCAGGTTACCGGCAATCCCGGTAAACAGGATGAGCAACAGCCCGGCGCCGGATCCGAACAGCTGGATGACCGGAATCCCGAGGATGAGGAGAAAGGCGATATTACCGCTCAGGTGGGCACTGTCTCCGTGAAAGAAGAGTGCCGTGATACACCTGTGGATGCTGCCGCCCAAAATGGCTGTACTGTCCGCGTTGACCAGCGGGATGATCGTTTCCCGGTTGTTCCAGTATGCCATGGCGGCATGCAGCGTTGCCCAGAGGAAGGCGACCCATATCACAGGCGCGGCGCTGCTTCGGACCGGAGGCAACGGCGGTTTGGGGGAGAGGATGTTTTCCCGGTAATAGGTGCGGATTTCACAAATGGCCTCAGTTGATACGGATTCGGGCACCATCAGCTGTGGCGCTCCCTTTTGCGGCTCTACGTGAAAGGGGATGCCTCTGGCTGCCAGTATGAGTTCATGCAGGTGATGATCGTTTTTCGGCAGGTGCTGACTGATGTCGATCACCGTGCCAGGGGCTTCATCTGGAAACGGCATGGGGGGATCCCTCCTGTTGTCCGCAACAGTCCAGATTGAGGCATATCAGATTATCGCCCGGTGTGCCAAACGAATATTTAGAACAGATAGGACACGGTCAACCCGCCGCTCCACAGGGTTCCTTCCTGATTCAGGTGCACATCAATGGTTTCAACAGCACCGCGGGTGAGGGTGTTGAAGAGTCTCCCAAAGCCGTGGTTCAGCTCGTCGCTACCACCGGTAATCGAGCGTACCGGCCGTGAGTTGACATACTGAATCACGCCGTCCAGGATCCAGTTGTCTGAAATGGCCCAGCCAAAACCAACGTCATAAATGGCCCGGTCCGTATCCGGCCATCCCAGATCAAAGGTATGACCGGGAACCGGTGTGGGATCCCAGATATATCCTGCGCGCAGGGAAAAGGTGTCGGTGGCCTGCCATTCAACGCCCAGTTGAAGTCTGGTAATATCATTCCAGAAACGCGCATGGTTAAAGGGAATCACCTTGGGCATTCCGGACGCCAGAACAACATCGTCATCCAGTGTGACAATCTCTATCTGTCTGTCGTTGATGCCCCATCGGGTCCATGTCGCATCCACTTCACAGGTCAGTGACGGAAGCACACGGTACATAACGCCGGCCTGCACCGCTTCGGGATGGTCATAATTCATTGAGGCGCTTCCAATCCTGCGGCCGTTCAATTTGACATGCCCTTTAAAATCGCCTTCAGCTTTGCTGCGGTAGGTGAGACCCAAAGAGAGTCTGTCTGAAGGACGGTACAGGAAACCGACATTGGCAGACAGATTGAAACTGTCATCTGCTTTGAGCAGAAGTTTGTGCACGCCAATGGATGCACCAGGATCAAAGGGGTTGATGGGGTAGGACTTGCCGGTTTCACATTCAGACCGACCCAGTGAAAGGCCGAAACCAAAAGAAAGGGTGTCTGTGAGTTTTGCACCGAGGGTCGGAGAGATAACCGTCCGGGTATACAGAGAGCGCCAGCAGTAGAGTGCCATGGGATTTTTCGCATAGTCCTGATCCCAGTTCGCATGAAGTCCGTAAGGCGCATAGACCGCAACGCCGAATACATACCGGTCATTGAGGGGACGCGCATATCCCATCCCCGGGTTGATGATCGTGGCGGAATCGGATTCGATATCCCTGGGACCGACCATGGCACTGACCAACGCGTTATCCATCCAGTCATACCCATTCTGGTCCACAAATTGAATATCAGTGATTTCTCCTGATGGATGCATGATATTGGCGCCGGCAGTGATCATCTGCTGGTCGATATCCGCCAGACCCGCCGGGTTATAATAAACGGCAAACGGATCGGCACTGTTTGCGGAAACCGCTTCACCCATTGCGGTGGCCCGGGCGCCGATACCAAAGCTTTGAACAAGCCCTGCTTGTGCCTGAACAATCAGTGTACCGTAAATCAATGCTGTAACTACCAGTTTTTTAACCATCTCCCCTACCCCATTTCTTTTTGTCGTGCGAACATGTGACGAAATCCGCTTAATGGGCATCATCCGGATGCGCACTGAGAAATCAATTAGTTAAAAAAATACGATTGAATGGTATCTGACTAATACTGTGTTCAGGTTTTGTCAATAAATAATGAATAAAAAATCTAATTATGAATATGAATTTCACAATTAGATTAACTGTTTCGAAGAATAATCGCGCAGGTCATCTAGCACTATAGATCTGTATGAATACAGGCAGGGGCACTAAAGAATGTGAAAACAGATAAGAATCAGCGCAGTCTGACCGCCGGTCATGTATGGCGGTCAGCTGTGCAGCATCAGGATGGGGCCGGGAAGATCAACCTTCCTCAGGCGCCTTACATTCCGGATCCCAGTCTGGGCAGTCTTTTGTTAAATCAGCTTCAAACGAGGCAAGGCATTCATGGCACTCCATTTCCACGTTGGGCACATCACCATATTTTTCTCTGATCTCTTCTTCGGTCATTACTGTCAGTTGGCTGCAACCGCACTGAGGGCAGCCTTTCTGAATGCGGTAACGTTTTTTTTTCATCGTGAACCTCCTTGGGTTGATCGTCAGCTGTTGCGCGTATTTTGTTAGGTGTACTCTCAATTTAAGCAGGTTTCATGCCAGATTATCTGATGGCAAAGCAGGATAGACGAATTATGGTAACTAGTTAACTTTTTTGTTGAATATAGACGATGTATTAAACATCTCGGATGGATGCATGCCTGCGTCTGTCGCTATGTTGCTTGAAGCACGATACAGGTGTGTCTCATATTGACAGGTGTGTGATCTTGATGTCTCTCCATTTCCTCAAGCTGATCATCGACAAGGTGGGTAGAGATCTGGGTTGTTGAAATATCCCGGTGTTCCTGCGCTCATTGCACCACAGGCAGATGTTATGCTATATTGATTAATTGTGTTCTTTCATATACATTTCTTCATCTGTCTACGCACGTTTGGGTTGCGTCTCTTTTAAAGGAAATTGACATGTTTCAAGCCTATACACAGTATGACGCCCTGGGTCTGGCCGAACAGGTCCGCCTGGGAGAGACAACACCTGCGGAACTGCTCGAGACCGCCATTGACAGGGCTGTCCGCCTGAACCCAAAACTGAACGCCATTGTGCATACGTTTTTTGACCGGGCCCGGCAGCAGACCCATGTCCCGCTTCCGGACGGCCCGTTCACCGGGGTGCCCTTTGTTCTCAAAGATCTCCTGGATCACCTTGCCGGTGAACCGGTCTCCATGGGCAGCCGGGGGATCCGGTATGTGCCGGCGGAAAACAGTGAGCTTGTGAACCGCATCCTCGCCGCCGGCGTCATTCCCTTTGCCAAGACCAATACCCCGGAATTCGGGCTGACCATCACCACCGAACCCAAGGCATTCGGTCCGGCCCGCAATCCCTGGAATACACGGTACAGTACTGGCGGATCATCCGGCGGATCCGCCGCAGCGGTCGCGGCCCGCATCGTCCCCATGGCATCGGCCAACGACGGGGGCGGCTCCATTCGGTTCCCCGCTGCCTGCTGCGGTGTGTTTGGACTCAAACCCTCCCGGGGGCTGAATCCGACAGGTCCGGAAATGGGTGAAGGCTGGGAAGGAGCCATCGCCGGACACGTGATTTCCCTATCGGTCAGGGACAGCGCGGCCATGCTCGATGCCACCGCCGGGCCGGAGGTTGGCGGACCTTACCGGGTCAGCACGGCAGAGGGTTCGTATCGTGACGCCTGCCAGATCCCGCCACGGCAGCTGCGCATCGCCTATTCGGCAACCCCGCTTATTGATGCAACCGTTTCTCCGGAAGCGATAAACGGATTAAAAGAAACAGCCCGGCTCCTTGAATCCTTAGGCCATCGTGTGGAAGAACAAACCCCGGCTATCGACACCCGCCGCTTCTGGCGGGACTTTATGACTGTGGTGTTCGGGCATACGGCGGCAGCTGCTGAAAAAGTGAAACGAGAATTCGGCAAAGCCGCTTACCGATTGCTCGAGCCAGCCACCCGCAATATGGCCATGATGGGCCGATCCCTGACCGCCTGTGACGTTGTGGAAGCCAAATCCGGCTGGCATGATGTGCAGCTAACGATGGGACGGTTTCTCACCACCTATGACGCTTTCCTCACCCCTACCCTGGTGGGACCGCCTGCTGAAATCGGCGTGATTCCGCCGTCTGAATTTGAAGAACGACTGATGGCCGCAAGCAGTTATCTCCCGTGCGGACGCCTGCTCATGAAAAGCGGACTGGTCAGACAGCTTGCACGCCCGACCCTGGGACGCATGGGGTTTACCGTGCTGGGCAACATCACCGGACTTCCCAGCATGTCCGTGCCCCTGCACTGGACCCAAGACGGTCTGCCGCTCGGCATGCTCTTTACCGGCCGCATGTGTGATGAGCGGACCCTGTTCCAGCTGGCCGGCCAGCTGGAACAGGCAAAGCCCTGGTTTGACAAGCGGCCGCCGGGGTTCGATGAAGGCTAAATTTACCATCTATTGGGCTCTGGACATGACATCATTCGGGCAGGTGCCGGCGAGTGTGACGTGTAGAGGGGAAAATTGCCGCAGCGGCCGCTGTAAAGCGATAAAATGCAAACAACTCCGCTGCCGCCAACGTCTAACGATGACAGACAGCGGGTTTAGGCTTACAGGGTTTTCAAATAAGCCTCAAAGGCAGCAAGCGCAGGTTTGCCGTCTTGGGTGGTGACCCCGTCAAACCATTTTTTATAGACTTCCGGATGCAGCTTGACCCAGTCAAGCCCGGCCTGTCGGGGTTCCAGATCCTGATCGTTATGCATCAGGGTCATGATCTCGTTCATCATGGAGATTGGAAAGGTATAGTTTTTCAGGAAGTTAGCGACATTGGGATGGGCTTTGTCAAATCCTTTGCGAATATTGGTGTAGACGGTTGCCTGACCGTTGTCTACACCAAAGGTATTTGCATCGCTTCCATCGAGATAGGCCATGTCGATAAGCTTGTTCATGTAATGGGGCGACCATCCGAGAAAAACAATCCACTTTTTTGCGCGGGCAAAAGACTGCACCTGGGCCAGCATGCCGGCTTCACTCGACGGAACCAGCTCGAATTTCCCCAAACCAAACAGGTTGGCATCAATCATCTTCTGGATCACCAGGTTGCCGTCATTGCCCTCTTCGATGCCGTAGATCTTGTAATCTAACTGTTCTCCAAATTTGGCAATATCCTTGAAGTGTTTCAGGCCGGCTTTCTTGACATAGGCGGGAACGGCAAGGGTGTACTGGGCGCCGGGCATGGAGGCCACATATTTTTCAACTGTCCCTTTTTTAAAATAGGGATCCGCAATCGAGGCCATAGACGGCATCCAGTTGCCGAGAAAAACATCCGCATTGTCGCTGTCAAGGGCCTTGTACACGATGGGAACCGACACCATGGTGTTGGAGGCGTCATATCCCAGGCTCTTTAGAATCTGGACACCAAGCTCGGTTTTAACGGTGACGCCGGTCCAGCTGAGGCTGACAAACCGAATGGTATCTGCCAGGGCGACCCCGGTGGTGAAGAGCAGCATCAAGGCGATGACCATCAGGTGTTTCAGTGCGTTCCGTCCTGGGTGCGCAACTAACATAATCTCTCCTTTGGTTGGGTTATCAGGAAAACCACCCCAGTTTTTCGGGTTTGTGGTTTTGGAATACGTGTTTGACCTCCGTGTATTCTTCATAGCCGATTTTCCCCAGCTCACGGCCAAAGCCTGACTGTTTGTATCCGCCCCACGGGGCCTGGGTAAAATAGACATTGAAATCATTGATCCAGACCGTGCCAAACTGAAGGGCGCGGGAGACCCGCTGCATCCGGTCGGCATCCCGGGTCCAGAAACCCGCGGACAGCCCGTAAATGGTGTCATTGGCTTTTGAAACCGCTTCTGCTTCGGTCTCAAAGGTCTCGATGGTGATCACCGGTCCAAACACTTCTTCCTGGACAATGCGCATGGCTGCCGTGCAGTGATCAAACAAGGTGGGCAGATAGAAAAAACCGTCTTTCAGCGCCGGATCTTCCGGCCGTTTTCCGCCGCACAGCAGCGTGGCCCCCTCTTCAATGGCAATCGCCACATACCGCTCGATCTTTTTCAGGTGATCTGCTGAAATGACCGGCCCCATGCGCGTTGCTGGGTCAAATCCGCTGCCCAGGGTAACCCGCTCCATTTTTTCCTTGAGGGACTTGACAAAGGGCTCCGCAATGGACTGATGCACGAGAATCCGGGTACCGGCCGAACAAATCTGGCCCGCATGGAAAAAGACGCCGTTCATGGCCGCATCCACGGCCAGGTCCAGATCCGCGTCCGCAAAGAAAATATGGGGATTTTTCCCGCCCAGCTCCAGGGCCACCTTTTTCACATTGGCGGTGGCTGCCCGCATGATGGTCTTGCCGGTCTCGATGCCGCCGGTGAACGAAATCAGATCCACATCCGTGTTTTCGGAAAGCTCGGCCCCCACCGCAGCCCCCGGCCCCAGAACCAGATTCACCACACCCGCCGGATATCCGGCTTTTTCCGCCAGTTCGGTCACCCGGATGGTGGTCAGGGGCGTGATTTCACTGGGCTTCATGACAAGGGTACAGCCGGCAGCCAGGGCCGGCGCCATTTTCCAGGCAGCCTGGAGAAGCGGATAATTCCACGGTGAAATCTGACCGCAGACCCCCACCGGCTCCCGGACCACGATACTGGTGCTGTCCGGGATGGGGGCATCAATGATCTCACCGCCGTCCTTGTCGCACAATCCAGCGTAATATTTAAAAATACCAGCGATATCATCCATATCCCACCGGCTTTCCTCAAGGGTCTTACCAGTGTTCAGGGTTTCCAGATATGCCAGATGCTCGCGGTCTTCGGCAATCAGGGTGCTGAGTCGATAGAGATAATCCGCCCGTTCAGCGGCGGTGGATTGCGCCCAGGGACCGGTATCAAAGGCAGCTCGCGCGGCCCGGATGGCGGCTATGGCGTCTGTTCGGTCCCCTTCGGCCACGGTTGCGATCACGGACTGGTCAAAGGGATTGATGATCTCCCGCACGGCACCGGACCCAGCCGGCACCCATTTTCCGTCAATATACATCTGCCGGATATCCATATGCGTCTCCGCCTTTATCATGGGTGTAAAAAGGAACTTCCGCCACTGCTTCGGGCGTATTGCCGAGAATCATGTCCGCGGCTTTTTCCGCAATCATCATCACCGGCGCATAAATGTTGCCGTTGGTGATGGCGGGCATGATGGAGGCGTCCACCACGCGCAGGTTCTGGATCCCGTGAACCTTCAGCTCCGGATCCACCACTGCCATGGCATCGGTGCCCATCTTGCAGGTACAGCTGGGGTGATAGGCGCTTTCCCCTTCTCTGGCCACAAAGTCGAGGATTTCTTCATCGCTCTGGGCGTCCTCTCCTGGTGCCAGTTCCTTGCCGCGCAGGTCATCAAAGGCCGGCTGGCTGATGATCTTGCGCGAACAATGGATTGCTTCCACCCATTCCTTGCGCTCCTGGGGGGTAGACAGATAATTGAAAAAGATCTCCGGATACACCGTAGGATCGGCGGAGGTGATTTTCACATGACCCCGCACATCCGTATTCATGGGCCCCACATGAAGCTGGAATCCGTGCCCTTCATTAGGCGCGGATCCGTCGTAGCGGATGGCAAGCGGGAGAAAGTGAAACTGCAGGTTCGGATAGGCCACCGTATCGTTGCCGCGAATGAATCCGCCGGCCTCAAAGTGGTTGGAAGCCCCGACCCCTTTGTTCCCAAAGAGCCAGTCAAATCCAATCTTTGGCTGGTTCCACCATTTGAGGGACGGATACAGGCTCACCGGTTTTTTGCAGGCATACTGAACATAGAGTTCCAGGTGATCCTGAAGGTTTTCGCCCACGCCGGGAAGGTCGGCTGTGACAGGGATACCCAGCTGGGTGAGGGCGTCACCGTTTCCGATACCGGACAGCTGGAGCAGCTGGGGCGAATTGATGGCCCCCCCGCAGGAGATGATCTGGCCGCCATAGGCCTTATACGATTTTTTTCCGATGGTATACGCCACCCCGATGGCGGTCGTGCCGGAGAACAGGATTTGCGTGGTCAAGGCCCGGCATTTCACGGTGAGGTTGCGCCGGTTCTTGACCGGATGCACATAGGCCCGCGCCGCGTTCCAGCGGCGGCCCCGGTAAATCGTGCCGTCAAAACGGCCGAACCCTTCCTGCTGATACCCGTTGACATCACTAGTCAGCGGATAACCCGCCTCCTGTGCCGCCTTGAAAAAAGCATCAAAAAGCGGGTTGTCACATTTGGGCGTGGTGAGATAGATCGGGCCACTCGAACCATGGTAGGCATCGGCCCCTTTCATCCGGGTTTCAAACTTTCTGAAATACGGCAGGCAATGGGCATATCCCCAGTTTTCCAGACCGTCGTTGGCAGCCCATTTTTCATAATCCATGGCATTGCCGCGGATATAGATCATTCCGTTAATGCAGCTGGATCCCCCAAGGACTTTCCCCCGGGGCTGATAGATACGGCGATTGTGCATATGCGGTTCGGGCTCGGACTCATACCACCAGTTGTAGGTTTTTCCTGCCAGCGGATAGGTCAGGGCCGCCGGCATATGGATTCTGAAATCAAACCGGAAATCCGGCAGACCGGCTTCCAGCACCAGCACACGGTTTTCAGGATTGGCACTCAGCCGGTTTGCCAGCACACTGCCGGCAGACCCGCCGCCGACAATAATATAATCGTATGTTTTTTTCGCCATGGCCGTCTCTCTTTCTATGCGTCGGTTCCGGCTGCATCCGCAGCCAGGGCAGTTGTTTGTTTTTTTTCGTCAATACACCGTTGCAGGAGCACATAGTGATAACCGATACACGACAATGCTTTCAGGGGTTCATTATTCCGTATTTCAACTGCCGTATCCCGCCAGTTGGAGATGGTTTTTTCCCGAAATTCCGGATCTTCGTACAGGGCATAGTCATGGGAGCTGAAACCCAGCTGCATGGCCCGCATAATAAATTCAAACAAGGGGTTATGCGTCATTTTCGCAAACTGGATATTCAGATTTCGATCCATCTCCCCCAGGGTGGCCTGATCCACATCCTTGGCGCCCAATGCTGTCTCAAATGCCTCGGCGGCGGTGACCAGGGCGTCTTTTTCCCCTTGTGTGGCACGGCTGATCGCAAGTTGTGCAATGGTCCGGTCAAGGGATTCCCGGAATTCGATCAGGCGGGAGGGATCAACAGGATTCTGCTTCAAGAAAAGCGAGAGGGATTCACTGACCAGGGCCACATCCATCTGCTTGACAAAGGCCCCGCCCCGGGTTCCTTTCCGGGTTTCAATGAGACCTTTTTGCTTTAATGACTTGAGCGCTTCCCTTATCACCCCCCGGCCGGTCTGGAACTGGGCCTGAAGTTCCCGTTCACTGGGAAGGCTTTCGCCGGGCTGAATCCGGCCGTCAAGAATCGCCGCTTCGATCTGAAGCGCCACATCTTCACCGGCCCGTCCCACTTGAGCAGGCATAAAGACTATTTTTCCATTGTTTACCATATGCTATCCATCAGATAATGGTATGACCATAAAGGCGTTAAATACATCAAAAATGGTGTAACTATAAAAAATATAGCTTCAAACAAAAAAATAACACGTTTTTTGGTAGTACCATTACAACAAATAATCGGAATTGTCAAGTCAGCATCTATAAAAAATAGATAGAACGCAATAAAATAACGGGATCAATAATCCACTATAGAATATCTGTCTGAAGGGGAAAAATCAAAGCGGGATGTGCCGTAGCAAGACGAAACGCCTTTATGATCCAGCTGTTAATGGCGGATCTGTTCAGACAACGCGACAGCCCATTCGTCAGCTATCTAAAACATTACGAGGAAGGAACGCGTGTCGTATGACTGGGCTTGATACTCACAAAAGGAACACACCAATAGTAACTAAACATCTGGGGAGAAGCGGAACGGACAGCAGCAGCGACCCGTTTGCCAGGCTCAGGCCGCCATTGGGAAAACCGCCACGTTGGGTCGGCCCGGCCGGTGTCCCGGAAATCAATTTGAATATCCGGCTCGCCCACAGTAAAGGAAAAGCTGTCCAGCGGAATGGACAATCCCTTTCCAACGGCCTTGATATAGGCCTCTTTCAGGGTCCAGATATCAAAAAACAGTTTTCTTTTTTCAGGGCCGTTGACCGTGGATAACCGTTCGACTTCGGATGCAGAGAAAAAATGATCGGCAATGGAAAGGTCTGTACAGCGATCCACCGATTCCACATCCACACCCACGGCAGCATTCCGGCACAGGGCACAGGCAACCGCCACATGGCTGTGGGAAAGGTTGAAATGAATATCCGGCAAGTCAGTGAGAAAGGGTTTGCCATATTCGTTTTTTGAAAAACGCAGTGAGTGCGGCTGTTTTCCGGTCAGTTGAGAGATCAGATATCGCACCAAGGCCCATCCCACCAGACTCAGGTGGCGATCCGTCGGTTTCACATACCGGTCAACCTTCTGAATTTCTTCGGGGGAAAGGCAGGCCCTGTACTGCTGTAAAAGAGAAGGATCTGTTATCCGGTCTGCCCGGGTGTAGCATACATGAACATGACCGGCATCTTTAAAGAGTAAATTTATCATAACTGTGGACTGCTGTTTTCAGGTGCCCCCCAGTTGATGGGCATCCATCCCCACCTGCACCCGGTCATCCTGGTATTCCCTGAAATAGAGCACCTCCACATCTGCATCTGCATGATGATTGTAATGACACAGTCTCAACCCGATTTCCGGTTTATGACCGGGGGCTGCGGTTTTCACCGACAGCCCACTTTCACCCAGTTGGCGTTGAAACGCAGTATACCAGGGAGTTTCAGAAGAAGGAAGCGAAACCACAGCCGATCAGGGCAGCAAAGAGAAGGATACTCAATGCCAGCTGGACGACTGCCAGGCTGCCTGCGCCATCCAGACGCCCTCTTGATTGGCGCTGCGGCTGCCCTGGGCAATACGGATGGCCTCTGTATCCAGGCTGTTGGTGCCACGCGTAATCCGGGGCGGTGGAATCGTCAGAGGAGAAAGAACAACGCCGACAAGGGATCACCTTTTAGAAAAAGGTGTTGCCGGCGTTGTCCCGGCTGGACGGATGCTGCCGCAGCTCACGTGCAAGGAAAGATTTTCCTAAAATTGAATCTGGAAGGTACCACCGCAGGTCAGCGGCGCGCCATAACCGCCGATCGTCACGTCACCCCACATGATGGCGGTTCGGACGTATTTTTCGTCTGTCAGGTTCTTGCCCCAAAGATAAAACCGCCACCATTCCCCTTCCAATCCCAGGGTGGTATTTACCAACCCATAGGCACCTTCACTAGTGGTATTGGCCATGTCCCAATAGATTTTGCCGACGTGTTGATAACTGGCCCTGGCAACCAGGGACAATTTTGATGCGATCATGCGATGGTACTCAAGGGCGAGCATGCCGGTCATTTCAGGAATTCTGGGGACTTTTTTATCATCGTAGTCCTGGTCTCCCTTGTAGTCCTCAAATCTGGCGTCCACGTAGCCGATAGCGGCATTGGCCGTTAAATTTTCTGTCAGGGTAAGGTTCAACTGGGCTTCACCACCAATGTTCCGGGCCTCGCCTGCGTTGGATACATATTGGAAGCCGCCGTTCCCGGTGGTGCTCACATGGAGATCGTCAATGTCCATCATAAAAACAGCCGCGTCGAAATAGCCCCGCGCGTCGGGCAACTGCCACTTGAACCCGATTTCATAGTTCATGGACGTTTCCGGGTCATAGTAATGCATCGTGTCTGTCTGGGCCAGCGTCACAATACCGCCAGCCCTGCTGCCCTGGGAAATCAAACCATATACGGTATAGTCATCATAATCATACGCCAGACTCACTTTACCCAGAAATTGACTGTAATCGTGGTCTATATCGTCTGAGACATCGCTTAGCTGCATGCCCATGGCAGAGATCGACTGTCCAGATGACATGTCGTCTTCATAATACTGGGCACGCATGCCGGCCCCTAGGCGAAAGCCATTTTCAAAAAGATACTCAACGTCGCCGAACACGGCTGCCCCCCTGTTTGTTCCCTCGCCCAGGGTGACCATGTCCATTTCCATGGGAACCCCTTCCGGGCCCATGTGATAAAAAGAGTCAAAGTCAAGGTCATTGTTGAAATAATAAAGACCGGTCAGCCACTTCCAGGGCAAGGTGTTTTCATTTGAAATCAGGCGCAGTTCCTGGCTAACTTGCTTCTGTTTCAAGACAAAATCGGTATATCCGGTCTGATAGCTCCAGAAATCCGGATCTCCCAAGGTGCATTCTTCACCGTCCCGGTAGGCGGTTATCGAAACGATCTCGGCCCAGTCCAGATCCTGGCTCAGATGCACACTCAGAGAGGTCATGTCACGGTTCTCGTGACCGTCCACATCGGTGTTGATCTTGTCTTCGTCCCAGTCATCTCCCGCAAAGGTGAAGGGAACAATGTCCTGGGCACCATCCCGGACGTGGTTGTTTTCCGCAGTGAATAACAGCCGGGTCCGATCGGAGATATCCCAGAGCAGCTTGCCTCTTACGCTGAATTCATCCACATCAGCGGCCGTGTTGTGCAGGTAAACATTGTCCGTATACCCATCACGAGAGAGATAAGAGGCCGAAATACGAGCGGCCACCTTATCTTCGACCAGGGGAAGGTTCACCACCGCATTACCCATCTGCCGGTCGAAATTCCCGATTTCTCCCATAAACTTGCCGGCAAACGCATGCTCCGGATCCTTTGTCTTGATGACAAGAACCCCGGCTTCAGCGTTGCGGCCATACAGCGTCCCCTGGGGTCCGCGCAACACCTCGATCTGGTCCAGATCGAAAAAATAGGCGTTGGAAAGCAGGTTGGAAAGGGGATCAACCAGGGTCACATCATCAATGTAGATGCCCACGCCCGAGGGGGTCATGGGCACGGTCTGCCCCACGATACCGCGCATGGAGAGAAATGAATTTGTAGCTCCTGCGGCGCTTTGCACATGAACGTTGGCAAATCTGCCCTGAACGTCGTCAATGGATTGGACGTTCTCCACCGTGATGCCATCTTCGGTCATCACCGATGCACTGGCATTGAGGTTGATGATCACATCGGTTCTTTTTCCTGCGGTTACAACGATGTTTCCCAATTCCACGGCTTCCGGTTTAGAGGCCGCTTCTCCGGCGTACACAAGACTGGCGGGCGCCGCAATGAGCAGGCAAACACTCAGGATGGACACTTTTTTCCTAAAAAAAGCAACATTGAGCTTCATTTTAAACATGTCTCCTTTATTTTTTACCTAAAAAGAACAAAAAAAGCAGCGTCTGCTTTCAGGACCATATTGGCATGACAAGGTCCTGAAACACGTCCTGTACAATTCTGAAAAACCAGCATGTTGGGTTCATATCTGAAAATCCGCGGGATGCGTACCCCGAAAAGGAGTAATGCATACCCGTATACGTATTTTTCCTTGTTGAGCGTACAAAAAAGGGGGCACACGACAAACGCGCTTCCTGCAAACGCCAACACGCTGTCAAGAATCAGAGAAAATCGTCATCTTTGTGGCTGGCGTGCAACAAAGAACCTTTACCCAGGGAAAGGATTACGGATGAAGTCTAGCAAATTCTCCGGGTGTTACACCGTATTTTTTACTGAATCTGGATATAAAGTGGCTGGTATTTGAATAGCCCACCAGCCCCGCCACAGCGCCGACGGTGAACCGTCGCTGTTCGAGAAGGGCGCGCGCCATCTCCATCCGTTTATCGATGACATAGGCATAGATGGTTTTGCCAAAGCAGTGTTTAAAACCCGTTTTCAATTTGTATTCGTTGAGGTAGACCTTTCGGGACAATTCTGAGAGCGTCAATGGTTCCACAAAGGTTCTGTCCAGTATGTTTTTAGCGTTATAAAGCGCGTTCAAGTCACTTTTCGATAAGGTTTTCACCGATAAATCGGAATGCTGGCCGCACACCATTTCATCAAGATAGACCGCCAGAAGTTCCAGTAGTTTTCCTTCAACGTAAATATCCTTGAGGCCGTCACAGATTTGGCAATCCATCATTTGAGAAAGGATGGCCATCACACGGGGCGTCACCACATAGCGCTTCAACCCCTTGGTAAGGCTTTGGTGACAATTGATGGCTTTTTCACACCGCAGGCACTCTGCAACACCTTGAATGTAGCTGGGATTAAATGTGATACCAATGCCCCGGTATCGTTGTCCCGCTTCAAAAACGCTGACAGATTGCCGGGTTTCTCCCGTTATAATGCAGCTTTCGTTCTGACCCAGATAAAAGGATGAACGGCGCAATTCAGATAGCGACCAGGAGATACCACTTCCCAGGCAAAAAGAAAGCGTACACATTTGAGGATTGCCCCCAGTTTCTTTGACGACCACTGTTTTTTGGGGCGTGAAATCAGAAATGGAAATCCCGGCAAAATGCTTTGCAGAAACATGGCTGAAATACCCATCGCCAAGGACTTCTGTAAGTAAATTATTTTCATCTTCGGAAGCATGATGTATGGCACCGGAGGCATCATATGCAAGTTGAATCGCCATTTGAATAATGAATCCTCCACATAAGGTGGTTCACCCCACCCCAAAGCGATACATTGCCGTGGAAATATAAATATTCAATCCATGTTAAGCGATAGTTTGCCGCAAAAAACAATGTTTGTTTATCATAAAACAATAAACGCGTCCAAATAAAATACGTGTACAGGTATGCAGTCCTCCTTTTCGGGGGTACGATTTGTCGCTATCCCTGGGCTTCTGCTTTTTTCCGCGCCCGGCGCTGTTCAAAGTGACAAAGGATATCCCGGCCTCGCGGCCGGGATATGTTCGACGGTTTTAAAAGGCCAAACTCAGGCCGGTGTAGTAAAAAGCGGCGTCCGCAGCTTCCACGCTGGATTCTTCGTTGAACATGTTGTCAACACCGCCGAAGATTTCGAAACGATCACCAAACGACTTTGAAATGTAACAACTCCACAAGGTGTACGCATCGACCTCACGCCCCGGTGCGTCGTGGAACTTCGGCGCATACAGCTGCTCGCCGATATAGTTCATGCGGACATTGACATGAAAACCAGCGGACGAATTATCATAGGCCAGTTTGAGACCGCCTTTAAATTCAGGTACTTCAAGCAGGTCTTCACCGGTATCGTTGTTTTCCGATTCCACAAAAGCGCCATTGGCAGCAACAGACAGATCCATGGGAAGCTGCAGGCGGCCTTCGAACTCAACGCCTTGCGTATACGCCTCGTCCACGTTCACCATCCGGTATTCAAGAACCTTCTTTTTTCCCTGCATGCGGAAATTACCGGTGGGCTGCCTGTAGATCATGTCATCGATCTCATTACGAAATGCCATGAGCTTTCCGGTGAAGGCTCCGGTTTCCCCCTCGATGCCCACATCATAGCTCCGTGACGTTTCCGGATCCAGATCCGGATTTGAAATCACATCGCCTTTCATGTTTTCGGTATCCACATAAAGTTCATAGATGGAAGGGGTCCGGAACCCCTGGCCGTAGGATGCCTTGATCCTGAAATGCGGCCTCACGTCATAAACAAGACTGACCCGCGGACTCAGCTCGGAACCGAAATCCGAGTGCTCGTCCACGCGAATACCCGGGGTAATCTGCAATGCGTCAAACACGACAAAATCATCCTGGAGAAATACCGCCGTGTTGTCCACGGTCTTGTCGATTTCGGTTTCTCCCCTGTTTTCAATTCCCTCACGCGTTTCCTCCCGGTATTCCAGCCCCAGGGTGATCCTGTGGTTTTCGCCGAACAGCCGGCTGGCCCGGGCTTCATACTGGTAGAGCTGGTTGGTGATATCGAAATCCTCACGGTCCGGCTGCTTGTTGGCCTTTTTCTGCCGTTCGGGGGATGCGTAAGGCGCACCGGTATCAATATAACTGCGGTCAAGATTAAAATCAGAGAAATAGGCCCTGGCCGCCAGCTGGGTATCCATCACTTCGCCTGTGTAACCGAAATAACCGCTGAAACGCCTGGAATCCGCATCACGATCCCAGTGCAGAGTGTATTTCGGCCGGAGGCCCTGCCGATTGGTATCTGTAGCAAATGCCCCGGCAGCCAGCGCATGGTCATCGGAAATCGCATAGTCGAGTTTTACAATGCCCCCGTACTTTTTCTCATCGTCCATTTCAGTCATATCGTCGCGTTCATCCCGGTCAAACGAATCCTGGACATTTGCATGGCCCGCAATAAGCATACCCAGTGCCCCCGCAGTGCCTCCCAGGGTGCCTTTGGCGATGAAGTTATTTCCCTCGCTGTACGTGTTCATACCGTAGCGGACATCGACATGGGCCTGAACCGTTTCCTGCGCCTTCTTCGTAATGATATTGATCACGCCGCCCACGGCTTCGCTGCCATACAGAGAAGAGCTCGGTCCCCGGACAATCTCGATATGATCAATCACCGCTGAAGGAAACTCGCTGAGATCCACGGTGGTGTCCCGAAAACCGGTTGAAAACCGCATGCCGTCAATCAGGATCAGAACCCGCTTGTTGCTCATCCCCCGGATCTGCGGAATCGTGCCCCGGCCTGCAACATGATCCAGATCGATATTGGTGGCTTCAGCCAGGGCATCGGCTGCTGTTTCCGCCCCCAGCTCCCGGATCTCGTCGCCGGTGATCACCTGAATGGCACCGGGCGCCTTTTCGATCTGTTTGGGTGTCAGTGTCGATGTGACGACCATGCGTTCCATTTCAACCGCATCCTGATGTTCAGCTAAAACGGATCCTGGAAAAACCAGCGCCCACCCAGCCATAAGAGACAACAGCCACCTGCCATGTTTCATCTGCGCACCTCCGCAACAATTAGGGTAATGTAGGCTTTGAAAGCCTGCATCCATAACATCCCGTTCCCCGGACGTCTCATGCTTGCCTGCTTTCCGGTCTGATGGATCAAAACGAAAAGGAATCGGCGCTCATGACGTCAAACGGTTTCCGGATAAGATTACCAGCACAAACAGCTCCCAACAATGTTTGGATTTACTCACTTTAATGGTTTAAAAGGTTACATCGGAACTGTCAATCACTAAATCCTGAAAAAACCGGATTGCAACATACTCAGTCCGCAGGGGGGGGGCAACCCCCGAGACCTTGACGGCACTGCCGACATCGGGCTAAGCTGATCATACACCCATCATTGGCTGAAAACGGTTTCATACCTCAGACAGACGGGTACAGTGTATAACCGACACATGAGGAATCCTATTCATGACGGCCTGGACCTTTTCCCTTTCCACAGTGTATTTCATCCTTGCCGGCCTCTGCGAGATTGGCGGCGGCTATCTGATCTGGCTCTGGCTCAGAGAAGGAAAACCCTTCTGGTATGCCGTAATCGGCGCTGTCGTCCTGTTTTTCTACGGAATTGTTCCCACCTTTCAGCCCGCCCATTTTGGCAGGGTCTATGCCGCCTACGGCGGGGTGTTCATCGTACTCTCGATCCTCTGGGGATGGCAGGTGGACAACACCCCGCCGGACCGGTTTGACGTAATCGGCGGCGGCATTGCGCTTGTGGGGGTGGGAGTGATAATGTACTGGCCCCGGGGGTGATAGGGCCTATTGACAAAAAAGGGGCGCCCACACAGAGCGCCCCTGAAATATCTGTTTCAGATCCTGCCGGAATCACCGGACAGGGGCCGTCAAATCAAGCGACCCGATTGTCCCCCTGGCGACTATCCCGGGGCAGTTCCCCTGCCTGACGTTCCTGAATCAAATCTGAATACTATATCCGATCAAGCAATTTTTTCGCCCACGCCCTGTCGTCCAGGTTTTTCCGGATACTGTCAGCAATCACGGACATGCGTTCCCGGGCATCCGGCATCTGCAGGGCATTGGCGTAAATCCGGCGTGCCCACTGGGTATCGCCCAGGTAGTTCATGACATAGGTTGCCAGGTAGGTGAGGTCCAGGGCAGACGACACCCGGTCTTCCACCGCCTGAATTTTCTCGAGGGTTTCCGGAGACAGGCCGGCAAACCGGGGCAGGCTTCTCAGCAATACCGCCGCATCATTCACATCCCGGCACAGGGTGACCGCTTTGAGAATGAATTTCCGGGTCCGTTCCGGATCTGCCAGACTTTTCATCTGGGCTTCACCGGCGGCCATGCTGTCCGCCACAGTGTCCACGACAGCAAAGGCCGCGTCAAACAGCTCACCTGCCCAGGCAGTATCCCCGAGTTTTTCCTGCACCGCACGGGCGATCCGGACATAGTCTGGGGCCGTTTCAGCACGATCGGCCATTTCCCTGTAGATGGCCGTCACCCACTCCCTGTCATTCAGGTTGGCCAAAATACCGTCTGCCAGCTGATGAATGGAGGTCTCATCTTCCAGCTTTTCCAGCTGTCCGGTATAAATAGACTTCACCCATTCCGCATCCTTGAGATCACCGGATACGGCATCGGCCAGCACCATGATCTCCGTGTGATACAAACTCATGTTCTCAGCTTTTTTATAAATCTTCCGCGCATAGTGCACATCCGCCGATTCTCCGGCAACCACCTCCTGGGCCAGGCGGATCAGAGCGCCCACGGTCTGGCTCTCGCCTTCACGTGCAATGTAGTCCTTGTACAGAGCCGTATGGGCCTCGCGCTTTTCCTTCTGTTCATTGATAGCGGCGATCCAGTCCGCATCATCGGCCAGACCGAGAATGGCTTCGGCGGTTTTCTTGAACTCTTCGGCCGTGGCAACGGCCAGTTCTGCCTGTTTCAGGACGGCAAGGGCGGCGGGCTTGTCTTCCACCTCTTCAGCCAGGGCCTTTGCCACGTCCAGTAGTTTGGGCGCTTCCGGATGGGTCCGCAGGGTGGAGCTGTAGACGTAACCGGCGGCCGTGCGGTCCCCGGTATCCTTGAAAATGGCCTGGGCCAGCTTGAACAGTTGATCAAAGGTATCGAACAAGGATTCGGCCCGGTTGTAGAAATCAAGGGCCAGTGCCTTGTCTTCAAGGTCTGCGGCAACAGACGCGGCAAGAGCCATCACATCCTCGCCCTTTTCCATGCGCTCGGCCGCCTTTCGGTACAATTCCCGCGCATAGTCGCCGTCTTTCAGATCGGTTGCCGCCACAGCAGCCAGATCCTTGAAATCATGTCCGGTTTCCAGCAGTTCCTCGGCGCCGGACATCAGTTTTCTGGCTAGATCCGCATCTTCGAGTTTCTCGACAATGGCCCGGGCCACCTGGGTATAGTCTTTTCCTGATTTGCAGGCCTCGCCGGCTTTGGCAAAAATCTCACGGGCCTTTTCCTTATCGTCCAGGGCGTCGATGATCCCTTCACCGCAGGCAATATAATCTTCCACAGACTGACATTTACCCATGGCCGCTTCAATGGGTTTCTTGGCCAGCTCCGCATCGTTCATCAGGGTCTGAATGCTCCGGCTCAGGGCAAAGAGATCCGGAATACGGGTACACTTCTGCTGGGCAGCAGCAAGGATTTCGCCTGCAGCGTCGGCAGCATCCGCTTTTGCCGCCACACCAGCCAGCTTGATCAGCTCGCCCGCATCCATGGCAAAGTCTTTTCCCTGCAGCAGGTACTGGGATACACGGTCGGCATCTTCGAGTACCTGATGCGCACACTCGGCAAACAGAATCAGCTCATCAACGGTCTGGGCCCATTCAGCCCCCTCGTCCAGAAGTTCACCGGCCCAACCCTTGTCATCCAGGCCTTGGGCCGCTTCCGTGGCCACATTCACGTAATCTTCCGATAACTCACAGGCATTATACTTCTCTTCCAGTTCTTCCCTTGTTACCATGATTTTCTGCTCCCACTGGGTGTATGCGTTAGGGGTCAACCCGGCCGATTGCGGGCGGCCGGAGCTGTCTCAGGCTTTAAAACAACAGTGCGCGTCCGGAACCCGGCGCCGCACTTACAGGCGTTATGAATATACAAGCATAAAGTTAGCATCAACTAACTTGATAAACGCTTTTAGTTTCCACATCATAGGCTTTCTGTCAAGGCATTTCTGGTTGTCTGGCGTACCAAAGACATGAAAACCCTTCACATGGAAATTTTTTCTCTGTCACGTCCGTTTATTGGGTATACAGCAATAAATTGTTATGCAATAAAGACTTCGTATAAATGGGTTGACAAGTAACGTTGATTATTTCTAACACCACTGAAGGAGAACCCGATGAAAAAACACAACGCCAAAGGCCTTTCAGTTGTCGGTCTGGTCCTCACGCTGTTCTTTTCCACCAGCGCGGTTGCGGAAGAACCGGACACCAACCCTGTAAACGTCTCACCACTGGTGGTCACAGCCACCCTGACGGACAAAAGTCTGAAAGAGGTGCCGGGTTCTGTGGAGATCATCACCCGCCAGGATCTCGAGGACAACCATGCCCAGACCCTGTCCGATGCCGTTGAGCATGCGGCCGGTCTGGTGGTGACCATGGTGACCGGCCGAAATCAGCGGCCGTCCATCCGCGGCACCGGCACCAAGCACAGCCTGGTCCTGATCGACGGGCGCCGCATGGCCGCCGGATTTAAATCTTATACCGGCATGGAGCAGATCCCCGTGGACATGATCGACCGCATCGAAGTCCTCCGCGGTCCCGCATCCGCCCTGTACGGCAGCGATGCCATTGGCGGCGTGATCAATGTGATCACCCGGAAAACACCGGATGCATTCACGCTGGAAGCAACCGTGGAAGCCGGACAGACCACATACCAGGAAGGCGAGTTCGATGCCGGACGGGCGCTGGTGGGCACGCGTGCCGGCGACGTCGGGTTTCTCCTATCGGGCAGTTTCCGGGAAAGCAACAGGTATGACCTTGACGGCGTGGCACCGGATGACGCAGACGACTTCCAGCTAACCGCAGTTGCCGGGCGTGTGTCCTACGACTTCTCCGAAGACCATCACCTGCTCACCGGATTCGAGTATATGGCCAAAAACGCCAAAGGCCTCAGAGACATTGAAAGAATGGACCGGGAACGGGATGCGGATGACGACCGGCTGAACCTGTTTCTGGAATACACCGGCAGGCCCACGGCGGTATCGGATCTCCTGGTCCGGGTCAACCACTCCACCCATGCAGCGGACATCGAGATCAATCCGGAAACCTCGCTGATCCCCGGCGCCATCGGAGATGAAAGCCATTCAGACCGGACGTTAGGTCAGCTCGAAGCCCGATTCACCACGCTCCTGTTTGAGGACCACATCCTCACCATCGGCCTCGAAGGCCGGGAAGAAGAACGGGAAGATGATTCCGGCCTGAACCATGATGTCGACACCCTAAGCGCCCTGGTCCAGGACGAATACCAGGCCACGGACCGCTTCTACCTGCTGCTGGGCGGCCGGTTTGACGAGCACTCGGATTTCGGTTCCAATTTTGCGCCAAGAGCGTCGGTGACCGTTGCCCTCATGGATAATTTCCGGATCAAGGCCTCTGCCGGACAAGGCTTCAGGGCGCCGGACATCAACGAGCTGTTCATTCCGGTATTTATGAAACGGGGCAAGCAGATCTACCAGCCCAATGACGACCTGGATCCGGAAACATCCACCAGCTACGAACTTTCCTTCGAAGGGGAAGCCGGGACATTTCACGGCCGGGTCACCGGATTCCAGACCGATATCGACGACCTGATCGAACCGGTATTCGACTATGCTCAAGGTTCCGGAAAGAAAAAGAAAAGCTACTATACCTACCAGAACATCGCCGAAGCCCGCATGCGGGGGGTTGAGCTGGAAGCGGGCGTGGATCTGCCCCTGGGATTTGACCTGTCCGGCAACCTGACGTTTCTGGACACGGAAAACAAAGATACCGGAGAAGAACTGGAAAACCGCCCGGATGTCAACGGATCGATCAAACTGGGGTATACCCATACCGACCTGGGACTCAGGGCGATCCTGAGACTCAATCATACCGGGGAACGCAACTATGACGGTGGTGATGAGGAAGACGTCACCTGGGCTGACGCAAAAGTCACCCAACGCATTCTGGATCACCTGGATGTGTTTGCCGGCATCGACAATATCACCAATGCTTACACCCACAGGGCTTCTGCTGATCTTGCCCCGTCATTCTATTACGCCGGACTGAGCGTCCGCTTCTGATCCGAAACCCGCTGCAGGCCCGGTGGCCGGAAACCGGGTTTGCAGCCCGTTTTGTTGCACACCTCCTACAGACAAGGAAACAGCCATGCGATACGATATCCGAATCAACGGTTTTTCATCCCTCGTTGCCTTTATCTTCTGTCTTTTCATCTCCGCCGCCGCGACTGCCTCACCGACACCGACCCAGTTTTACCTGGTCAGCATCGGATGCGGCGACCCGGACAACATTACCCTGAAAGCCCATAAAACCATCCAAAACGCCCAAGTGGTCTTCTGCGATCCGCAGATGAAAAAGATGTTTCCCGCGCTGCTGGCTGACAAAGAAACCCTGCCCCGCCCCCCCATCGCCATCCACAAGTATTTCCGGGCAAAGCAATCCGGATTTGCCCAGGGAAAACCGGTGAAAAAAACATATAAACATGAAAAAGCGAAAAAGGCGCTGGACGCATTTGTCTCTACCGTGAAAGCGGCTGCGAAATCCGGAAAAACCGTATGCCTTCTCGAATACGGCGATCCCTGCATCTACGGTCCCTATATCTGGACCCTGGATGTCCTCAAAGACCTGAACCCGAAAGTGATCACCGGGGTGAGCAGTTTCAACACAGCCAGTGCAGCCCTGCAACGAGGCGTGACCTTCGGCCGGGCCGCCCGTTCGGTCATTCTCACCAACGGGGCCGACTTGAGACACGGGTATACCGGTGCCGATACCCTTGACCGCATGACCGCCACCCGGTCGTCCCTGGTGATTTTCACCATGTTCACCGACTTTGAAAAACTCATGGCGGAACTGGGGAAACGGCTGCCACAAAAAACACCGGTGGCCATCGTGGTCAAGGCCGGATATGATGCGGAAGAACGCGTCATCCGGGGCACCCTCGCGAACATTGTGCCCCGGGTGAAGGCCGAAGGAAAACTGCCCTTCGAGCACCTGATCTATGTGGGTGATTTCATGGCAGACTAACATCAAGGGCAGCCACGACACACCTGACCCGCGATTTACGCACCGTATCGGTCGGTCAAATCCGCTTAACCCCTATCCGTGAAAGGACGTATTCATGTCAGAGAAAATTGCCAGACTCTTTATCACAACAGGCCTTTTTTTCCTGGTGTTCGGCTGTATCGAAGGACTCATGTTTCCCACCAAGATGAAGTTTCAATCGTTTTACGCCACGCTGTTTCATATTCCGCCAGTATCCGTGAAAGGCTTTTTCGGCCACTTTGTGGCCAAAATCCATACCCATGTGAATCTGGTGGGCTGGGTGGGATCCGTGCTCATGGGACTGCTCTATTTCCAGGCCCCGAAAATCAGCGGCCGGGAGCGTTTTTCCGCCTGGAGTGCTTACCTGAACTGGGGCGGTCACACCCTCGGCCTGCTCATGATGGTCATCGGCTTTCATCTTATCGGCTTCCTGGGCCTTTCCGCCGGTTTCACAGAAGGGACCCCCGAATTCCGCCAGGTGGTGTCACCGGCCAAACTCCTGGTCATTTCCGGCGGTGTTCTGGTCACGCTTTCAGTGTTCCTGTTTGTCTTCAATATCATGCGTACCCTGTTTGCATCCAGCCCGGAAAAGCACACGTCACTGACCGGCCTTGGCAAAGCGGCTGCAGCCGTTCTCCTAGTGATCGGCCTTGCCCTGCCGGCCCCTTCCGCCCTGGCTGCCCCTGCGGAGGTGGCCGAGCAGATGCCCGTAATCATGGTGGGGGATCGTCTGGTGGATGTGGCCCACAAGCTGGGTGTGGTCCCGATGGCCATGTCCGTCCGCTGTTCCATGTGGCCCCTGTGTGATCAACTCAAATCATCGGTGAAGGCCCTGGGCTGCCCTGGCTGTCTGCTCAAGAAAAAAGCAAAACCCCTCTTCACCTATGGCGATACCCACGGCATCAAACGGGTCTTTATCGAAAACAGCAAACAGTTTTGCATGTACAAGTCTGAAATCAATGCAAAAAAAATCGGCAGCCTGCTCAAGAAAAACGGCTATGAGATCACCTATGTGGACTTTACCAACGGGCTGGCCCCTGCCGTGAAGCAGACTGCCGCGCTCATCGGCAAAACAGATCAGGCAGCCGAGGTCATAGCGGCATATGAAACAGCCCTGGAGAAAACACGGGCATTCATCAAGGGCAAAACCTTTGCCAAAACCGTGGTCATCATCCGCGGCACCTATCAGAAAGACAGCGGAAAGGCCTTTACGCGCATCGAGGTGCCCGGCGGTTATGCCGACACCTTTCTGCTCGATCCGTTGGGCGTAAAAAACGTGGGCCATCTGGCCGCACCTGAAGGGAAAAAACCGTCAAAAGGGCATATCCAGGTGCGCAAGCTCAACGGCCTCATCACGGCAGCACCGGATGCCATTATCCTGACAGGGGATGCCCTGGCCGTTCAGAAAGCCCTGTACCAGGCCCTGAAAAAATACCCGGCCCTCGCGAACGTTCCGGCCCTCAAGCAGCAGGCCCTGTTCAGCCTGCCGGGTTATGTGGATTCATCGGTCCTGGAATATCCGGACATTCTGAAGCAGTGGGCGGATTATCTAATGAAGTGAGTTTTTTTCTGCACCGCCCGAAAACGATCCGGGCGGTGCGGGATAGGTAACAAGGTATTAGGTCGCTACGCGAACGATGACTTCGCCCGCCTTTTCAGGGGTAAGAAAAAAACGCATACCACCCGGACTTGAAATGGGGACAGGATTGATTTCCGGCCCATGCCCGTGCAGGGAATGGGCCGGGTCAATGGATTCCAGGGTCAGCTGGGTCCCTATCGTCACCCCATGGGTCTCCAGATGGTTAACGCCCCTGGGGCCGCCCATCACCTCCGTAACCTCAAAGTCAAGGCCCTTTTTGGCAAAGTAGAACTGGGTGGCGTCTTTTCCCGGATAATGCCCCCATATTCTTGCGGCTTCCCCTTCGGACAGGCGTGTTCGGTCCCGCCGGTTGATCAGAACCCGATAATCCATGTGGGGTAACTCGCGGATAAAACGAAGATTGCCGTTCAAAGGAAGACCTAAATGAACCAGGGCCTTTTCAATATGCCTGCCGCCCGAGTGAATTTCCACATGGCCTTCCTGGCCTTTTTTCATCTGGTTCAAAGGGATCTTTTCCCCGGATTCAAGGTGGATATACAATCTCATGACCATGCCTGCCGGAATCACCACATCCCCATTTTTCCCGCGTACCCGAACCGAATTAAAATTCAGCTCTTCGTCATGCCGGATCAGGCGGCCACCGGTAAACAGGCCCATATGTTTCATCCATTTCTCCAAGGCAGGATTGGTCACCTGGAGCAGTATAAGATCTGTATTGACAGGTGCATCAAGCAGTGACGAGTACATTTTTTCCTCTTTTTTCAATGTGTTTTTTAGCGGCGTTATCTTCAATACGCTGTTTTTCCCTTAATCCGGCATATCCGATAATGCCCACTGTCGATACATTATGGAGGATGGCTGCGCCCACAGGGCGGAGCCTTCCAAAGGTCGCCAGCAATAGAAATGCGGTATTGAGGGATACCGCCGAAACAAAAGAATGCATAATGGTTTCCTGGCAGCGCAGGGCAATCAGGCGGGCTGTAAGCAGGGTGTTCAAATCTTCCTTGAGCAGGATCACCTGGGCGGATTCTTTGGCCAGATCCGCACCAGAAGGCAGACAAATTCCCACATGGGCAGACACCAATGCCGGAGCATCGTTGACCCCGTCCCCGGTAAATCCCAGGACACAGCCTTCGTCCTTGAGCCGGTTTACAATATCGGCTTTATCCTCGGGCCGGAGATCGGCATACACCGCATCCACATCCGGCAGGGACGCAGCCAGCGCACTGGCTGTACGCTCCGTGTCTCCGGTGAGGATAATGATTTTCTTGATGCCGGCAGCTTTAAGTCCGGCAAGCACTGCCGGAGCTTCGGGCCGAAGTTCATCCCGCAGTCCCAAAACACCTTCAAGCTTCCCGTCCCGGGCCACATAGAGCAGACTTTTTCCCTCTTTCTGGAACGCGAGTGCCGCCGCATCCGCACCTGAGCAGTCAACGCCTTCGTCATCCTCTATAAAATGCCGGCTGCCCACAAGGACATTGAGATCATCTATGTAGGCAGACACCCCGTGGGCCACGATAAAGTCCACCTGGGTGGTGGGAGAAAGGGCCAGGCCCTTGGTCCGGGCCGCACCAACCACGGCAGCCGCAACGGGATGGGCATAATGTTCTTCTGCAGAGGCGGCCAGCACCAGGAGTTGATCCGCGTCAAGATCTCGTGCACTGAAAATATCGGTCACCTCAAGTTCACCCCGGGTCAGGGTACCGGTTTTATCAAAGACAAGGGTATCCACCCTGGCCAGGCTGTCCATGGCCTGGGCCCCCTTGAGCAGCACGCCCTGAAGAGCTGCGGTGTACATGGACACCCTTACGGCAACAGGACTGGACAGTTTGATGACACAGGAATAATCCACCGTGAGGGCAGCAGCCGATTTTTCCAGATTCCGGGTCAGCGCAAACAGGCCGACACCCAGGCCAAAGGTAAGGGGCACCAGCTTATCGGCCAGTTCGTCACTTTTTTTCTGGGAATCGGATTCATGCCGCAGCGCATCTTCGAGAAATTTTGAAATTCTTGCCACAGAGGTTTCCGACCCCACATGGACGGCCTCAAAAACAATACGTCCCTCCTCAATGACAGAACCGGAGATGACCTCATCTCCGGGTTTCACATGGACGGGCACAGACTCCCCTGTCACTGAACTCTGGTTAATGGCAGCCTCTCCTTCCACAACCCGTCCGTCCAGGGGAATCATTTCACCGGGGCCGCAGACCACCCGGTCGCCAATACCGACGTCTTCAAAGGGAATCTGGATTTCCACGCCGTCCTTTTCTATCCAGATCGTATCGGTCTGGGGTTTTAAGAGATTTTTAAGCAGTCCTGTGGTTTTTGTCTCACTGATTTTTTCAAAATATTCACCCAGGGCAAGCAAGGTCACAATGGTGGCGGTTGTAAAATAATCCCGCCGCCACAGGGAAAAGGATACGGCAGCCGCATCCAGAACCGCCACTTCCAGTCTGCGATTCCAAAGGCTGATCAAGCCATCCAGGATGACAGGCGCGGACAGCGCCAGAGCCAGTGGCGCGGCAAACGGTGATGGCAGAAAAAAACAGGAAAGGCTCATCACCCCTTTCACGGACAGACCCAAAAGGGAGGGCGGCGGTTTTCTGTCGTTTCTCCCCTGAAACATATCCAACGGCAGATCCTGGATAGATTCCAGTATGGCGCCCCTGGTTTCTGTCCGTCCGTCATACCGGATAGCAATAGAAGCGGCCCTGCCGTTCAGACGGGCCCCTTCAACGCCGGGAATGGTTTCCATTGAGGCTTCCAGGTAATCGGGATCCAGATTCGGATCCCGCAGAAATCCACCCTTCAGACGGACCCGGTTGGGCAGGTCACTGACAACACTAACGGAGCGGTGTATACGTTCGCTCATGGGCGGTCCTCTCCCGGAGCGGCGCACAGGCCTTTCCGGTCTTTTTTCATCAGTTTATCGATCACATAGCCAGCCCCGGCAAGTGCTGAGGCGGTTATACCAATATCCACCACGTTTTTTTTATCGGTCAAAGAGAGAATCAGCGAGGCCGCAGTCCCTTTGGCAAAACCATTGAGCACAGCCCGGGTTTTACTCAGACGGCCTTTTTGCACATCCACCATGTTGGCACCGATGGTGGCGGCAGAAGCAAGGACGATGGTTATGGCGGCAAATTCCAAAGGGGTATAGGTGTCCTGGGGGACAGGGATGGGCGCAAACATAACAGATCCGGGCGACTGCGGGACAGACGAAAGTGCAGGATCTGGGTACGTTAACGCTGGAGCTTGCGGGGTTAAAACAGGATCAAAGATATTCATATGTTGGACCTCGCTCATTTTGTCAGGTATCCTAAAACAAAAATATAAAGTACAATAATAAAGCAGATGATAAAGCACAAGGTATATTTGCGTATGTTTGATAAACAGCCCCACTTCTGTAACACCAAGTTTTTTTTTAAAAAAAAATAAGCAGAAAACTTTACAGAAAAAGTTAGAGATGTTAATCATTGTTTTCTGAAAATGTCAATCAGGGTTTTGTCTGAAAAAAGCCAATGAATGAGTGAATGTTTGGCACTAAATCAATCACATCCTGTGTTCAGGAATCGCACTCGAAACGTTTACGGAGGATTTTATGAAAAGGATCAACATGCGGGAAATGAGGGTCAACCAGAAAGGTGTTGTCTCCTCGATAAATGCCGACGGACAGCTGGGAAGAAGAATCCGTGATATGGGGCTGGTAAACGGAACCGAAATCAGAGTCATCGGCCGGGCTCCGCTGTACGATCCGGTTGCCCTGCGCCTGAACGGGTTTACCCTGACCCTGAGAAACAATGAAGCAGATTATATTTATTGCGAAGTAACGGAGGCTGCCAATGTCCAATGAGCAAATTTTTGTGGCCGTTGCAGGACAGCCTAACTGCGGAAAGAGCACCATGTTTAACGCCATTACCGGGGCGTCCGCCAGGGTCGGCAACTATCCCGGTATTTCTGTGGAACGGGCGGAAGGAGATGCAACGGCCTTGGATGGAACCCATCTGCATTTTGTTGACCTTCCCGGTACCTATTCCCTGACCGCATACAGCCAGGACGAGCTGGTGGCCAGAGAGGTGATCATTAAGGAAAAACCGGATGTTGTGGTTAACCTGCTGGATGCGACATCACTGGAACGCAGCCTCTACCTCACGGTTCAAACCATGGAACTGGACGCCAATATTGTCATCGGTCTGAACATGATGGATGAGGTTAAAAAAAAGCATATGTCCATCGACACGAAGTCGTTGTCTGAAAATTTGGGCGTACCGGTCATTGAATGCTGCGCAAGACAAAAAGTGGGGGCAGCCGAGCTGATTGAAGCGGCAAAAAACCAGGCGCAGAAGCTTGAGAAAAAACGCAAGCCCCTTGAGATCTCATATGGGCCGGACATTGATCCTGTCATCGAACAGATGCAGAAAAAAATTGAAACCGAACGTTTTATGACAACCATCTATCCAGCCCGTTGGATCGCCATCAAATACATTGAAGGAGACAGCGAAATTATCGAGCAGGGGAAAAAAACCGGAGCGCTGAGCAAAAAACTCCAGGCGATGGTGAACGACCTTGCCCATACGCTCAAAAAAGATCGCGGTACCTATCCCGAGGCGGTTGTCGCAGACTACCGATATGGGTTTATCAACGGCCTGATGCGTCAGGGTATTATCACCCGGGAAGATGATGAACGATTTAACCGGTCAGATAATATAGATAAAATCATTACCCACCGCATATTAGGACCTGTGCTCATGTTTGTCCTGTTATATGCCATGTTCTGGATCACCTTTAATCTGGGGGCCATTCCCCAGGGCTGGGTGGAAGACGGGTTTGGATTGCTCAGCAGCCTTGCCACCTCGGTTCTGCCGGAGGGTCTGTTCCGTGACATGATCGTTGACGGTGCCATCGCCGGTGTCGGGGCTGTCATGGGATTTACCCCGCTGATCGGTATCATGTTTCTGATGCTGGTTTTTCTGGAAGACCTGGGGTATATGGGCCGGGTGGCCTATATGCTGGACCGGGTATTAGCCGCCTTTGGCCTGCACGGCGCCTCTGTCATGCCGTTTATCATGTCCGGCGGGATTCCAGGTGGATGCGCAGTTCCCGGTGTCATGGCAGCCCGGACGCTGCGCAGTCCCAAGGAACGCCTGGCTACGATATTCACCGCCCCGTTTATGGTATGCGGTGCCAAGACCACGGCCTTTATACTGATAACTGCCGCCTTTTTCCCAGGCCGCGAAACCCTTGCCATGTTCTGCATTGTCCTGCTTGCCTGGCTGTTTTCTCTGATTGTATCATTGCTTTTGCGCCATACAGTCATCAAAGGGGCCCCCACACCCTTTATCATGGAGCTGCCTCCCTACCGATTACCCACCGCCTACGGGGTACTCAAACACACATGGGAACGTGTATGGCAATACATTAAAAAAGCAGGTACCGTTATCCTGGCTGCCAGTATTCTCATGTGGGTATTGATGACCTTTCCGCAGCTGCCCGAAGAACAGGTAGAAAAGTTTGAATCACAGCGCGCAAAGGTAACCGCACAATACACCGCCCAGACCAAAGATGCGGAAGCAAAAAAGGCCGAGGCACTCCAGGAAATTGATGATGATCAGGGAGAAGCCGCGCTTGCCTATGCCTGCGCCGGACGTATTGGCAAAAAACTGGAAGTGCTATCCCAATATGCAGGCTTTCCCTGGCAGGCCAATGTGGCCCTTGTGGGCGGATTTGCCGCCAAGGAAATATTTGTCTCTACCATGGCAACGGCCTATTCCATGGGCAGCCGTGTGGATGATGACGACTTTTCAGCACTTGCAGCCAGTATTGCCTCAGATCCCGCCTATAGCAAGGCCACTGTGTATTCAATGGTTGTCTTTCTGTTGCTGTATGCCCCCTGCCTGGTCACCGTGGCGGTCATGGTTCGGGAAACCAGCTGGAAATGGGCCATGTTCGCACTCTGGGGATCGCTTGGATTTGCCTATGCCCTTTCGGTGATCATCTACCAGGGTATGCGGCTGTTTGCGGCATAAACACGTCAGGACAGCAGTGTGCGATAATCGTTTTATTCTCCTTGGGTGCTCACTCGACGCTGCCGGGTGGGCACCTGCGCTGGACAGTTTTTTTTGAAGGGGAAATAACAAGAAGTTAGTGCCTGTCTGATTTGAAAGCACTTAAAAACAAAGTTTTAACAAATTGATTATATAGTACTTTTTGAATAAAAATGTGTATTGACTCCCGCAAAATCTGTATGATATTCGTTGTGGAGCATGACAACAACTTACCTTAAATTAGGAGGTCAAATAATGCAGAGTGCAGCCCCATCTCCCGATACCGGCCCGGAATCCGGGAATGCGACGTCTTATGCGTCCGCAGATCGTTCGGGTAACACCGGTGCCTATGCCGACTCGCCGGACATGATGAACGGCGGACAGGCCGCTTCGCCGACTGAAAGGACGCTGTCGGCCCCAGGACCGGAATCTGCTGCCGGAACCCCGCAGCAGGCGGCCCATGCACCGTACCCCGGTGCGCAGGGTACCCTACCGGAAATGCCTGCACAGGCCACTCCGGCCATGCCGTCGTCATCCGGTAGCAGTTATGCGGACAGTGCAGACAGTATGCGGGCATCCCACAGCACCGCAGAATCCGAATCTGGCTACAGAGCCACGCAGCAGGGACCGCACCCCCGGTCCATGGAATGACACAGGCACCTCAACCCGTCATGATGCAGCAGGCACCGTCTTCGGGCATGATGCAGGCAGCCCAACCTGTCATGATGCAGGCGCCGGTTCAGGGAATGATGCAGACGCCCCAACCCGTCATGATGCAGCCCCCCTCTCCGGGTATGATGCAGACAGCCCAACCCATCATGATGCAGGGGCCGGGTCAGGGAATGACGCAGGCACCACAACCCGTAACGATGCAGGGACCGCCTCCGGGTATGATTCCTGTTTATGGCCCGATTCCCTCCCCGCCCCCGTCCATGAACGGTGATGCCCATGACAATAATTCCCATGACGGCGAAAGCGGCAGCGGATGCGGATGCCAGCACGGCGGTGGCGATAGCGGCAGCGACACGTCCCATCTCAAGTTCGATGCGCATAAGTACGGCCAGTTCATGGACGTGATCAATGGTTTTGTGAACGGAGAGCCGGATGTTCCAAAACTGATGGGCCTGCTGGAAACTGCTGATACGGCGTTCTGGAAAGGTGCGGTGGTTGGTGTGGTCACAGCCGCGGTCCTGAACAATACGGCTGTGAAAAATGCCGTTTCAAACGCCTTTTCCGGCCTGGCCGGCGGCAAAACCGAAACGCCAGACAAGTAGACAGATACCTGTTTGAAATCTAAAAGGAGAACCTTACCATGACATATGTCAAACACCCCACCGTACGCCCGCGTACGGAAACGACCTCACCGTTGACCCGGGCTTCCCTTTCCATGGCCGGCCTGGGCGCTGTTGTGGGCGGAACCGCTGCAGCCGCCCGTGAAATCAAGGCAGTCCGTACAGACGCTTCCACCAGGGAAGAAGCTGTGAAAACCATCTGCAGGGAAGCTGCCGGCGCCGGTGTGGCCACCGGCCTTGCCACTGCGGTTGTAGGATCTGTGGCACCGCGCAGCAGCGTTGTGTCAATTCTGGGTATCGTGGCCGTTGCCACCGGAACAAAAATGCTCTGGGATGCAACCTTTGCCAAAGTGACTGATGAAGCATAATCGTGAATATTTATTTATCGTTGATGATCTAACCCGTCATATCCAAAAGAAAGGCTATACACCATGAGTAATAATCACCCGGCTTCAGGAGCATCCATGCAACCCCAGACAGGCACCGCACAATATGTCACCGCAGACAATGGCTCCCAGACTGCGCAAACGGCCTATTATCCCAACTATGATATGAACCAGTACGGTGCCGGTGAACCGTCGTATTACTATGATCCCCGGACCGCTGCCTATTATGAAACACGGCCGGTGGTCTCCGCCGCCCAGTCCTGGGTGAATTTTTCAGACAGTTCCTACCTGAAGGGATTTCTCCTGGGCGCCGGCGTCACCCTGGTGGCCACCAACCCCACCATTCAGAAGCAGGTGATCAAGGGTGCTGTCAAGGTCTGGTCCCTGTTTCAGTCCGGTGTCGAGGAAGTCAAAGAGCAGTTCCAGGATGTGAAAGCGGAAATGACCCAGGAATAACAGTGCGTATGGCCCCTTGTCATCATCGAAAACACCCCGTGTCCGGTGATCGCCAGGTTAAATGTAAGGAGTTCATATGAATCAACATCTGCCTTCAAAAGGGAGCAAGAGCAAGACCTCGACCCTTGCCCAGAAGCGATCCCTTGCCAAGATGGGGATGATCGCGTCCATGGGAACGCTCGTTGCCACCGGTTTCATGCGAAGCCGGGAAGCCAGCGCCGTCCATGTAGGGGCCGGGCTGGCCCTTGTTGGATTTTCCTACTGGCATTACACACTGTATGAACCGCTCACACATAAAAAGAAGCATTAGCCATGCAGACACGGATCGCAGAAGACGCACCGATGAAAATCCTGCATGAACTGCCCAAACGGCTGCGCATCCAGAACCCCCTGCTGCACGATCCGGAGCTGGACCCCCCGTATCTGGAAGCCATGCTGATGAATATTGACGGTGTCACGTCCGTTCGGATCAATGTGAAGGCCGCCTGCGCGATTGTCGGTTATGACGGCCGGGCAAACACCCGGGAAGCGATTCTCGCCCTTATGGGACATCTGCCGCCGGCGGTGTTTCTTGCCGCCCATACCCGGATCGAAGAACCGGATCCGGTGGGAACCAGCGCCAAGGTTCTCACGGCCCTGGCCACCCATTTTCTCCCGCAGTCCGTGGCCGCGCCGATCAGTGCGGCCCTGGCCCTGCCCCATCTTCTGGAGGGAGGCGATACCCTGGTCACGGAAGGGGTGAAGGTTGAAGTGCTGGATGCCGCTGCCATCGCCTTTTCCCTGATGCGGCAGGATTATTTCACCACCAACGCCATCGTGGCCATGCTGGCGCTGGGCGAATATATGGAGCAGACATCGGAACACCGGTCCACCGAACTCCTGAAAAGCCTGCTCCGGCCCCAGGTGGAAGCTGTCTGGGTGGAGCGAAACGGCCAGGAAATCCGGGTGGCCGCTGACGAGGTGCATATCGGCGATCACGTGATCTGCGGCGCCGGAGAGCTGATCCCCGTGGATGGGACCGTGACCGAGGGGGAAGCGCTCGTCAACCAGAGTTCGATTACCGGTGAATCAGTACCTGTGCACACCTCACCCGGAGACGACGTTCCCTCGGGCGCGGTTGTGGTGGAAGGCCGGATCAAGATCGAGGCCCGGCAGGTGGGATCTGACACCGGCATGGCCCGGATCGGACGGTTCCTGGAAAATTCCCTGCGCTACAAGTCAAAATCCCAGAAAGCCAGTGACGAACTGGCTGACCGGCTGGTCCCCATCACCTTTGGTCTGGGCATACTCGGGTACCTCTTTTCCCGGGATGTGAAACGGGCTGCCTCGGTCCTGACCGTCGATTATTCCTGCGCCATCAAACTGGCCAATCCGGTGGCGGTGCGGATGTCCATGTATGCTGCGGCCCGGGCCGGTGTACTGCTCAAGGGGGCCGATGCCATGGACCGGATGGCCCGGGTGGACACCCTGGTCTTTGACAAGACCGGCACCCTGACCCGCGGCGCGCTTCAGGTAACCGACATCCTCACGGTCGAGGGGCTTTCTGCAGACGCGCTGCTCTCCATTGCCGCCGGTGCCGAGGCGCATTATTCCCATCCGGTGGCGGACGCGGTGGTGCACGCGGCACAGGCGCGGAACCTCACCCTGCCGACCACGGCCCAGGTCGACTTTATCGTGGCCCACGGCGTGTCTGCCTATGTGGATGGCAGGCGGGTGCTGGTGGGGAGTTTCCACTTTATCGGCGAAGACGAAGGCATCGACTGTTCTGCCCTGAATAAAAAAGCCTACAACATGCGGCGCCAGGGGAAAAGCCTCTTGTATGTGGCCCGCGAGGGGGAACTCCTCGGGATTATCGCCCTTCGGGATGACATGCGGGCCGAAGCCCCGGCAGTGCTCGATGATTTGAAGAAACAAGGGGTCAAAAAAATTGTGGTGCTCACCGGTGATCACCGGACCACGGCCAAAGCCGTATGCGAAGGCATTGACGCCATTGATGAGATCCACTGGGAACTGAAGCCGGAAGATAAAGCCCGCATTGTCGGGGAACTCCAGGCGGCCGGGCATAAAATCGCGTTTGCCGGTGACGGTGTGAACGACGCGCCGGCCCTAGTCACCGCTGATGTGGGAATCTGCATGCCTGGCGGCGCAGACCTTGCCAAAGAGTCCGCTCAGGTCGTCCTGTTAAAAGACGATCTGGCATTGCTGGCCATTGCCCGCCGGATTTCAACGGAAACCCAGCAGACCATCCGGAACTGTTTTAACACGACCATCGGTCTGAACACACTGATTCTGCTGATGGCTAGTACCGGCCGGTTAGAGCCGGTGACCTCGGCCCTGTTGCACAACATGACCACCCTGGGTATCCTGGGATACGCGGCAGCATCCGGTGCATCCCGCGGCAAAACCGCCTAGCGCGTATGTAAATAGGAGACGGAATACAATGACGGAATTCCATCGGGAGCACAGGCAAACCGGGTACCTGTCGCTGACAGATGCACCCTGCGGAGAGCTGCTCGAACTGGTCAGCGTGAGCGGGCCGGAGCTGGCAGGCAGCCTGCGGCGGGTCGGCCTCTATGAGGGGGACCGGCTGACCCGGCTGAACGAGGAAGTGAGATACCGGACCGTGCGCATCAACGGTCCGGATGGAGAACGGGTCATCGGCGGGGGGATGGCCGCCCGCGTGGTCGTCCACCTGGATGACGGACGGGAAATTCCCCTGGTGGAAATGGAACCGGATATGTCCGGTCATATCGAAGGCGTGGTCGGCGGCACCCCCCTCGAACGGGCACTGGAGGTGCTCGGCCTTGCCAATGACACGGAAGTCCGCATGGTGCGCAAACTGCCGCCCATGGAATACATCGCCCTTGTCAATGATGTGGAACGGATCCGATTGACCGATGGTATGGCCTCCAAAATCTGGGGGGAAATGAGCGGACGCCCCACGCAATTTGCCACCGCATCCCATGGCGAGGTGTTTACGGTCACCCAACTGCTGGGCGGTATGCGGGCAACGAACGAACTGAAATCACGCGGGATAAAGGAAGGCGTCCGTCTGTCGCTCGAAGGGGTGGCCCCGGCACAGGAAATGCGGATGGCCGGGAATGCACCCCTGGTGGTGGTCAGCCAAAGCGGACTGCGCCTGTTCTTGCGCCCCATGGACGGGGCCCGGGTCTATGTGAAACCCGTATAGAAAAGGCGATAAAGATATCGCGCTGCGGTGGAAAGACCGGAAATCCGGTCTGTTTTTTTTCCTGATCGATGAGGTTATCCTTACATATCCTGATGAAATGAATTATATACAGAATCAGCTTTTTTTGTTTTTCCTTTTTATCAATGTGTGAGGTTATCCGGGAATGATTCTAATAAAAAAACGTCTGTCCATCCGTCATGAAATCCCCACCCGCATCCGGTTTCATGTAAATGCCGCCAAGCGAAATCCCGCCTATGCCAAGGATCTTGCGGAAAAAACCGCCTGCATGCCGGGTGTGGTTTCCGCAAACGCCAAATCCGTCTCCGGCAGTCTGGTGGTCCGGTTCGACCCCATGATCCTGGGCCGGGATGGTTTGATATCGGCAGTCATGGGGTTTGTCCAGCCTGAGGGCGCGGCAGATACTCCGGTGCTCACCGAAACCGAGCAGCCGGTCCGGTCGGCCCTGGTCCAGTTTCTGGGCCTGACTGCGGTCATGGGCGCTGTCTTTGTCAAAGAGGTGGTGCTGGGCATGACCGTGGCCCAGGGTCTGCTCAGCCCCGTGGGCGTGATCGTGGCCGTGGCCTCCCTTCCCATGCTGAAAAAAGGTCTGATGGATTTCAAAGAACGGCGGTTCACCCTGGACGCATTTCTCGGTGGCAGTATCGTCCTGGCCGCCGCCGCAGGTGAAGCCCTGGCCGCCCTCGAGATCCTCTGGATCACCGCTGGCAGCCATCTGCTCCAGGCCTGGATCACCGAACGGTCCCGGGCCTCCATCCGGAATATCCTGCAGATCACGGCAAAAAACACCTTCATCCTCATCGACGGGGTGGAAGTCGAAGTTCCGGTATCTGATGTGCATCCCGGCGATGTGGTGGTCCTGCACACAGGTGAAAAAGTCTCGGTGGACGGTGAGATTGTGGATGGCGAAGCCATTGTGGATGAATCCCCGATCAACGGCCGCTCCGAGCCGGCCATGCGGAAAATAGGGGATACGGTCTTTGCCGGCACCTTTATTCGCCAGGGTGTGATCTTTGTTTCTGCCAAAAAAGTCGGAGACCGGACCTATCTCTCGCGCATTCTGCGCATGGTGGAAGATTCTCTTGAAAACCGCGCACCCGTCGAAGGTGTGGCTGAAAAACTGGCCGCCAATCTCATCAAAGTCGGGTTTGTCACCACCGCCGGTACCTATCTGATTACCGGCAGCCTGTGGCGGGCCTTCACGGTCCTGCTGGTCATGGCCTGCCCCTGTGCCACCATTTTGTCCGCATCCACGGCCGTGAGCGCAGCCCTGAGCGCAGCCGCCCGCCGGCACATCCTGATCAAGGGCGGCCGGTATCTCGAAGCGGTCGGGCAGGCAGATGTGGTCTGCTTTGACAAAACCGGTACGCTCACCACCAACCAGCCGGAAATCCGGCAGGTGGTCAATGTGTCCACGCTTTCGGACGACGATTTCCTGCAGCTGATCTACTCTGTTGAAGCCCATAATTTTCACCCCGTGGCCCTGGCCGTGAAGCGGGAAGCCGAACGCCGTGACATCGAACCCCTGGTCCACGATACCTGTGAATACCTGCTCGGCCGTGGTGTGCGCGCCCAGCTCTCCGGCAGTGAAATCATCGTGGGCAACGCCAAGATGATGGACCGGTTTGAGGTGGACACCCGCGGTGTTGCCGAAGACGTGGCAGGAATGGAACACCAGGGCCTGACCCTGGTCTATGTGGCAAAAGACGGCGTTCTGCTCGGACTTGTTGGCTTTGCCAATCAGGACCGTCCCAACGTGAAAACCGTGGTTCGTCACCTAATCGACGACGGCGTGAAGCGGGTGGCCATGATCACCGGAGACGGGGAATGCTCCGCATCCCACCTGGCCCAAAAGCTGAACATCGACGCCTGTTTCGCCTCGGTCATGCCCGAAGAAAAAGCCGGCTATATCACGGACCTGAGAAACGACGGCAGCCAGATTCTCATGGTGGGCGACGGTATCAACGACGCCCTGGCGCTTGCAGAAGCCGATATCGGGATTGCCATGGGCGCCGGCGGATCCGAGGTTGCCATCGAAGCGGCGGATATCGCTCTGGTCAGAGACGACCTCACCGGAATCCTTTATGTGCGTTCCCTGAGCAAGGAAACCCTGCGCATCGTGCACCAGAATTTCTGGATCGCCACCGGCTCGAATCTCGCCGGGGTTGTGCTGGGTGCCATGGGGCTGCTCTCCCCGGTGATGGCCGGGCTGGTTCATATCACCCATACCGTGGGCATCCTGGCCAACTCCAGCCGCCTGCTCGCCTACCACGGCCCGGCGCTCCCGGAAAAAGACCCGGAAGAAGACCACCGCCCCGCATACGCGCCGTCAACCGTGGAGACACTTGACAGCTAAGGTCAACCCCTGTGCCTCCGGCGGGCAGGGGGATGATCCCCCTGCACCCCCAGGTGGTTACTTCAACTTCACGCTTTAGCCGTTGCTTGTGTCGTTCCCCTGATGCCCCTGCGGTAATGAGGGGGTGGGGTTTCATCTGCGGATTGACAGGTTTTTATAAGAAGGACTCGATGATGAAAAAGTATACCATCCCCAGCCGGACGTCCTGGCGCACGCGGTTCCGGATTCCCGCTCTCCGCCGTGCGAATGCGGATGCGCTGGTGCAGGATCTCGGCCGCCTGCCTGGTGTTGATCAGGTGATCCTCCGCCGGCGGTCCGTTTCTATCATCCTGATCCATCGAGGACAGACAGGTGTCCCTTCAGAGGCGTTCCAGCGGATCGAGGCCTGGCTGACGCCAGGGCGTGTACAGCGACCAGGCGAAAAACCGGCATCCCATGTGTCCGGCAAAACCCTGGCGCTGACCGCCGGGATCGGGGCCTGCCGGCTCATGGGCCTGCCCGTGGTCTCAGGCCCTGTCATCATCGCGGTAGCCACCATCTGGCTGGCGTTCCCGGTGGTGCGGGACGCCATCACAACATGGCGGGAAACCGGAAAACCCGGCATGGGGCTGCTGTCGTCATCCGTCCTCCTGGCCGCCCTGGCATCGGGCAATGTGCTCACGCCGTTTTATATCTTCTGGCTGTTCAATACCGCATCCTGGCTGGAAACACGGGCAACCCGGTATACCCGGGCGAAAATCCGCTCACTGCTGTCCGGCACAGACCCGGAGGTCTGGAAACAGGTTGGAGACGTGGAAGTGGCCGTGGCAGTGGCGGATCTTCAGCCCGGAGACGTCATCTGCCTGCGCAAGGGCAGCGGCGTGCCTGTGGACGGCACGGTGATGTCCGGCGAAGCCCTGGTGGAAACCGCCCTGCTAACCGGTGAACCCCTGCCAGAATTCCGGCGCACCGGGGATGGGGTCATGGCAGGCACACGGGTCGTGGCCGGCCAAATTCAGGTCACCGTGGAAAAATCCGGGGAAGCCACGCGGCTTGCCGGGATCATCCGCAGGGTCGAACAGGCGGAAGCGGTCAAAGCACCCGTGCAAATGCAGGCAGAGCGGTTCGGAGAAATACTGTTCCCGTTTTCCATGGCCCTGTTCGGCGGCACCTGGATGCTCACCGGCAGCCTGATCAAGGCCATGTCCATGCTGATCATCACCTGCCCGTGCGCCATCCGCATATCCGCTGCCGTGGCTGTGTCCGGGGCAGTGGGCAACGCGGCCCGCAAGGGGATCCTGATCAAAGACGGAAAACAGCTGGAAAGCCTGGGCCGGATCCACACCCTGGTCATCGACAAAACCGGCACCCTGACCGATGGCGTCCCGGAAATCGTGGATATCACGGTCTGCCACAGCGACTGGCACGCCATTGACCTGCTGCGCGCTGCCAGCGCAGTGCAGCGCCCCTGGCAGCACCCCTTGCGGGAAACCGTGCTGGCGGCTGTCGAAAAAGCCGGTCTCCCGGTGCCGGCCGTGACACACGCGGAATTTGTCTCCGGCGAAGGCTGTATCGGTACTGTGGACGGCCTCACCGTGTGCGCGGGAAATGCCCGGTGGATGCAAAAACAGGGCGTGGAAAAAGATGCGCTTGACCGGATCGACGCAGATGCGGGCCATGCCACCGGCAGCGGGTGCCTGTATGTGGCAGTCAACGGTGCCCTGGCCGGACGGATCCGCATTGCCGACCGCCTGCGGGCAGATACGCGCAGCGCCCTCGTGATGCTCCGCCGCCTGGGCGTAAAACGGATCGTGGTCCTCACAGGTGACCGGGAAGCTGCGGCAGCACGGGTCTGCACCGGCCTTCCCGTAGACAGCGTCTACTGGGACCAGTCACCAGAAGCGAAAGCGGAGTGGATTGATCACTACAAATCCCGGTATCCGGGACGAAGGGTCGCCATGGTCGGGGACGGCGCCAACGATGCCCCGGCCTTTGCCCACGCAGATCTCAGCATTGCCATGGGAGACAGCGGATCGGATGTTGCCGTGGAATATGCCGATGTGGTGCTGAACCGGAAAGATTTCATGCTCCTGGCCGAAGCCGTCCACCTGGGCCAACGCGCCCTTTCCATCGTCACCCAGAACGCCGGTGCCGTGGTCTCCCTGAACGTGGCCGCCGGCATGCTCATCGCCATGGGACCGGTGTCACCAGTGGCAGGTGCCCTGTTTCACAATGCCGTGACCTGCGGTGCTGTGGCAAACAGCGCGCGCATGTTCCAGGTGACCCTGGATGAAGGGCGTGTGAAACCGGAAACAGATCCGGATGCGGGCTGGGTACCGGAAACGGAAGAAAAAGAGACGCGTCGTCTGAGCTCCAGTCAGCGAAAAGCGGTGTTTGGGCAATAAAGCGCGTATTTCACCACGGCGCCGGCATCATGAGCGGGCTGCTGACACAGGTGAACCCTCTTCATCGGACACGTGGCGTGGGGGCGAATGGCCATTACCAGACAAACAAATATCCAGCCCTGGCAGAAAATTGTATCTGCGGGAAAAAAGGGGCAGCCCCGTATATCCCACCCCCTCCATCTGGAAAAAATCAGCCCGATGACTTCTGAATGTTTCTTCCAGGGAAACAATGAACTGGCAGGTTCCCGGTTTGCCATGATGGAAATCCGGCCCGGCTTTGAACTGTGGCATTACCATGGGAAATTTGACCATGATGTCCGGATTCCCATCCAGGATACGCCGCCCATGATTGCCTTTTCCTTTTGTTTTTCAGGCCGATCAGTCCATGACTATCTGTCCCATGGGCATCGTTTTACAGTCAGTCCCCAATCCCAGCATGTCATTTTTTATCCATTTCCCGATTTTATCAACTGCATGGCCGGAGATATGGCGTTCAGTCGTCTGTCAGTTCTGCTTTCGCCTGAGCAATTTATGGCATGCTTTGACCAGGATATGGACGCCCTGAGTCCGACCCTGCAACAGCTTGCAGAAAAAGGATGCAGCGCCCCTTTTTTGCAGACACAGCATCTGAATCCGCTGGTGGAAACACTGCTGGACCACTTGCGTCAATGCCCCTTCAGGGGAACGACCCGGAAACGGTTTTTTGAGGGCTGTGCCTTGCAGCTTGTCATGCTCCAGCTGAATGCCATTGAATCCTCCTGCAACGCAACATCAGCGCCTGTGCGGATGGTGGGACCTGGCGTACAAAAACGGTTGCAACGGGTAAAGGAAATGCTGGAAAATCGCCTGGACGATCCGCCCAGCCTGTCAGAACTGGCAAAAGAAGCGGCCATGTCGCCCCCCAAACTCAATCAATGCTTTCGTCATCTCTATGGAACCACTGTGTTTGAATACCTGCGTCAGCAACGGTTTGACCAGGCAAAAGACATGCTGGAACAGGGCTTAAGCGTAACAGAAGCTGCCCTTGCCGTGGGATATGAAAGTCTTGCCAGTTTTTCTCTGGCCTTCAAAAAGCGATTTGGCGATTCGCCCAGTCGCTATTTTCGTCAAAAATAACTGTCGGTGTTTGTTTTAATGACCGTTCCTGACACCCCTATTGCAGGTCCCCTTCAACATAACGATGAATAATGCCTGAAATAAGCGTTTGATAGGGGATCCCCATTTGCAAGGCTTTTTTCTGGATACCCTGATAGTCATGGTCATAGAGGCGAATGGTGATGCGCCTGTCCTTTTTGAACGTGCTGGCCGCTGTGTTTTTCATGGTTTCTATTTCATCTTGAGACGGTTTTTTCAAGGGAATATTGCCCGCTTCATAGGCTTCCAGTATTTCTTTTTCTTCACTATCATATCTCATCATTTTTTCTCCTTTTCTGTACGATAATCCCTGGTTGCTTTTCTGCTTGGGATGATGGTTTTCAAAAAAATGTAATCCTGCTCAACGATATATGGAACAATGTATATGTAGCCATCGACAATAACAAAATATAATTTTTGTCCCGGATATTTCTCCGGGTTGGGGTGGGCAGAGATTCTCCAGACATCACCTCTCCCTAAATGAAAAATAATCTGCTCAAAGGAAATATGACGGTTGATTTTTAACCACTCATTTTTGTTGGAATTCCATTCGTATTTCATATAATTATTGTACATCTAAAAAATGTACATGTCAATGCGTTGATGCCGCTGTGTTAGAAACAAATAAACTGTCCTAAGCAAGAACAAATAAACTGTCCGGTTTGTTAAAAGGGACCAGAAAGGAGGTCCCATGAAACAGACACAAGTAT
>PDWJ01000831.1_pt1 | contig 49926 bp, 33 predicted proteins | sample 1430881 | NCBI WGS metagenome assembly PDWJ01 (sample SAMN01162460, study PRJNA174530) | Oral metagenome, whole genome shotgun sequencing project. | biome: Marine environment; feature: Marine mammal; material: Swab sample of the gingival sulcus; isolation source: swab sample of gingival sulcus...
CGCTATGCCCGAGGTTCGTGTCCGGGGAGGCGCCATGCTCGAGGTTCGTGTCCGGGGAGGCGCCATGCTCGAGGTTCGTATCCCGAGGCTAGCGCGGCTGGAGAGCAGCGCGTAGGGTTGCCCTTATGAAGGCAAAGACCATCGGCGTCCTGATGGACCCCATCGAGCGCATCACTCCCTACAAGGACTCCACCCTAGCGATGCTGCTGGCGATTCAGCGAAGGGGCTGGAAAATCGACTATATAACCATGCCCGACGTTTGTCTTCGGGACGGTCAGGTCTGGGCCCAATCCCGTAGGATCGAGGTCCGCGATGACAACGAGAGCTGGTCTTCTTTTCTCGACGAGCCTCGAGAGATCGCGTTGACCGAGCTCGACGCGCTGCTGATGCGCAAGGACCCCCCTTTTGACATGGAGTACATCTACGCGACCTATTTGCTAGAGATCGCCGAGGCCGCTGGATTACTGGTGGTCAACCGGCCACGTTCCCTGCGCGACTTCAACGAGAAACTGGCAACGGCGTGGTTTCCTCAGTGTACCCCTCCAACCCTCGTCACCCGGGACAACGCGCGGCTGCGCGCCTTCATCGCCGAGCACGGTGCCAGCGTGCTCAAGCCTCTCGATGGGATGGGCGGCAACTCAATCTTTAAGATCCTCCCCGGCGACGCCAATATCGGCTCGTTGATCGAGACGATGACGAACCTCGGGCATCGTACTGTCATGATTCAACAGTTTATTCCGGAGATCACCGCCGGGGATAAGCGGGTGCTTTTGGTCGATGGGGAGCCCGTGCTCTATGCGCTAGCGCGAGTGCCGGCGAAGGGCGAGTTCCGAGGTAACCTCGCCGTGGGCGCCACAGGTCACGGTGTTGAGCTAGGAGGGCGCGAGCGTTGGATCTGCGAGCAGGTCGGCCCTCGACTGAAGGCGGCAGGGCTGCTCTTCGTCGGCCTCGACATCATTGGGGACTATCTTACGGAGATCAATGTGACGTCACCCACCGGCATCCGTGAGCTGGACGAGGTCTTCAACCTCGACATCGCCGGCCAGCTGATGGACGCGATTGCAGCCCGAATGATGTAGTCCGCATTGCAAAGACAGCACCGGGTGTACAATTCGCTATTTTCAGTACCCTGAGTTACCCTAAGCACCGCGACTCGGAAGAACGCGAACAAAGCGCCGGACTGGGCTTCGCTAACGAGGCGTGAGGAAGGAAGATACCTAGGGGTATCTGACTGACGAGCAACACAGCCAGCAGAGTCCTGGACCAGCGATCGTTCACGTTGTTGCGGATCGCAGTGCTCAGGCTCAAGCGTCACAGCAGGAGGCCCCAGGGATGGCGACCTTCGTTTGGGAGGGGCGAACCCGGACTGGCGAGATCAAGAAAGGTACGATGGAGGGCGACAGCGACAACGCTGTCATCGCCAAGCTTCGTGACCAGAACATCGCCGTCACCAAGGTTCGTCGCCGCGCCCGCGAGATTCACATTCAAATCGGAACGGGCGTCAAGACCCGGGACGTCGTCATCTTCGCCCGTCAGTTCGCGACGATGATCGACGCCGGTCTTCCCCTCGTGCAAGCCCTCGACATCCTCGCGCAGCAGACAGAGAACAAACGCTTCGGCAAGATCCTCGAGGATGTCAAGAGCCGCGTCGAGGGCGGCGCCTCCTTCTCCGACGCTCTCCGAGGCCACCCCAGGATCTTCGACGACCTCTTCGTCAACATGATCCAGGCAGGCGAAGTCGGCGGTATCCTCGACACGATCCTCAATCGCCTCGCCAACTACATGGAAAAGGCGATGAAGCTGCGCGCCAAGGTCAAGGGCGCGATGATCTACCCAATCGCCATCGCGAGTGTCGCGGTTCTCGTCATCGTAGTTCTCCTCTGGAAGGTGATCCCGGTCTTCGAGAAGATGTTCGCCGATATGGGTGCAGGCGCCCTGCCAGGCATCACTCAGTTGATCATGAACGCCAGCCGCTGGTTTCAGAACAACGTGTTGGTCGTCTTCGGCCTCATGGTGACGCTCGTCATCCTCTGGAAGATGGCCATGCGCACCCGAAAGGGGCGCCACACGCTCCATCGGGTTTTGCTGAAGCTTCCCTTGATCGGCTCAACCCTTCGAAAGGCTGTGGTCGCGCGCTTCACTCGAACCTTTGGAACGCTGCTCTCATCGGGTGTGCCGATTCTCGACGCGATGGAAATCTGTGCCAAAACCTCCGGCAACGTTGTCGTCGAAGAGGCGATCATGGAGGTACGCGACCGCGTCTCCGAAGGTAAGGACGTCTCGGGCCCCTTGATGCGGACAAGGGTCTTCCCACCGATGGTCGTGCAGATGATAGCCGTCGGCGAACAAACCGGTCAGATGGACCAAATGCTGCAGAAAATCGCTGACTTCTATGAGGAAGAGGTCGACGTCGCCGTCGCCTCACTGACCAGCCTGATGGAGCCGGCGATGATGGTCATCCTCGGTGGTCTCGTTGGTACGATTCTGATCGCGATGTACCTGCCGATCTTCGAGATCGCTGGCAACATCCGGGGACATTAGAACCAGCCGACCCTGATGGCTGTCGACTCCCTCCCCGCCCCGTCCAGAGTGAACACTTCTGTCCCCTCGCTCCCTGTTGAGCTTGACAGCAAAACCCAGCTGCTGTTGCGGCGTCTGACACACCTGATGCTGCTGCGGGTGATCCTCTTCACCCTGCTGCTCGGCGGCACTGTTGTCCTGCACTTCGTCTGGAGGCGCCCAGAGCAGCTCGGCGGCCCCTACGTGAGTGTCCTCTTCGTCTTCATCGCCACGGTCTACCTGCTCAACATCCTCTATGCGGTGCTCCTGCGCCTCAAAGGGCGCCTGGTGCAGCTCGCGATCGGGCAGATCGCCATCGACCTGCTTACCAGCGCGGTGCTGGTGCACTTTACGGGGTCGGCGGAAAGCGCCTTCGTCTTTTTCTTCCTGCTGAGCCCAATCGCCGCCGCGGTGCTGCTATCGAAGCGTGCGTCTCTGATCACTGCGACCGCTGGGGCCGCGCTCTTTGCGTCGACAGTGCTGCTTGGGTACAATGGCTGGCTACCGCTGCTTCCCGGCCAAACGAACCTCCCTTGGGACATCACCACCAGCGCCCTTGGCCGCAGCCTCCTGGTAAACAGCGGGGCGATGTTCGCGATCGCGGCGCTATCGGGCCACCTAGCCGAGATGCTTCGCTCTGCCGCGAGTGAGGTGGAGCAACAGCAAGCACATATCGCCGATCTAACGGCGCTCCATGAAGATGTCGTGCGCTGCCTTACTTCCGGGCTGATCACCATCGACGCCGAGGGCAGAGTTTTGACGATTAACAGCGCCGGCCGCGAGATGCTCGGGCTGCAGCCCGAGGATGAGCTCCGAGGTCAGGACCTCGTGGCCCTGGTGCCGGCTCTTGGCCAGCTGGCCCTCGAGACACACACCACACGCCGCGCCGAGCTGACACTCGACCGAGATGGCGAGGAGCGCTTCTTCGGTCTCAGCGTGTCACCGCTGGTCGATCGCGCGGGCCGCGAAGTCGGACGCATCCTCAACTTCCAGGATCTGACCCAGCTGCGACGGATGGAACAGATGATCAAGCGGTCTGAGCAGCTCGCCGCGCTGGGTCGTGTCTCGGCTGGCGTGGCCCATGAGCTCCGTAACCCTCTCGCATCGATCTCGGGCTCGATCGAGCTGATGAAGGCCACGGAAGCGGGGCTCTCGGAGGACACTCAAAAGCTCATGGGAATCGCTCTGCGCGAGATTGAGCGCCTCGATGGCTTGGTCAATGAGCTCCTCGACTTCTCCCGCCCCAAGACCGCGCCGCTGCTGGTCACGGTAAACCTCAGCGTCAGGCTGTATGATCTGGTCGACACCATCAGCGAGCTCGGCACCGAGGATGACAAGCCCAAGCTCGAGGTCGAGCGCGCTGACTCAGAGTGCTATGTCGAGGCCGACATCGACGCGATGGCGGGCCTCTTGTGGAACCTCGTACGCAACGCAGCCGAAGCAGGCAGCGACAGCGTGCGGGTACGCCTGATCCACGGCGAACAGACCGTTCAGCTGGAAGTCGAAGATCAGGGCAGCGGCATCGGCAGTCGGCAACTCAACCAGGTCTTCGATCCCTTCTACACCACCAAACCAAAGGGCAGCGGCCTCGGCTTGGCGACGGTACATCGTACGGTGCAGCAGCACCATGGCACGATCGACGTTCGTAGCACCCCCGGGGCGGGGACAACCTTTTCGATCTCCCTGCCGCTAGCTGCGGCACCCACGACCTAACGTCGCAGCTGTGGGCGCTGAAAAACGCCCCACAAGGAGCAAGGAGTTTCGTGGCCCCACCCCAAGGCGCCGAGCAGGCTCGACGGCAGCCTCCTGTCTAACGAGCTGCTTTTTCGGCAGCCTCCTTGGGAGCTGCGCTATAACTCGCGCAAACTACGGGACCAGGAGGAGCTATGCGCATCGTCCTCGGAGCAGACCACGCTGGCGTTGACCTGAAGCGCCATCTGCTGGCCTTCCTCGAGCAGGCTGGCCACGAGACCATCGACGTCGGCACTCAAGGGGCAGCCTCAGTCGACTACCCAGACTACGCCGAGAAGGTCGGCGAGGAGGTGCGAGCAGGGCGCGCCGAGCGCGGGTTGATGGTCTGTGGCAGCGGAGTGGGCGCCTGTATCGCGATCAACAAGCTCCCGGGTATTCGGGCGGGTATCTGCCATGACAGCTACTCAGCACACCAGGGCGTCGAGCACGATGATATGAACGTTCTCGTCCTAGGCGGCCGTATCGTCGGCTTGGCTCTAGCCGAGGAGCTTGCCTCAGCGTTCGTTGGCGCGAGCTTCAGCGGCGAGGAGCGTCACCAGCGACGCCTGGACAAGGTGATCGCCATCGAGCAGCGACACAGCCGCTGACACAGAAGGAGAGAGAATGTCAATCACCCGCTATGACGCCTACGTCGCCCTCGCAGAGCATCGAAAGACCTTCGCCGGCAGACCCATCCGCGCCCTCTTCGCCGAAGACGCGGACCGCTTCACGCGCTTCAGCTGCGCCTATGAAGACATCCTCTTCGACTACTCAAAAAACCGCATCGACGCGACCACCATCGATCTCCTCGTGAAGCTAGCCAAGGAGGCAAATCTCGCCGAATGGATCGAAAAGCTCTTCACGGGCGCGAAGATCAACGAGACCGAGGGTCGAGCCGTCCTGCACGTCGCCCTCCGCAACCGCAGCGATCGTGCGATAGAGGTCGATGGCGAAGACGTTATGCCCGAGGTTCGTGCGGTCCTAACAAAAATGCGTGATTTCACGACGAAAGTACGCGATGGCCGATGGAAGGGCTATACCGGCAAGGCGATCGCGGACATCGTAAACATCGGTATCGGAGGGTCGGACCTGGGTCCGCTGATGGTCACCGAGGCGCTACGCCCCTACTGGAAAGAGGGCCTACGACCTCACTACATCTCCAACGTTGATGCTACCCATGTCATCGAAACGCTGAAGCGCCTCGACCCAGAGACAACCCTCTTCATGGTCGCCTCAAAAACCTTCACGACCCAGGAGACGCTCACCAACGCTCATACGGCGCGAGCCTGGCTCGTGGAGAGGCTCGGCGCCGAGCAGGCTGTAGCGAAGCACTTCGTGGCGCTATCGACCAACGCCGAGAAGGTCGCCGAGTTCGGGATCAACATCGAAAACATGTTCGAGTTCTGGGATTGGGTGGGCGGACGCTATTCGCTCTGGTCAGCGATTGGGCTCTCCATCGCGACGGTGATCGGAATGGACGCCTTCGAGGAGCTCCTCACCGGGGCTCACGACATCGATGAGCACTTCCGCACGGCCCCATTCGATCAGAACATCCCGGCGCTGATGGCGCTGCTAGGTGTCTGGTATCACAACTTCTGGGGCGTCGAGAGCCACGCCGTGCTGCCCTATGACCAGTACCTTCATCGCTTCCCCGCCTACCTGCAACAGGGAGACATGGAGAGCAACGGCAAGAGCGTCAGCCGTGACGGCGATCGTGTAACGGACTACACCACAGGACCAATCATCTGGGGCGAACCGGGGACCAATGGCCAGCACGCGTTCTACCAGCTAATTCATCAAGGCACGCGGATCGTGCCCGCCGACTTCATCGCGCCCGCGCGAAGCCACAACCCCGTGGGCGACCACCACGCCAAGCTGCTAGCGAACTTCTTTGCCCAGACCGAAGCCCTCATGCAAGGCAAGACCGAACAGGAGGCCCGCGCGGAGCTTGAAGCCGAAGGTCTGAGCGGCGAAGAGCTAGAGCGGCTATTGCCGCATAAGGTCTTCGAAGGCAACCGCCCAACGAATTCGCTTCTCTTTCGAGAACTCAACCCGCGTACGCTCGGTCGCCTTATCGCGCTCTACGAGCACAAGATCTTCACGCAGGGCGTCATCTGGAACATCTTCAGCTTCGACCAATGGGGTGTACAGCTTGGCAAGCAGCTCGCGAGTAAGATCCTCCCCGAGCTCTCCACTGACACGCTGATCACCAGCCACGACAGCTCAACCAATGCACAGATAGCCCACTACAAGGCGCTCCGCTAATGCCACTCTTGGCCTTTTTCACGGGTCATCCGCTGGTGATGGCGCGTGTAGCGTCACACCGTCGACAAGCGGTCCAGCACGCGCGATCGGCGCGTCATCGCGTGGACGGTAGGATCCTGGCGGATATTTCTGCGTTTTGTCGCCAAGCGAGCGACGCAGATAGGTCTCACGATAGGCGGCGCGAAACGCACGAACCCGCGCGATCCCTGCGCGCTCGGCCTCTGGAGAGCTCGCCGCTACCAACGGAGCAGGGCCGAGGCGATCGGGTGAGGTCGCCCGTTTCACCTCGAGGCGTTTCGCGTGTTGCTGAATGGCCTGGCGACGACGACTGCGCTGCTGGCGGCGCGTTCGCCGACCGGCACGGCATGGCTTACCTGCCAAGCGGTTTTTCCGGCGTAACTTCTGCTCCTCAGCGGCAACAGCCTGGTTCATCTGTGCGATGTACTCGTCATCCGAGAGATGCGCCAAGGATGGCAACTTGGTCACCTTGAGTTCAGCGGTTGCGGGGACCGGCCCCTTCTCCCGAAAGTAGCTTGGGCGCTCAAAGATTCGAGACTGAAGGATATCCGAAGGTCGACTACGTAACCCCTGCCAGTCGTCGCCCTTGGCGACCAGACCGCTCTTGACCGGGTTGCACATCGTATAGATCGACTCGCGAACCTCGGCGCCAGCGTCATAGATGATCGTATCGGAGTAGGTGCCACCGCCGGCACTCCATAGGTTCTCCTTGCGGCCGAAGTAGGCATTGATCGCACGCGAGGTCTGCTGGTGAAACCAGTGACAAAACTCCGGCAGCTTGGCCTTCGGATCGGATAGCACCGCATGCCAGTGGTTTGACATGAAACAATAGGCGTGCAGGAGCATCCCGTAGCGCTGAGTTGCGACCGCGAGACAGAAACCCAAGATACTGGTTACGACCGCATTGGGTAGGAGCCAAAACTCCCGTTGCGTCGTTCGGCGGGTGATGAAGTGGGTAGCGTTTTCGTCAATCTGGCGTGGTGGCGTCGACATGCCCTGATGGGAAAGCAATAGCCGGGCCAAGAGAAAGTCGAATAATATTAGGCTGGATTTGCTCGTTTTCCTGGCACAGAACGTGAGGCCGGATCCGGGCGCGCCGAAATCCGGCTTTGTGGGTCTAAACGAGCTCCGCCTGGTGGGCATCGATGAGCGCGACCAACGCCTTCTCTGCGCGCGCTTCGGCCGCTGTGAAGCTCTCATCCGAGGCGATCTCCACCCGAAGCTCGTAGTAGCACTTCACCTTCGGCTCTGTCCCCGAGGGCCGTACGATAACCCGCGCCCCATCCGCCAAATGGAACACCAGCACATCGCTAGCCGGCAAATCTACCTCGCTCTGACTTCCATCCGCCTCATACCGCTTGCCAACCCCCAGATCCTCCAGCGCCTCGACGGCGCGTCCGGCAATGAACCTTGGGCGTTTCTCTCTCAAACGATCTCCGATAGTTACGTCTTGGCTCGGGTCGATGGCTAGGCTCTTTTGGCGAGTCACATAGAGGCCGTGCTCACGATAGAGTTGCTCGAGCAGTACCATCACCGAGCTGCCCTGTGCGTGGAGGTCTGCGGCAAGCTCGGCGAAGCACATAGCTGCTGAGATACCATCTTTGTCGGCGACGACATCGCCAACGCAATACCCAAGCGCTTCTTCGTACCCAAAGAGACAGCGCACTCCTTCGGTCTCACGGGCAAGCCCGACATTCATGATCCACTTGAATCCGGTGAGCGTCTGTTTGAACTCTGCACCGGCCGCACGTGCAACAGCGCCGAGCATCTGCGAAGAGACGATCGTGGTCACGACGCAGCTCGACGCGTCTCCGAGCGCGCGGAGGCGGTCGTAGCCCAGGAGCACGCCGACCTGATCACCACTCAACACGCGGTAACCTCTGTCGGTACGAAGAGCCACGGCGAGGCGATCTGCGTCGGGATCGTTAGCGAGCACCAAGGGCGCGCCAACGCGCTCGGCGAGTTCCACCACGGCGTTCATCGCCCCTGGCTCCTCTGGGTTGGGGAAACGTACGGTAGGGAAGTGGCCATCGGGTTCGCGCTGCTCGCATACCGTCTCGACCTTGGTGAAGCCGGCCTTGGCTAAGATCGCCTCGGTGCAGCGTGCTCCAACCCCGTGAAGCGGCGTATAGGCGATGGCAAAGGATTCGCGGTTGCCCTTATCCTCGTACACAGAGAGCGCTGCAACACAGTCAAGATAGCGAGCTATCAGTGCATCACCGAAGCGCTCGACACGGCCGGCAACGACGGCCGTGTCGAGATCTGTCCAAGGAATCTCTCGGATCGCGGCCTCGTCGATCGCTGCCGCGATTCCCTTGTCGTGCGGCGGGATGATCTGCGCACCATTCTCCCAATAGACCTTATACCCGTTGTATTCTGGGGGGTTGTGGCTCGCTGTGATGACAACTGCAGCGCATGCACCGCGATCGCGAAGCGCGAACGCACAGACTGGCGTGGGTACCTTCTGGTCAGCGAAGTAGACGCGGAGCCCGGCGGCGGCCAGCACGGTAGCGGTGTCGTGGGCGAAGACTTCCGAGTCGAGACGGCCGTCGTAGCCCACCACAACACCTCGCTCCGCTGCCCCCTCGATCTGCGCGAGGAGATAGAGCGCCAAGCCGGCGCTAGTCTCCCGCACGACGAGCCGATTCATCCGCATCGGTCCTGCGCCCACTACGCCCCGGAGGCCGGCCGTCCCGAAGGCAAGCCGCCCCGCGAATCTACGCTCGAGCTCATCCTGATCTCCAGCTTCGACCAAGGCCGTCAGCTCCCCGCGGGTGTTCGAGTCAGGATCGCGATCAATCCAACGCTTTACTCTCTGGTCCATCTCGCTCCCCGATATTCCGCAATAAATGCAGCCGTCTACCGTGCCCGAGGTTCGTAAGACGCTAAACGTAACGTAGGTTCGCAAAACGTTGAGGTTCGCACATCCGCCTCCGCCTCCGCCTCCGAGGTTCAACGGCGGGTGTTCGAGTCAGGATCGCGATCAATCCAACGTTTCACTCTCTGGTCCATCTCGCTCCCCGATATTCCGCAATAAATGCAGGCGTCTACCGTGCCTGAGGTTCGTAAGAGGTTGAGGTTCGTAAGAGGTTGGAGGTTCGTAAGAGGTTGAGGTTCGCCTATCACCCCTCCGGCTCTGCACCACGGCCACGCTTCGAGAATGCCGACTACATCACGTGTCGAGCCAACGAACGCATGGTCATGAAGGAACACTGTAGAGGTTGCGGATGATGGACACGGCTTTGTTGTCGCCAAGGTATCGCCAGGTCGGCAGTGACAAGCGACAAGTATACAAGACGGGTCTTTAGGGCGAAATCAGGGTGAACGTGAACACCACCTTGTTGACTTTCTTGTTCTGCGGATCGCTCGGGCACGAGGTCAAGGTGGCCTGCCCTGCGGAGAGCTGAGCGCTGGTGAACTTGGTGTCACATTCGATCACGAGGTCGTCTGGATCGAGGTCTTTGTCGTAGATCAAGTACTTGATCACGGTCATCAGGTCATGGGCTGTAGCTGTGAGGAGCGCCTCGTTATATAGAGGGGTGAACGTGTTCTGCTTCACCGATGACTGCTTCGTCTGGGTCCCAGTGGTAAGGATGATATAGGGATCTGGGTCGCTGGTTGTGTCAAGCCACTTGGCGGCTTTGGTGTCAAGCTCAATGCGCTGGATCGTGACCTGCCAGGTGGAGGTGGGCTTGACATCGCAGGTCTGCCCCGCTGAACAAAACTGGTAGGCCGCACAGGCCTGGCAGTTCTTGCCGCTGGTGCCGCAGGCCTGACTTGACGTCCCAGGCTGGCACGTACCGTTGGCACAGCAGCCGCTGGCGCAGCTCGAAGGCGCGCAAGCTTGCGGGTTGTTGCAGGTGCCGTTCGAGCAGATGTCACCTGGGTTGCATTGTTGGCAGGCTGCGCCGCCCACACCGCAAGCGGAGGCGTCTGTCGCACCGCCGAAGTTGCACTGGTTGCCGTCGCAACAGCCAGGGCAGCTCGAGGGTGAGCAACCGGCAGCGCAGGTATTGTTGAGGCAGGTTTGGGGCGCCTGACAGGTCTTGCAGGTCGCGCCGCTCTTGCCGCAGGCTGACGAGATGTTTCCAGCCTTACAGCTATCGCCATCGCAACAACCAGGACAGGAACTCGAGGTGCAGGTGCATTTTCCGCCATCGCACGTCTGCCCTGTGCCGCAGACCTCGCAGGCCTCGCCGCCGCCGCCGCACTTCTGATCGGTTGGAGAGGTGACGCAGGTACCATCACTATCGCAGCATCCGTTGGGGCAGATCGTTGCGTCGCAGGGCTTTGCTACCGCCTTGCACTCGCCATTCTCACACGTCTGAGCATCGCAGGTCTTGCAGCTCGCTCCCCCGCTGCCGCAAGCGCCTTCAGTCGTGCCGGGCAAGCAGTCTCCGGTTGCGCTACAGCAGCCGGTCGGACAGGATGATGCGTTGCAGCTAACCTTCGTACAGGTCTGGTTTTCGCACTGCTCGCCAGCGCCACAGGTCTGACAGCGAACGCCGCCCACGCCACACTCCGTCGCGCTTCGACCAAGCTTGCACTTATCGTCGAAGCCGCAACAGCCGGCTGCGCAGTTGGTCGCGTTGCACGCACCGCCGCTGGCGGTGCAGATGCCCTGGGCGCTGCAGGTTTTACCAGATTCACAGACGATGCAGGCTTCACCGGGCGTGCCGGTCAGCCCGCAGCTGTTCGGGCTCCAGGCACGACATTTGCTATCGCTGTCGCAGCAGCCTCCCGGACACGTCTGGGCGGTGCAGCTGGCGGAAGGTGAACTCGACTCCTCGCCACAAGCGACAGCAGCGAAACAGAGCGTCAGGGCGAGCCCCACGATGAACAGGTGGCGCATGGGTCCTCCTCGTTGGCTATGAGCGAGGAGAGGATAACCCGCCGAGGTCGGAGGTCGCAACAGACCTGGCATTCCGGGCGTTTATTGCATGAACCTGGCGTTCGGCGCATGAACCTCGGGCGTTCGGCGCATGAACCTCGGGCGTTCGGCGCATGAACCTCGGGCGTTCGGCGCATGAACCTCGGGCGTTCGGCGCATGAACCTCGGGCGTTCTGGAACGTGGGCGTCCCCATGAACCTCGGGCGTTCTGGAACGTGGGCGTCCCGCGCATGAACCTCGGGCGTTCTGGAACGTGGGCGTCCCGTGTGCCCACTCCGGCGTTCTGGAACGTGGGCGTCCCGTGTGCCCACTCCGCCCATCAGGCGTGGCGCTTAGTAGCCGGCGACGGCGAATTCTGCGAAGCTCGCGCTCGACGATGCGACGGGTTTATTCGCAGCTCCACGCCGCCTTCCACCAGCCGGCGGCACGCAGCTACACGATCGTGATGGCGGCGATCTGGGCGCTGATCACCCTCGCCCTCGTGCCGCTGCTGATCGAGGCGTCGGTCGATCTCACCCCCGGAGAGCACGCCCTCGTCGACCGCATCGACCTCGCCTTTCTGCTGCTCTTCGCGCTCGAGCTCGCGCTGCGTCTGATCACCTACACGCCCCCCAGCCTGCGGCTCTTCAAGCGCAACTTCGCCTGGCGCGGCACCTACCACGTCCTCGGCCGGCTGCGCTTCTGCCTACGCCCGCTGACGCTCATCGACATCCTCGCCCTGCTCGCGATCTACCCGCCCCTGCGCACCCTCCGCGCCCTGCGGCTGTTGCGCCTGCTGCGCGGGATCCGGATCTTCCGCTACTCGCGCCCGATGGTCGGCCTGCTACGCGCCTTCCAAGAAAACACACTGCTCTACAGCTCGGCGATCAGCATCCTGCTGCTCACTGTCCTCGCAGCGGGGGTCTCGCTCTACTTCACCGAGGCAGGCGTCGCCAAGGCCCAGATCAAAACCCTCGGTCAGGGCATCTGGTGGGCATTGGTCACGATTACGACCGTTGGCTATGGCGACTTCGTCCCCGTCACCAACATCGGCCGGGTGATCGCCAGCGTGCTGATGATCATCGGTATGTTCACGCTGGCGCTCTTCGCCGGCATCGTCGGCAGCACGCTCCTCTCGGTGGTGCTGCAGCTGAGGCAGGACCAGTTTCGCATGACCACGCATATGAATCACACGGTCGTCTGCGGCTACGATGAGGGAGCGCGGCAGCTGCTCGACGCGCTGCTCGAGGAGCAACGGGACAAGCAAGAGGAGCTGCTGCTCTTCGCCCCCGGTGACCGCCCCCCCGATCTGCCACCGGACTTCATCTGGATCAGCGGCGATCCAACCAAAGAAAGCGAGCTCGACAAGGTACGGTTGCCCCACGCTCGCTCCGTGATCATCGTCGGCGCGCGCGACCGGACGCCGCAGGCTGCCGACGCAACGACCATCCTTGTGCTGTTTACGATCCGCTCCTACTTACGAGGCAGAGCGCGCGTGACGTCCAACCGTCGCGAGCCGCTGTACGTCGTCGCTGAAATCCTTGACTCGGAGAACGTCGCTCACGCCTACACCGCCGGCGCCGACGAAGTGATTGAAACCACGCGCCTGGGCTTCTCCCTGATGGCCCACGCCGTCAACGAGCACGGCGCCGGGGCGATCATGACCAGCGTCGCCACACAGGGCTCCCACAACCTCTACATCTCGACGATCGAGCACAACGCCACCACCTTCGGCGCCCTCGAGACGTCGCTTCGCGAGGCGCACCAGCTGATCCTCCTCGGCGTACGCGACAGCGAGAGCGGCGAGGTGTTGCTCAGCCCCAAGGCCAACCAACCTGTGCGTAAGGAGCACGACGTGATCTACCTCGCCCCATCGCCGGTGCTCGACTCGACGTAGCCGCTCGGCCTCCCCGCCTTCGTGAACTCGCATCATCTCGCGCACCACCGGCACACTGTCTCGCGGCGCGAAGGGCTCCTCCACCGTCAGATCCGGGACGCTGGACAGGACGTCCCGCGCCGCCGGGGTGAAGGCGCCTCCTGTGATGAACACCGTCGAGGCCGCGAGCCGCAGGTGGTGCTCGAGCGCGTCCGTCGTGAACTCGCGTGCGCTGGATGGCACTCGATTATCCGCCGCTCGAGCAGCGCCGTCACCCAGGCGTCGCTGATCAGCAGCGCCGTCACCCAGGCGTCGCTGATCGGTCAGGCCGTAGGTGTCGCCGCCTCGGCCATGGCGTCGCGGTCGGGTAGACGGATCCAAAAGCAGCTGCCCTTGCCGGCCACCGACGCGACGTCGAGGTCGCCGCCATCGCGGCTGATAATCCCCTGGCAGACCACACGCCAAAGCCCGGATCCGACGCCCGCCTCCTTAGGAGCACCCCCCACACCTTCGAGACCGAGCCGGGTGCTGAGCTGCCGCGCCGATTTCGCAGCCGAAGCCATGAGCCATACGGGTGGTACGGCGAGCGTTCTGAGGCATCGAGAGCGCCCGGCAGCGCTGTGCCCGGCGACGGGAGGACGTCGTGGGGGTGGTCCCAGGCCAGCGTCTGCGTCCTCGCTCGTCGGTCACGCCAGGGCACGCTCTTGAAGCCCTTGAAGGTGTCGCTGAGCCCCTCGGGTGACGGATCGTGATGCGAAAAGAGAGCCGCGGGCCGCGCGACCGCGCGACCGCTCGACCGCTCGACCGCGCGACCACTCAATCACGTGACCCCGCGACCGCTCGACCGCGCCATCGCGCGACCGCGCGATCGCTTAATCGCTCAGCCGCAGCCCTCTGGGCACGCTGTCGCCGAAGAGCTGGGCCTTCTCGCTCTCGCCAAGCACCGTCACCTCCCGGACCAGACGAACCAGCTGGTCAGGACACGCGATCTCTTCGAGCCGCAGCAGCAGCCGCTGGCGGAGCTCTTCTTCGACGTCCCGGCTCGGATCGCTTGACAGCCGCGCCAGCTGCACCACGGCCAGCGCGACGCTCTTTCGCTTGGACCAGTCCATCGAGAGCAGCCGCTCGAGCCAGGCCTCGACCTTCGCCTTGCTCACGACCTCGTCGATCGCCCCATAGAGCGGCACCCGCGCGCCGAGGCGCCCCAGGGCCCAGAAGGCGAAGTCGCCTCGCCCCGCCACCGCGTTGCGCAGCGCGACATCGCCAAGCCCCTCCTTCGAGACCGCCGGCGTGCGCTCGAGGCTCGCCACGCAGCGCCACATCTCGGCCAGCTCCTGGCGGTTGAGCCCACCGCTCTCACCGCCCCCACCTCTAGCGCCCTTTTTGCCCTTCTTGCCCTTCTTGCCCTTGCCGCCGCCGCCGCTGCGCTTACCCGCGGCCCCCGCGGCCTTCAGCGCCGCGCCCGAGAGCAGCGCGGGCGAGAGCTTGTTGGTCAGCTCGAGCTGCTGGCCGCGAGCGAGCCCGCCTGAGACCCGGCGCCAGAGCACCCACCAACCGATGCGGGTCCAGAGCGAGTCGGGAAACTGCATCCCTTCGCGAAAGACGCCCCAGAGATCCGCGATGCGGTCTGCATCGAGGGGGTCGCCGAAGCCCGGCCTCAGCAGCACGCCCGCGAGGTTGAGCCACGCCGCCTCGTGATCGGCGCTGACCTCGCGCTCGTCGCGCTGCTCCCACAGCGGCCCCCAGAGCACGCGGATCGCGCCTCCCGGCCAGTCCAGCCGCTCGGCCTCGAAGATCTCCTCGAGGCGCTTGCTCAGCTTCCGCGGCGACCGCTCGTCGTCGCTCTTGCCGCGATAGCCGAAGGCCTCGCGGATCGCCCGCGCCGCGGCGTCTAGCGTCTCGTCGCCGACATCGAGGCTCGCGTCTCCGACGGCGGGCCCCGCCACGGCGGCCTGCGCGGCCTTCGCGCTCTGCGCGTCCTCATCGCGGATCGACAGCTCGAGGTCCCAGGTGTGCTGGCTCTCTTTGGCCTGGCAGAAGAGCTTCAGCGTGCCCAGCTCGGTCAGCCGCCCCCGCAGCTCGACGGGAACGCTCTGCCCCGAGGCGCCGCGATCAAAGGCCAGCACGGTGTGTAGCGGTGGCAGGTCGAGGAAGACGTCGTCGGTGATGTCCACGACCTGCCCCGGGTCGTGACCCAGCGGCGCCGTCGAGCAATGGAGCGGAAAGGTCACGGGGCGATCGGTGACGAGCTCGAAGGTGCGCTCGGGGATCTGCACCTCGTCGCCCTCCTCGACGCCGAAGGGGATCAGGCAGACGCCGCGCTTGCGCTCAGAGCCGGGGTCGTCGACGCCGACGTAGTAGGCTCGCACCGTGCCTCCGCGGATCCGCACGCCCTGCCCGGCGCGCACCAGCCCGTAGGTGGCGGCGCCGAGGGCCACGGCGAGATCGAGGCTGCGGCTCTCGAGCACCACCGGCTCGTCACCGAACCAATCGGAGATGGTCTCGACCACGCGATCCTGCACGAGCGTGGCCTTCATCGCCCCACCGTTGAAGAGGATCGCCTGCGGGCGAGCGCCATGGCGCTCGAGGAAGCCCGCCAGATTGCGCGTCACCGCCGGATCGGACGCGTAGGGCAACCCGAGCTCTTGCAGCCCCGTGCGCGCGCGCTGCGGCTTGTCCTGGTAGGCGACCTTGGGAAAGAAGCCGTCGAGCACCAGCTCGAGCACCTCGTCGCGGTAGAGGTCGATACGCAGGCTGCCGCCGATCACCCGCGAGCCGCGGCCGGCCAGCGTGATGCCATGTTTCGCCTCGCCCCGCGGCGAGAGCAGCGACTCCTTGGCCCGGCGACAGGCATGCACCAGCGCGGCCCATTGCTTGGCGTCGAGCTCGCCGGCGCGCTTGACGAGCCGCCGCTCGAGATGACGCGCCAGGGCCAGGTCCATGTTGTCTCCGCCGAGCATCAGGTGATCGCCGACGGCGACACGCTCGAGGGACATCTCGTCGCCCTCGCCACGTACGGCGATCAGCGAGAAGTCCGTGGTGCCGCCACCGACATCGCAGACCAGCACGGTGTCGCCGTCTTTCAGCTCATCGCGCCAGAGGTCGCCCTGACTGCGAACCCAGCTGTAGAAGGCCGCCTGCGGCTCCTCGAGCAGAGTCAGCCGCTCGAGTCCGGCGCGACGGGCTGCGGCGACGGTCAGCTCGCGAGCGACCTCGTCGAAGGACGCAGGCACCGTGAGGATCACGTCGCTCTCGCCGAGGGTCCACTCGCGACGGCCTCGCGACATGGCGCGATCCCAGGCCTCGCGGAGATGCTGCAGGTAGCGCCCGGAGGCCTCCACCGGCGAGAGGTGCGGCACCTCCGACGGGCTGCCCCAGGGCAGGATCGGCGCCTGCCGGTCGACGCCAGCGTGGACCAGCCAGCTCTTGGCCGAGGAGACGAGGCGCGCCGGCACCCGGGCACCCTGATCACGAGCGAAGGTGCCGACGCAGTAGCTGCGCTGCGCGTCCCAAGGCAGCGCGACGGCGCCCGCGGGGAGATCGTGCTCGCCTGGCAGGTAGAGAAACGAGGGCAGCCCTGGCTCTTGGCCCACGCTGCCCTCCGCGATCAGCTGCGGGACGCTGAAGAGACGGATCGGCGGGACCTCCGCTGGATCGCCGAGATCGACGTAGGCCATCGCGCTGTTGGTGGTTCCGAGGTCGATGCCGACGATGTACCGCGACTGTCCCATATCACTGCCCTGCCAAAGCTACAGACGATCGGCGCACTATATCAAGAGAGACCCTCTCAAGAGAGAGACCCTCTCAAGAGAGAGACCCTCTCAAAAGAGACCCTATCAAGAGAGAGACCCTATCAAGAGAGAGACCCTATCAAGAGAGAGACCCTATCAAGAGAGAGACCCTATCAAGAGAGAGACCCTATCAAGAGAGAGACCCTCTCAAGAGAGAGACCCTATCAAGAGAGAGACCCTATCAAGAGACGGACCCTCTCAAGAGACGGACCCTCTCAAGAGAGGGGAGGTCAACGCTCGGAGAGCGCTCGCCGGGCGATCGATGCGATCTGCTCGTCGTCGTTGGTGACGAAGAGCTCGCGCTGCCGATCGCCGCGGATCAGCACCTCCGCGCCAGCTTGCTTGCCACTGAGCGCACGTACGGCGCGCTCGCGGCGCTGGGCGTCGCGGAGGGCGTCGACCTCGTCGGGCTCGCCAAGCTCGGCGAGCTGCTGACCACGACCGGCGAGCAGCACCCGCTCCCCGACGCGCAGCAGCTGCTGCTTGATCACGTAGGCGTCGGAGAGGCGAGGCTCGGCGCCCTCTTTACCCTCCTCCTCTGGAGAGCTCGGCGCCGCGAGGCCAAGGATCGCCTTGGGGTCTTGCCCGGCCGCCTGCACCAACGCCTCGACCTCGACCAAGGGAACACGCCGCAGCTCGCGCTTGCACTCGGGGGTCAGCCGCAGCGACGGGAGCTTCTCGGAGACAAAGGGCGCGATCAGCGCCACGCCGGTGTCGTCGACGAGCTGCCAGCGCTCGGGGCTCTCGTAGCGCTGAGCGACGAGCCCCTTCTGGCTGCCAGCCGGCGGTAGCGCCACGCCGGCGGCTCCCCCGGCGGCGGGTCCGCCAGCTCCACCGCCACCCATCAGCCCGCCGAGCAGCCCGCCGAGACCGGGGCCGCCCATCGGCGGCGCGGGCGCCGCGGGCTGGGCGCCACCACCACCGGCCTGGGCCTGCTTGACCTCCTCGGGCGAGGCGTCCTCGACGCGCTCGAGGCGCGTGACGTGGTAGAGCACCTCGCCGCCCCCGAAGGGTGCCTCCACCGCCGAGAGCCCCTCGTCCGGCGCGACCTCACCGACGACCATCGCTGGTTCGCCGTGGACCACCTGCGCGACCGCTGTCAGCGGCACGCTGCGCGGCTCCTGCGGCGCGGGCTCGCGGCGCACCAGCAGGTAGATCACCCCTGCGGTGGCACCGATAATCAGCACGATCGCGATGGGGCTCATAACGAGGGACAGCGAGCGTTCAAGAGCCCCCCCACACATGCGGGACCGAGCCGGGTGCTGAGCTGCCGAGCCGATTTCCTAGCCGACGAAACGAGCCATACGGGTGATACGGCGAGCGTTCTGAGGCCTCGAAAGCGGCCGGCGGCGCTGTGTGCGGCGACGGGAGGAATTTGTAGGGGTGCTCTCAAGACGAGAGAGCGCGCCGGGCAACGCGGTACCGGGCGACGGAGCGATCTCATGAGGGTGCTCATGAAAGAAGGGAAGCCGCCGGGAGGCGAAAAGTCAACCGCCGCGCTCTGCTGCTCCACGCCATACGGTGTCTGCGCGAGGAGCGCGCGATAGGGACCCGCCCGCGCTGCTCCCCCTTGGCTATCTCCCTTTGGCCAGCTCCGCGCGTAGCCGATCGGTCGACAAGGTCATCGCCTCGCCCTGCATCCCGTGCCGGATCGCCTGCAGCTCGGCGATGATCGAGAGCGCGACGTCGGCCGGGCCGCGGCCACCGAGAGAGAGCCCCACAGGAGAGCGGAGCTTGGCGAGCAGCCCCTCGGTGGGGAGGCCCTCCTCGGCGAGCGTGCGCATCAGCCGGATCACCTTGCGCTTGCTGGCGACCATCCCAACATAGGCGCAGGGGCGGTCGATCAGCAGCCGCAGCCCCCTGTCGTCGTGGTCGCGGGTGGCGATCACGACATAACTCGAGCGCTCCGAGAACACGATCTGCTCGACGGCCTCCTCGAGCGGCGCGACGATCCGCCGGGCGTTGGGGAAATGCTCTTCGTTGCACCACTCCAGACGATCGTCGACGACCGTCACGGCCCAGTCGAAGCGGCTGGCGAAGCGCGCCAGCTCGATGTTCACGTGCCCCCCGCCAAAGAGCACGAGCTGCGGGCGCGGGCGATGCACCTGCACGAAGATGTCGGCGTTGCCGCCGCACATCATGCCGATGCCGCCTGCCTCCTCGTCGGTGAGCTGGTAGCGAAAGGTTCGGTGCTTGCCTTCGGCCAGCGCCTCGGCGCATTGGTCGAGCGTGCGGCGCTCGATCTCGCCGCCGCCGACCGTGCCAGCGATCAGCTGGCCTCCTGCGCCGCAGAGCAACGTGGCGCCGATCTCGTTGGGGATCGATCCCCCCGCGCGGGTGATCACCGCGCTGGCGCAGGGCGTGTCGTGTTCGAGGAGCTCGAGGAGCTTGCGGGTAATATCGATGCTCATGCGTTCTCTCTGGGAGGCCCGCTCTGGGCAAGCGAGCTCGAAGAAGGAGTCAAGCGGTATGAGAGCTGGTGGGACGCCTCAGGCGGCGGGGCTTCTCCCCCGCGCCATGCTCCTGGATCAGCTTCCAGATCCGCTCGGCGGTGGCCGGCGTCTCGCAGACCTCTACGTCGATGGCGTCGCCGATCGCGGCCAATATGGCGGGCACGGCACCAATCAGCGGCGGCTCGCCGATGCCGCGCGCGCCGTAGGGCCCGGCGTGGTCTTCGCGCTCGACGATCACGGCCTCGATCCGCGGCGCGTCGACGATGGTGGGGATGATGTAGTCGGTGAAGCTGGCGTTGAGGATCTTGCCGCGCTTGGCGATCACCTCCTCCATCAGCGCCATCCCGACGCCCTGCACCACCCCGCCCTCGATCTGCCCCTCGACCTGCTGAGGGTTGATCGCCTTGCCTACGTCATGCGCCGCGATGATCCGCTCGACCTTGACCTCACCGGTCTCGACGTCGACGAGCACCTCGGCGATCTGGGCGCCGAACATATAGGTGATGAAGGCCCGCGGCGAGTGCCCCGTGTCCTCGTTCTTCGGGGTGGTGTTGGTGCGGTAGACCCCCAGCCGATCGAGCGCCCAGCCGCGCTCTCGGCCCAGGCGCACCACCTGAGCGAGGGGCATCACCAGGTTGCTGTCGCCGCCGCAGCGCACCTTGCCCCCCTCGAGGTGGACGTTATGCCAGGTCTGGCCAGTGTACTGCAGGGCGATGTCTTTGATCTCCCAGGCCAGCTCCGCCGCCGCGAGCTTCAGCGCGTTTCCGCTGTAGACCGTCTGGCGGGTGGCCGACGAGGAGCCCGCGTCGGGGGTGGTCTGCGTGTCGGAGGCGATCACCCGCACGTCCGCCGGATCGACGCCGAGCTCGCTGCCGACGATCTGCGCCGCCATCGAGTGCAGCCCCTGGCCGACGTCGACGGCGCTGGTGTAGACCTCGAGCACGCCCTCGTCGTCAAAGCGCACCCGGGCGCGGGAGGTGTCGGGGAAGCCGTCGCCGTAGCCGATGCCGAAGCAGATCGTGCTCACCCCATAGCCCCGCCGCTGCGTCGACGTGGGCGCCTGGTAGCTGCGCTTATCCCAGTCGCCGAAGCGCTCGAGGGCCGCGTCGAGGCAATCCTCACCGCTGGCCACCACCAGCGGCTGGGTCGTTGTCACCTGCTCGCCGTCTTGCAGCAGGTTCTTGCGTCGCAGGGCGATCGGATCGACGCCGAGCTTGCCCGCGAGCTTCGTCATCGCCCCCTCGTAGGCGATCGCCATCTGCGCCGCGCCGAAGCCGCGCATCGCGCCGGTGGGGTTGTTGTTGGTGAACACGGCGACGCCATCGCAGTGGACGTGGGGCACGCGGTAGGGCCCGGTGCAGTGGCTCACCGCCTTGCGCAGCACGAAGGGCCCGGTTGACGTATAGGCGCCCTCATCCGAGACGATCCGCACCTTCGCCGCCACCAACGTCCCGTCGCGCTTCGCGCCGAGGGTGTAGGTGATGTCGATCGGGTGGCGTTTATGCCGCGCGATCATCGACTCGCGGCGGGTGTATTGGATCCGCACCCGACGGCTGAGCTTCATCGCCGCGAGGCCGAGGAAGATCTGGATCGAGATGTCCTCGCGACCTCCGAAGGCGCCGCCGGTCGGCGGCTGCACCAGCCGGATCCGCTCGAGGGGGACGTTCAGCGCCAGCGAGATCAGGCGCCGCTCCTCGTGGAGCCACTGCCCCGCCGCATAGATCGCGAGCGTGTCGCCCTGCATCTCCGCATAGCCCGCCTCGAGGTCGAGGAAGGCGTGATCGACGCATTGGGTGCTGATCGCGTGCTCGATCACCACCTCGGCCTCTTCAGCCAGCGCTCGCTCGGCGTCGCCTCTGCGGATCACGCCCTCGCTGAGCACGTTGCCGTCGTCGTAGAGCTCGAAGGCGTCTGCGGCCATCGCCTCTTGCACGGTGGCGACCACGGGCAGCTCCTCGACGTGGACCTGCACCCTCTTGGCCGCCTCCTCCGCCGCCGCCACGGTCTCGGCGACGACCAACGCCACGCTGTCTCCCGCGTAGCGCACGCGGCCGTCGGCCAGCACCGGCTGATCGCCGCGGTAGAGACCATGGCCGTTGAGGCCGTCGACGTCGTCACCGGTGAGGATCGCGACGACGCCGTCGAGCTGCAGCGCCTCGTCGCGGTCGACCTGGGTGACGACGCCGTGGGCCACGGGGCTGCGCACCACCTTCGCGATCAGCGTCTCCGGCCCGCAGAGATCGCCGCCAAAGCGCGTCGCGCCCTTGACCTTGTCGCGGGCATCGGGGCGCGGGATCGATTTTCCGATATACACGGGTCAACCTCGCCGCTTCATCGTGGTCATCACCCGCCGACGACGGCCTTGGACTCGACCTTCTTCGCGGCACCGAGCACCGCGTCGACGATCTTGGTGTAGCCCGTGCAGCGGCAGAGGTTCCCCTCGAGCCCGGCGCGCACCTCGTCGGCGGTGGGGCTGGCGTTCTGCTCGAGCAGCGCGGCGGCGGCCACCACCAGCCCCGGCGTGCAATACCCACACTGCACGGCGCCGGCGGTGATGAAGCTCTCTTGCACCGGATGGAGCCGCTCGTCGGCGGCCAGCCCCTCGACGGTCGTCACCTCCCGCCCCTCGAGCTGCGGCGCCAGCACCAGGCAGGAGGTCACGGGTTTGCCATCGAGGATGATCGTGCAGCTGCCGCACTCGCCCTCCAGGCAGGCCCCCTTCGTCCCCGTCAGCCCGAGGTGGTCACGCAGCACGTCGTAGGCGCTGAGCATCGGGTCGACCTCGACCGCCACATCCTCGCCGTTAACCCTGCAATGCAGTCTCCAAAGCGCCGCGCCGCGAACGGGCTCGGCTTGCTGTCCTGGCTTCGTGTCGTCGCTCATCGCTCTGCTCCGGGCGTGATCGCTCACGCAGCTCGAGAGGTGGTCACGCGGCCCGCGGCGCGCCCACCTGTCGCAGCAAGCGCTGCGTCAGCCGCCCCGCCATGGCGCGGCGGTAGTCTGCGCTCCCGCGGTGGTCATCGATCGGCTCCACGTAGGCCTCCACCAGCTCCCCCGCCTCCTTCATGGCGACCTCGGTCAGCCCATGCTCGGCGAGGTAGCTCTCGGCCGGCGGGCAGCGCAGCGGCGTCGGGCCCACGCAGCCCAGACCGATCCCGACCTCGCCGCCGCTGCTCAAAGAGACCGCCGCGACCACCACCGAGATCGCCACGGCGTTACGCTTGCCGATCTTATGGAACGCGCTGCGACCGCCCAAGGGCACATAGACCGCCTCGAGCAGCTCATCCGGCTCGAGGGCCGTCTTGGCGTAGCTGACGAACATCTCGTCGAGGGGAAGTCGTCGACGACCTCGAGCCTTGCTCAGAAGCTCGCACTCGGCGCGCAACGCCAGCAGCGCGACGGAGACATCGCCCGCTGGTGACGCGGTGCCGATCTGTCCGCCGATCGTGCCGAGGTTACGGATCTGCGGGCCACCGACGGTCGCCGTGGACGCCGCGAGCGCGCGGATCGTCGAGCCCTCGAGGCGGGAGTGGGTCACGCCAGCGCCGATTCGAAGCCAACCGTCGGCCTCGCCAAGCTCCTTGAGCGCGTCGACGCGGCAGAGATCCACCACGTGCTCGGGGCGCGGTCTTCCTTTGCGGATGCCGACGACGAGATCGGTCCCGCCGGCCACGAAGCGCCCGGTTTCCCCAAGCTCGGCTTTGAGTTGCAACACCTCATCTAGCGTCACGGGCTGGTAGTACATGGGCCGTCCTCTCGGAAACGCCGCGACGGAGCCTAGCACGTCGGAGGCCGGCGGCGACAGCGCGTCCCGCACTGGATACAGAAAAAACCCTCATAACCGTCGCCATTTACAATCGATCACGGCTTGCGCGGAGGATGGATTCATCACACCATAAGCGGACGCTGCACGCCAACCTGTGGTGCTCGGCCAACACGGCATGCGTACAATCGGGTGTGCGCTGCGGCGAAAACCAAATCGAGGTTGCATTATGTCGAACGCGCCGGAGCGTCCGGAGCCATCATCGCGCGTGCGCCAAGGGCACGAGCCCAAGCCGAACGTCGACCATTTGGGGTGGATCCAACCGCATGGCGCGCTGCTGGTGCTCGATCCAGAGGGGCGTGTCGAGCAGCGCACCGACAACGCCTCCGCGCTGCTCGGCGTCGCCTGCGAACCCGGGGCGGCGCTCGGCGATCTCTTCGCCCCGGCTTCGGTCGGCCTGATCGATGGCGCCTTCGGCGCCTTGGCCGCAGGACTCCGCCGACCGCGCTTCGCGCCGATGGTCCTGGAGAGCAAGGGTGAGCGCGCGCTGACGGCCATGCCCCATCTGCAGGCCGTGCCCCATCTGCAGGCCGCCGCCCAGCTGCGCCTGCTCGAGGTCGAGCCTCGACACACCTCGTCGGCAACCGAGGACGCGCCCCCATCCCCCCAGGTCGCGAGCAGCTACGAGCTGCTGGCGCCAGACCTCGACGCCCTGCGGGAGTGCGCGACCCTCGAGGACCTCTACGACGAGGCGGCGCGGGTGGCGCAGCGGCTCACGGGCTGGGATCGGGCGGCCCTGCTGCGCTTCGACGCCGACGGCGCGGGGGAGGTCATCGCCGAAGCGGCCAACCGACGACCGGCCTACAAGGGCATACGCTTCCCGGCCAGCGACATCCCGGAGGCCCTGCGTCGCATCTACCAACACGAGCGCGTGCGCTGCATCGTCAACACCCGAGCGTCGGCCACCAAGCTCGAGCCGCTGCGCAACCCGCGCACAGACCAGCCTGTGCCCCTCGACACGATCGGCCTGCGCGGCGTGGCCTCCCCCTTCCTCGATTTCCTGACGTCGCTCGACATCTCCAGCGCCTTGACCATCGCGCTGACCGCGGGCGACGGCCTCTCCGGCCTGATCGGCTGCTACAACCACGACCTGGCCGAGCCGCCCACCTTCGCCGTGCGACAGGCTTGCGAGCTGCTCGGGGTGGTGGTCTCGACGCGGCGAGCGGAGTTGGTCGAGGTGCAGCGCCTCCGCGCCCAGGTGCGCTCGAGCGCGCGCTGCGCGCAGCTGCAGGCCCGGCTCGACGCCGACAACGCGTCGCCGGCGCGGCTGCTCTCGGGCGAGCCCAACCTGCTCGACCTCGTCTCGGCCGGCGGCGCGGCCTGGGTCGGTTCGCGACGCGTCGTCAGCGCGGGCAAGACCCCCTCCACCGCGGCGCTGCTCGACCTCGCACGTTGGCTCGATACCGAGGTGGCCCGATCCTCCTTCGCGATCCGATCCCTCGAGCAGGTCTACCCCGCGGCTCGAGACCTACGCGACAGCTGCGCGGGTCTGCTGGCGTTGCAGCTGCCGCAGCCCGAAGGCGGTTGGCTGCTCTGGCTCCGGCCACAGCTGTCCAGCGCGGTGGACTGGGCCAACGGCAACGGCGCGGCCGATGGCGCCAAGCGCTCCTTCGCCGCCTGGTGCCTCTCGGTCGAAGGGACCGCCGCCGCCTGGAGCCAGGCGGAGCGCGACGCCGCCCTCGCCTTGCGCGAGGGGCTGGTCGAGCTCGCCCTGGCCAAGGCGGAGCAGGCGCGCCAGAAGCTCGAGCTGGAGCGCAAGCAGGCGCGGAGGCTCGAGACCTTGGGGCTGCTCGCCAGCGGCCTCGCCAACGACTTCAACAACCTGCTGCTCGCGATGGAAGCCAACGCGGCGTTGGCCCAAGACGAGCTCCACGCCGGCGGTGACGTGCGCCCCTTCCTCGAGCAGATCGACGGCGCCGTGAGCCGCGGCACGGAGCTGACCCACCAGATGCTCGCCTTCTCGGGGCGCAACGTCGCCACCGTGGAGACCGTGGAGATCTCCGAGCTCCTCCAACGTCTGGCCCTGCTCGACGGCGTCGTCGCCCCGGAGGCGACCCTCGAGCGCCAGCTCGCCAAGGACCTCCCCGCGATCGAGATCGACCCGGCCCTGGTTCGAAAGATGGTGGTGAACCTGGTGCTCAACGCCTCGGAGGCGCTCCAGGGCGAGGCCGGGACGATCACCGTCGTCACCGGAGAGCAGCGGCTGATCAAACCCCTCGGCGACCTCGCGCCCGGACGCTACGTCTTCATCGACGTGATCGACACCGGCTGCGGGATGGACGAGACGACCAAACAGCAGCTCTTCGAGCCCTTCTTCACGACCAAGGAGCACCCCGAGTCGGAGGGCCCGCGGGGCCTCGGGATGTCCGCCGTGGTCGGTGTCGCGCGACGCCACCGCGGCGGCGTCGTCGTCGACAGCGTCCCGAAGCGCGGGACCCGCGTGCGGGTGCTGCTGCCGGTCACCGCCCAGGCCCGCGTCGAGACCGTCCAGCCCCCCGCCGACGCCGTCCAGCCCCCCGCCGACGCCCCCGGCGGCGAGGAGAGCCGCACGGTGCTGATCGTCGACAACGAGGCGCTGGTCTGCAACGTCGCCACCGCCGCCCTGGCGCGCGCTGGCTGGCGTGGCCTCATCGCGGCGGACGGCGACGAGGCGCTGCGGCTCTTCGACGAGCATCGAGACGAGATCGATCTCGTGCTCCTCGACCTGACCTTGCCCGGCCTCAGCGGCGGCGAGGTCTGGCGCGCCCTGCGCGCGCGCTCCCCCGACGTGAAGGTCCTCTTCTCCAGCGGGCTGAGCACCAAGGCCCTGCCCACCGAGGCCGTCGACGCCGGCTGCGCGTTCTTGCCAAAGCCCTATAAGCCCAGCGCCCTGCTAGCGCATCTCCGCCGCGCGCTCGAAGACTGAGAGCCCCCTTCCCTTCAGAGCGCTTCAGAGCACCCGGGGAAGAGCGGCGTGCTCGTGATCGCAGCGCGAGGGGAAGCGCTCGCCGTCGGCGGTCAGCGCCCACTTCCAGATCGGCACGTCGCGCTTGAGGCGGTCGATGAACCAGGCCAGACACGAAAACCCCTCGGCGCGATGCGCCGACCAGACCACGACCCGCAGCGAGGCCTCGCCCACGGGCACCTCGCCGACCCGATGCCAGCAGCGCAGCGCGCTGACGCCGTCAAAGCGCGTGAGCGCGCGCTCGACCAGCCGATCGAGCTCCCGCTCGGCCATCTCGGGGTAGTGCTCATAGTCGAGGGCCACGATCGGCCGGCCGTGCTCCGTCTGGCGCACGCGGCCATGAAAGAGCAGCTCCGCGCCATCATCGAGCCGGTCATCCTTCGGCTCGAAGGGCGGCAGCGGGCCGTAGACCAAGGTCATGCTCAGCCTCCCTGCACCGGCGGCAGCACGGCCACCTCGTCGCCGTCGCGCAGCGGGGCCGTGTCGTCGACGATCTGCTGGTTGATCGCGACGCGCAAGGCCAGCGAGGCGAGGTCGTCGGGCAGGCGAGCCCGCACGCGCCGCTCGAGCTCGGCCGCCGTCGCGCCGGCGGGCAGAGAGAGCACCACCTCCGCCGCGCCGAAGGCCTGGCGCACGTGGGAGAAGCAGCGCAGCCGCACGCTGATCGTGGCCTGCCCGCTCATCGCTCACCCCGAAGCGCCGCCCCACACCTTCGGGACCGAGCCGGGTGCTGAGCCGCCGCGCCGCTTTCGTAGCCGAAGACACGCGCCACCCGGGCGGTCTGGCGGGCGTCCGGAGGCCTCGAGCGCGGCCGGCGGCGCTCTGCCCGGCGACGGGAGGCATGTGTGGGGGTGCGCTTTGGCGATGAGGTCGCGCTCATGCTCTCTCCGCCGAGGCCCCCGAGGAGCTCGAGAGCCGAAAGGGGGCCCAGGGCAAGGGGGTCGCATCGATAGCGCTGCCAGCGGGGAGCGGCCCGTCTCCCGCGGGCGCCTCGAGCAGCACGTTCGCCGCCAGCGCCGCGCTGGCCATATGCGAGCCGAGGCGGGCCGTCGGGCTGGCGACCAGCGCGCCGTCGTCGCCGAGCTCGGCGACGCCGAAGAGGAAGCGGTGCTTGCTCTTCGGCCGCGAAAAGGGCGCCGTCAGGCGCAACCTCAGGCGGCTCGGTGGCGCCACGCCGAGCAGGCGATGTAGCCAGGGAGCCACGTAGGCGACAAAGCAGGTCAGCGTCGAGACGGGGTTTCCTGGCAGGCCAAAGAAGAGCCCGCTCGAGCGCTCGCCCTCGCGGCGGGCGACGAAGAGCGGCTTGCCGGGCCGCTGCGCGACCTTCCAAAAGAGCTCGGCCAGCTCCAGGTCCTCGAGCAGCACGTCACGGACGTAGTCGAAGCGCCCCATGGAGACGCCGCCGCTGGCGCAGACGACGTCGTTTTCGGCGAGAGCGCCGCCGAGAAAGCGTGCCACCTCGGCGGGATCGTCGCGCACCATCCCGCTGTAGGTCACCTCGGCGCCGAGCCCCCGGGCCACGGCGGCCAGCACGTGGAGGTTCGAGTTGTAGACGTCCCCGGGCCCCAGCGCCTCGCCCGGCTCGCGCAGCTCGTCGCCGGTGCCGAAGAGCGCGATCCGCGGGCGCCGCCGCACCGCGACCTCGGCCACGCCGAAGGTCGTGATCGTCGACAGCTCCGCCGGCCCGATCCGCGCGCCGGCTGGGAGCAGCGCGGCGCCCTCGGCGAGCTCCTCCCCGCGGCGGCGGATGTTGGCCCCCTCGGGGCTCGAGCCGCGGATCTCGGCCACGTCGTCGGCGAAGCCGGCCGTCTTCTCGACGATCAGCACCGTGTCGGCGCCCTCGGGGATCAGCGCGCCGGTCATCACCTGGGCGCAGGTGCCAGGCTCGACCCGCGCGCCGCAGGGGCGGCCGGCGGCCGAGACGCCGACCACCCGCAAGCGCACGGGGGCGTCCTCCCTGGCGGTGACGATGTCCGCGGCCCGCAGCGCGTAGCCGTCCATCGCCGCGTGATCAGCTCGCGGCTGCGCAAAGGGGGCGTGGAGCGCATCAGCGAGCACGCGGTCGACGCAGCGGTCGAAGGGGACACGCTCGGCAGGCTGCGGCGCGACTGGCAGCTCGGCGAGCACGCGCCGGGCCTCGGCGACGCTGATCATCGCGGCGCCTCCACCTCATCGCGGCGAAAGTCGCTCTCGCCGCCGGTCTTGGCGAGCAGGCGCAGCCCCTCGATGCTCATCGCCGGATCGAGGGCCTTGCACATATCGTAGATGGTGAGCGCCGCGACAGAGACCGCCGTCAGCGCCTCCATCTCGACCCCTGTCGCGTCGGAGGCCTTCGCGGTCGCCTCGATCGCCAGCAGCCCCTCCTCCGCGCCGCCCTCCCGCGGCGTCAACCGCACGTCGACCCAGCTCAGCGCCAGCGGATGGCAGAGCGGGATCAGCTCGGCTGTGCGTTTCGCCGCGGCGACGCCAGCGACCCGCGCGCAGGTCAGCACGTCACCTTTGGGCACGTCGCCGCCGAGCAGCCGCGCGAGGGTCTCGGCGCGCATCCGCACCTGCCCGCCGGCGGTCGCCTCGCGCGCGCGGCGGCGCTTGTCGGTGACGTCAACCATCCGCAGACGCCCCTGCTGGTCGAGGTGGGAGAAGCCCTCGGCGCCCTCCGCCAGGCGCTTGCTCTTCGGCTCGTTGGTCATGCTCATCCGCCAATCTCGGTCATGCTCGTCCGTGTGCGCCCCTCGCCTCGCAGCGTCTCGGCCTCGCGCTGCGCCGCCCAGCCGTCTGTGAGCTTCAGCGCCATCGCCTCTCTGACGAAGGCGGCGATCGCCTCCGGCCCTCCCCCCTCCCGCACAAGCCCCCGCAGGTCAAAGTCGCGCTGGGAGAAGAGGCAGTTGCGCAGCTGGCCGTCGGCGGTGAGGCGGATCCGATCGCAGCCACGGCAGAGGCTGCGGGTGTAGGCCGGGATCACCGCCAGCTTCCCGCGCGCGCCGGGACGGCGGAGCAGATGCTCCTCGGTCGAGCTGCCCGCGTCGGCCATCAGCTCGCCCCCTTGCGCGCGCAGCGCCGCGAGGATCAGCTCCGCGCCGAAAAAGCGCCCCGTCTTCCAGACCTGCCGCGCGTCGAAGGGCATCAGCTCGATGAAGCGCACGGTGATCGGCAGGCGGTCGGCCAGCGCCGCGAAGGCGCCGAGCTCGTCGTCGTTGACGCCGCGCATCGCGACGACGTTGACCTTCACCGAGGCCAGCCCGGCGGCGACGGCGCCCTCGACGCCGGCCAGCACCTTGGAGAGCCCGGGCCGGCGCGTGATCCGCTCGAAGCGGGCGGCGTCGAGGGTGTCGAGGCTGACGTTGACCCCGCGGAGGCCCGCTTGGCGCAGCGCCGCGACCCGGGGCGCGAGGGCCAGGCCGTTGGTCGTGAGGTAGACGCCCTCGACCCCGGGCGTGGCGGCGGTCTCGGCGATCAGCTCGGCCAGGCCACGACGCACCAGCGGCTCGCCACCGGTGAAGCGCACCTTCGTCACGCCGTGGGGCGCCAGGGCGCCGACCACGCGCGAGACCTCGGCGTTGGTGAGGTAGGCGCCGTCGGGCTGCAGCGGCACGCCCTGCTCGGGCATGCAGTAGAGGCAGCGCAGACTGCAGCGCTCGGTGAGGGCGACGCGGAGGTAGCCGAAGACCCGCTCGTGGCCATCGACGATCGCCTGCCTGGGCGGCTGAACCTCGTCATTCACGCGCGTAACCTAGCGCCCCTCGCCGACGACCGCCAGCTCCCGCCAAGGCGCTGCGACGCCTCGCGAGGGGCTCGCGGCCTCGGCCGTTTTCGCCTAACCTCCCCTCCTACTCGTCCGACTCGAACCAGCATCGACGGTCGAGGAGGCCGCATGCCTGCATCGACCGTCGAGGAGGCCGCATGCCTTCGCGAACCTTCATCCCCTGCTTCGCGGCGCTCGCCGCCATCACGCCGGCCTCGGCGCTCGCCCAGCCAGCCCTCGCCCCGCCAGCCTCGGCGCCCACGTCCACGCGACCCGCGGCGCGGGTGACGGGGACCCAACCGGCGGCTCCCCCCTCGGCCGCCCCCGCGTCCCGCGCGGCTGCCAGCCGCCCGGCCGCTAGCGCGACGTTACCGACGCCGCCCCGCCCCGCGGCGACCGGCGCGGCGCGCGAGCTCCACGTGCTCTTCTCTGGCGACCTCTACGGTCGCTACACCTGGCCCGGCTGCGGCGCGCGCCCGAAGGGCAAGGCCAGCCTGGCGCACCTCCTCGGCGCGGCCCGCGAGCTCCGCGCCCGGATCAAGGCCGAGGGCGCTCCCGCGCCGCTTCTGGTCCACGCCGGGAGCATGCTCCGACCGGATATCATGGGGACCTTCATCTTCCGCGACGCCCCCGAGCTCGCGCCGGAGGCCGCCACGCTGCTGGCGCGGCTGGCCTTCGACGGCGTGGCCGTCGGCCTCTTCGACTTCGGCGCCTCCCCCGCGGCCTTCGCCCGCTACCGGAAGACCCTCGCCGGCCTGGGGATCCCCCTGCTGGCCAGCAACGTCAGCTGCACGGCCGACAGCCGCTGCGAGGGCCTCTACGCCAAGGGCGGCAAGCGCTACCGAGTCATCACGCGCGGGGGGCTGCGCGTCGGCCTCTTTGCCGTGCTGCGCGAAGACCTGCCCAAGCGGATCATCCATCGGGGCAAAGGCGAGCTGAAGACCACCGATCCGGTGGCCTTCAGCCGCGCGCTGCTGCGCAAGCTGCGCGAGGAGGAGAAGGTCGACCTCGTGGTGGTGCTGGCCAACCTCAACCTCGAGGACACCGCGCCAACGCCGGTGCTCGACTACGTCCGCGACCTCGGCGCCGACGCGCCGGAGCTGATCGTCGCCAACGCGATGTACGAGCGCGGCAGCGACGCGGGCTACCTGCACGAGGTCCGTCGCGGCAAGACCCTGATCGTCGGCACCGATCGCTTCGGCCAGCACCTCGGTGAGGCTACCCTGACGCTGAAGCGCCGACCCGGCGCCGACCGCTGGATCGTGGCCAAGGCCCAGGCGCGGCAGCACGACGTGACCCGCTTCACGCCCGACGCGAGCGCGAAGGCCCCGCTGCGGCGCTTTCTGCAGGCGATGTGCAGCGAGGTCAACCAGATCATCGGCCGCGGCGTGTTCAAGCGGCCGATCAGCTACCGCGAGTTTCTCGAGTACATGATGCAGATCATGCGCAAGCGGACCCGCTCGGAGGTCGGCGTGATCAACGACAGCGGCATCGCCGACACCAGCTTCCCGATGAAGGGCAGGCTGACCTGGGAGAAGATCCTGCGCGCGATCCGCACCGAGACCGAGGTCGGTCACGTGAAGGTCAGCGGGGATCGGCTGACGAGCGTGCTCGGTCGCTACGCCCTCTCATCGCGCTACGGCCTGCAGGTGATCGGGCTGACGAAGAAGAAGGGCACCTGGCTGGTCAACGGCCGCCCGCTGATCAAGGGCCACACCTATCGCGTGGCGACCACGCGCTTCGTCGCAGGCAACGGCGACCACCTCTCGAGCTTCAACAAGAGGACCGAGCCCTTCGAGAGCCTCGGCGTCACCTTGCGCGACCTCGCGACGGACTTCTTTGGCGCCGACGGCGAGGCCGACTACGACAGCAAGGTCGACGTCAGCGTGCAGAAGGACTGGCCCGATCTGCACCGGCGCTGGCTGCTCTACGGCGACCTCGTCCTGGGCTTCGCCCTCTCGTCTGTGGCGGTCTCCAATGGCGCGGCGAACAAGCGCTACTCGCTGCCGCTGCTCCGCCGAGACGACCTCGTCACGATCATCGGCAGGGTCGAGGCGAGCCTCGGCGCCTCGACCCGCGACCACGTGATGGAGCTCGACGTCGCGCTCAACTACGGCAAGACCTTCACGACGGTGAAGGTCGAAGACCCGGAGGGCTCGGGCAGCTACCGCGACGACACCACCGACGCCGAGAGCCTCGACCGCATCACCACGACGTTTCTCTACAAGCTCCGCGCGCTGCGCAACGCCTATGGCGATCAGTGGTACATCCCCGAGCCCTACAGCGAGCTCCGGCTGATCACCGAGTTCACCGCCAGCGGCGCCTGCTCCGCCGAAGCCTGCCCCGACCCCGACGACCAGACGTATCACTATATGGACCTCGGTGGCACCCTCGGGCTCGGGCTGACGCTGCACCCGCTCTTCTTTCTCAAGGTCGGCGCCGTGATGCGCGGCGAGCTCTTGACCCCCGAGCGCGCGAACCCGGACATCCCCGCCAAGCCGGGCATCTATATCGGCTACCTGCTGAGGCGCTGGAAGATCATCGCCGACACCCGCCACCCCCTCGAGCTCGAGTCGCGGCTCGACTTCTACTTCACCGACTTCGGCAACCAGCTGCGCCGCGAGCTGACCCTCAACTCGAAGGCCTACTTCTCCCTCACCCGCCGCCTCGCCCTGACCCTCGGCCACCGGCTCTTCTTCTTCGACAAGCGCTGCAAATCCGACGACGTCGCCTGCAACGCCCAGGGCGACGAGGCGTCGATCGCCAACGACATCCTCTTCGGCCTCGCCGTGCGCTTGGATTTCCGCCTGCAGACGTTCTAGAGCGCTGACCAGGCTCTCGGCACGCCCGACTCGTCATCCACATAAGGGGTGACGCTTCACGCACGACATCGGAGTCGTATGGTGATAATGCGCGTCACTCTACGCATGTCATACGCGTCATATCGCGACAATAATCTACACCTCATATATGACGCGTCTATCATTTTCTGATGGGTCATCGCCCTTTCCAGATGACAGGCCTGTCGGTTTTCTCGAAGTCAAGCGTGTCCTCATGCATCTCGATAGTCATCTTGGAGGCCTGTGCGATACACAGAACATGACTCACATGTCTTTCTACGAGTATCGCCCGCTATATCCGAATGACCCAAGACCACCCCCTACAGATGCCTCTCGTCGCCGGGCACAGCGTCGCCGGCCTCAGAACGCTCGCCAGACTACCGCGCTGACGTGTCGAGACCCCGCCGGCGGCGCGGCGCTCATCGAGCACGGAGCCCAACCGCGAGCCCAGTTCAGCCCGCGAGACCGACCTGCGCGCGGAGATCCGCGTAGGGCTCGGAGAGCGCGAAGTCGCAGAGCTCGATCTCGGCCTCGCGCGAGACCTCGACGATCACGCGCCCGGCGGCGCGGACGTCGCCGCAGAGCAGAAGCCCGGCCCGCTCCGCCGTGCGCTGCGCGCCCTGCTTCCAGCGGCCCAAGTCCAGCGCGCCGGGGCGGTCGTGGAGCTGCCTCACCCAGGGCTCGCAGGCCTCGAGGAGCGCGTCATCGGCCTCGATCAGCCGCCGCACCGCCGCGCTGCGCTCGCTCTCGGCGTGACCGACGGCGATCTCTTCTGGCATGGCGACGACGGCGCGCACCGCGGCGAGCAGGTAGTCGCAGAGCAGCCCGGGAGAGCGCCAGCCGACCAGCCGCCGCGCCGGCTGCAGCAGCGTCACCGCCCGCGCCAGCCGAAAGACCAGCTCGCGTCGATGGCTGACCTGCGTCGCCGCGCCGCCGACGAGCAGCAGCGGCGGCGTGACGCCAGGGGCGACGATGTCCTCCCCCAGCTCCTCGCGGATCAGCACCTTCGGGGTCGCCACGCCGAGGGCGGCGCAGGTGTGGTCGAGGACGGCGCTGAAACCCAACGATAGCGGGCTGCCAGCCGCTGAAAACGACGACCGCGACGATGAACCAGCAGCGACGCCGTCTGCCTCGAGACCGAGATCCGCGGCGGTCAGCGGGTCTTCGCGCTCGAGCAGCGGCGCCAGCTCGGTGAAGAGGCCCCTCAGGGCCGGGTCTTCGTCGGGGTGGATCAGCAGCCTCCAGCGCGCCTCGTCGAGGCGACCTCTGACGACCGGCAGCTCGGGCGTCTCATCGAGGACGGGCACGCCGCCGAGCAGCGCCGGCTCGGCGCCGCGCCAGAGCGCGATCTGCGCGGCGATCGCCGCCGCGTCCTGTCGGCCCTCAGCCCGATGGAGCGCCGCCAGCTCGATCACCGGGCCGACGTCGCTCGGGTCACCTCGCAGCAGCGCTCGGTACCCCAGCGCCGCCTGCGGCCACGAGCGCTGGCTGCTCTCTTTGTCAAGCAGCTCCTTGAGCACCGCGCGCAGCTCGTCGTCGGCGGGGTTGAGCCGAAACGCCGCGTCGCAGGCCGTCCACGCGCGCTGAGGATCGTTCAAGCGGTCGCGGTAGAGCAGCACCAGGCGCTTCCAGAGCGCCGACGTGAAGGCGCGATCGCGGCTGCCGATGCGGAAGATCGCGCGGCGATACTCCGCCTCCAGCTCCGCCAGCTCGCCCTGCTCGAGGAGCGTCAGCTCGAGCAGATCGAAGGCGTCGCGATCGAGGGGCTCGTGGTGGAGCGCCTGGCGCAGGTGCTCTAGCGCCTCCTCCTGCGCCCCCAGAGAGCGGCTGATCCGGGCCGCGACCAGGTGCCCCAGGGGCTGCTCGGGAGCCACCGCCAGCGCGGCCTGCACCCGCACCATCGCCTCCGCCCCGACCTCCCGTGAGGGGCCCTCGGCGAGGAAGTAGGCCAGCGCCTCTTGCACCCGATACTCCGGCTGATCGTCGAGCTCGATGGCGCGCTCAAAACACCCCATGGCGGCGCTGGCGTTGCCCTCGGAGAGCAGCCGCTGGCCCTCGGCGAACGCTTCTTCGGCCCGCAGCGCTGGCGCGCGCTCCGCCGCGCTGTCGTGGCGCTGGGGCAGCTCGGTGGCGTCGTAGTGGGCGCGCCGCGCGGGGTCGGAGAGCACGGCGTAGGCCTCGTCGAGCGCGGCGCAGATCTCTTCGAGGTGCGCGTAGGCTTCGCCGATATCGCGCTCGCGGAAGCGCGCCAGATCGAACTGCTGGCGCTTGATCGTGAAGGCAACCTCGATGCCGTTGGCGTCGGTCGAGGGGATCACCCCCAGCACCTCGTAGTGGCTCTTGTCATGAAGCCCGAGGTAGGCTGACTCGACCAGCGCGCGGGCGATGCGATCCGCTTCGCTGCGCTCCTCGGAGCCCGTCGCCCAGGCCCCCGAGAGCTTCAGCCCGCTGGTCGACACGGCCTCCGGCGTCGCTCGCCGCTTGAGAAGCGCCTCGAGCGCCGGAGCCTCGGCGGAGCTCGAGCTCCGCTCCCCTGCAGCCTCGGGGCCCTGAGAGGCTCTCGCGCCGCCGGGAGGCGAGAGCGCACCGCCGGCCAAGGGAGCGGGGCCCGTCGACGCGCGCTCGGGGCGCCGCGCCGGCAGCGCCTCGAAGCGCCCGAGACCCGCGCAGACCAGCGCGTCTGCGGCCATCGCCGCGGCGGGCTCGTCGGCGAGGAGCTCGCTGAGCGTCGGGTGGGCCCGGAGGGCGTCGATCCGCGCCGAGCCGAAGACCCCGCGCAGGGTCATGTCGTAGCGCTCGACCTGCTCGCTCACCAAGACCAACCGGCGCTCGATGCCCCCCTCGAAGAGCTTCGCTAACACGGCGTGGACGTCACCATCGCGCAAGCCGGTGAACACGGTCTCCAGCGGGTCCACCGTGCAGTTCGGCACCTTCTGGCCGACCTCCGGATCGTCGACGTAGGTCCAGCTGCCGCTGCGCCAGCGCAGGCAGGCGGCGAGCTTGTGGCGCGTCTGCTCGACCAGCTCGCCGAGCACCTCGGCCTCGGTCTTCAGCCTGGCGCGCACGAGCGCCTCGCCGTACTTGATCCGCTCGCGCCGCGCCAGCTCGACCACCCGCGCGTGCTGCTCGGGGGTCAGGCCGCCGCGCTTGATCAGCAGCTGGCCGAGGGTCTCGGCGCGAAGGTTGGATTGGACGAAGATCGGGCAGCCGCCCAGCATGTGGACGACCTTGCGCATGCGACCGCGCTGCAGGTCGAGGGTCCCCGAGCGTCGCGCTGCGGCGAACCTGAGCAAGAGCGCCGCGACGGTGTTCGCGTCGTCGATCTCACCGCCGCCGGTCGGCGTGGGCGCGGGGGCGACGCCGCCGGTCGGCGTGGGCGCGGGGGCGACGCCGCCGGTCGGCGTGGGCGCGGGGGCGACGTCGCCGGTCGGCGCCCGCCGCTGAACCGGAGGCGGCGGCGGGGGCGGCCGTTTGGCGAGGGGAGCCGGAGGGGGCGCCGGACGCGCGGCGCCAGACGCCGGAGGTGCGCCCAGGAGCGCAGCGGGGCTGGGGAAAAACAGCCCTCCTTCACGCCGCGCCTCGCTCTCGGGGTCGGCTGGCGGCCAGGTGGCGGCCATAAAGGGCTGCTCGCTCGCCTCCGCCGCGGCAGCCAGCCCCTCTTCGGCGGGGCGATCCTGGTGCAAGAGCTGACGGACGCGATCGGCGAGCACCCGCGGGCTGAAGGGCTTGAGCTGCACCTCGACATCGAAATCGCGCTCGAGCTTGCGCAGCAGCTGGGCGTTTCGAATCACCGCCGAGGTGACCAGGATCGGCAGCTCGCGCCCCTCCGGCATGGCGCGGATCTCTTCGATCAGCTCGAAGCCGTCCATCTCCGGCATCAGGAGATCGGTGATCAGCAGCCGCGGCGTCTGCGCCTTGAACGCCTTCAGCCCCTCGAGGCCGTTCGCCGCCGTCACCACCTCGAGGCGGCGGTAGCGCAGCAGCCTATCGCGGGTCAGCACGAGCGCGATCATCCGTCGCGTATGGAGGTCGTCCTCGACGACCAACACCCTCGCACAAGGCATGGGACAACCCTACCCCTAGCGGCCACGAGACGCCAGCGGCCACGAGACGCCCGCGCAACCACGAGACGCCCGCGCGACGAGACGCCCGCGCAACGAGACGCCCGCGGGCCCTTACGCACCCCCGAAAAGACGCCTCACGATGCGGGCGATCAGCGCTACAGCTCGATGCGGGCGATCAGGCGGACGTCGATGGTGGGCATCAGCTCGGTGAAGGCGAGCACCGGGAGCTGAGGATGGTCGACCTCGAGGAGGCGCTTGATGTAGCGGCGCAGCTCGCTGCTGGTCAGCACCACCGGCGAGGGCTCGTCAGCGGGCAGCTGGGCGAGCTGGCCGCCCACGGCGGTGAGGATGTCCTGGCTGACCCCGGGCTCGACCGCGAGGTAGCTGCCCTTGGCGGTCTGCTGCACCGAGCTACGGACGGCCTCCTCGATCGCCGGATCGAGCAAGAACGCCCGCAACGCCCCGGAGGGGTCGGCGTGCTGGTGGCTGAGCAGGCGCTTGAGGCCGAGGCGAACGTACTCGGTGAGCATCACCGGATCGCGCTCGTTCGGGGCCCACTCGGCGAGCGCCTCGAGGATGCCCCGCAGGTCGCGGATCGGCACCCCCTCGGCGAGCAGCCGCCGCAGCACGTCGGCCACGGTCTGCACCGAGACCAGCTTCGGCACGACCTCCTGCACCAGCGCCGGGTGGGTGCGCTCGAGGTTGTCGAGCAGCTGCTGCGCCTCCTGGATCCCGACCAGCTCGGGGGCCTGGCGACGCAGGATCTCGCCGAGGTGGAGCACCACCAGGGTCGGCGCCTCGACCAGCTGAATCTCCGCCTCGCGCAGCGCCTCGGCCGCCTCGCGGGGCACGCTGCAGGCCGGCGGCGCGATGCCCGGGGGCGTCTCCTCGCGCACGTCGGTGATGCCCTGAGCGGCGAGCTCGCTCGCCGGCGCCAACGCGATCACCCGCTCCGGATCGATCGCGCCCTGCACCAGCGGCACCTCGGCCAAGAGCACGCGGTAGGCCCGCGACGGCACGCCTGGCGCTTGGGCGCGGACGTGGACGCCGGGGAGCACGACGCCCAGCTCACCGTAGAGCAGCTCGCGCAGGCCGGGGATCAGCTCACCGAGGAGCTCTCCCTGGCTCTCCGCCTCGATCATCGACGCCAGCTCGTCGCCGACCTCCAGCGCGAGCGTACTCGGGGCCGGCAGGTCTTCGTCGTCACCGACCTCGTCATCGTTGGCGGCGCTCGTGCGATCGGCGCCGCCGAAGCCCGGCAGCGGTCGGCGGACCCGCGCCCGCGGCGTCTGGGCCTTCATCCGGCGGTAGGCGATCAAGCCCAGCACCGCCGCCAAGACCAAGAAGGGCAAAGTCGGCAGCCCGGGCACGATCCCCAGCAGCACCAAGAGCCCCGAGGCGATGGCGATCGCCCGCGGCTGCGCCAGCACCTGCTGGCCGATGTCCCGGCCGAGGTGGGAGCCCTCCTCTTCGGAGGCGACGCGAGTGACGACGATCCCGGCGGCGGTGGAGATCAGCAGCGCCGGGATCTGGCTCACCAGGCCGTCACCGATGGTCAGCTGGGTGAAGAGCGCGCCGGCCTCCCCCGCGCTCATCCCTCGCTGCAGCACGCCGATGGTCAGCCCGCCGATGATGTTGATGATCGTGATCAGGATCCCCGCGATGGCGTCGCCCTTGACGAACTTCATCGCGCCGTCCATCGAGCCGTAGAGCTGCGACTCCCGCTGCAGCGCCGAGCGCTGACGCCGGGCCTCGTCGAGGTCGATCGCGCCACCGCGGAGGTCGGCGTCGATCGCCATCTGCTTGCCAGGCATCGCGTCGAGGGTGAAGCGCGCGGCGACCTCGGCGACGCGCTCCGAGCCCTTGGCGATCACCACGAACTGGATCAGCGTGAGGATCAGAAAGACCACCGCGCCGACGACCAGGTTGCCCGCCACCACGAAGTTGCCAAACGACGCGATCACGTCGCCGGCGTCGGCGTTGAGCAGGATCAGCCGCGTCGACGAGACGTTGAGGCCGAGGCGAAAGAGCGTGGTGATCAGCAGGATCGAGGGGAAGGCGGCGATGCGGATCGCGTTGGCGATGTAGATGCTGATCAAGAGCAGCAGCACCGCGATCGAGATATTGGTCGTGATCAGCAGATCGAGCAGCGGCGTCGGCAGCGGGATGATCATCATCGCCACGACGCCCACCACGAGCGCCGCCAACAGCAGATCGCTATAGCCGCCTGCCGCTAGGCGGCCCCCTCTCGCGCTCATGTCCAACACCCCCTATGGGTTCAGTGATCGCAGCTGATGATGCGGAGGGTTACCGCGGCAAGGCACACGGGATCAAGCGTCACGGTCTCCGAAAGGTCAAAGAGGGCTCAAAAGCAGCCCGACACGTTCGGGACCGAGCCGGGCGCTGAGCTGCCGCGCCGCTGTCGTCGCCGAAGACACGAGCTCTACGGGTGATCTGGCGAGCGTTCTGAGGCCCGGCGACGGGAGGCGGGGGGCTCTCTGTCGTCGCCGAAGACACGAGCCCTACGGGTGATCTGGCGAGCGTTCTGAGGCCCAGCGACGGGAGGCGGGGGGCTCTCAGCAACTGAATGCGATCCACCGCGCAGGCGAGACCCCGCCGGTGGCTCAGCCCCGATGGTAGGGGCTGCCCTCGAGGATCGAGACGGCGCGGTAGAGCTGCTCGGCGAAGAGCACGCGCACCAGGCGATGGGCGAAGGTCATCATGCCCAGCGAGAGCAGGCTGTTGGCCTCGGCACGGAGGTCGCCGAAGCCGTCGGCGCCGCCGATGCCGAAGACCAGCGGATGGGGCCCGCCCATCCAGCGATCGAGCTTCTTGGCGAAGGCGCGGCTGCCCTGCTGCTCGCCGCGCTCGTCGAGGAGCACCAGCTGGCGGCGGCGAGGCACGGCCTCTCTCAGGGCGGCGAGGTCGCGCACCTCGCGCTCGACGACGCGGAAGCGCCGGCGACAGCGGGTGTAGTAGTCGTCGCAGAGGGCTCTCAGGCCGTCGTCGCGCAGCTTGCCGACGACGAGCAGCGTCAGCTCGCGCATACCCCAACCCTCAGGCTCACCCCTCGCCGCGGCTAGCTGTAGAGGTTGGCCACCCGCAGCTCCGCAGGCACGTCGAGCTCGACGCGCTGCGCGTCGACCCACAACCCCTCGAGGTCGTAGTACTCGCGGATCGGGTGATAGAAGACGTGGACGACGACGTCGCCATAGTCGAGCAGCGTCCACTGCCCGCCGCGCTTGCCCTCTTTGGAGAGGGCGTCGTGCCCGGCCGCCTTCATCCCCTGCTGCACGGCCTCGGCGATCGCCTCGACCTGCCGCAGGTTGCGACCGCTGAGCAGCAGCAGATAGTCGGTATAGGTGGCCAGCTCGCTCACGTTGAGCAGCACGGGCTCCATTGCGCTTTTCGTCAGGGCGGCGTCGACGGCCGCCTGGGCCAGCTCGCGCGACGCTTCGGGTGTCGTTCGGCTCAACTCACACACTACCTTCTCGTGCGGCAGTATAGCAATGAGGGCCTCCCTGCCAAGCCCTCAGGCGCCCCCCTCTCTGATGGCCTCGTCGAACGCCCCATGAAAGCCCTCGAGGGCCGCGGCGCCCGCGGCGCTGAGGCCGCTCTCCACCGCGCGGGCGGCGCGACCGAAGAGCCCCGTCGTGTCCTGCTCGATCACCTGCTCCGCCGCCTCCTCGCCCCGCGAGAGCGCCTCGCGGAGCAAGGAAAGCGCGGCCTTGGGGACCGCCAGCGCCAGCTGACCGACCTCCCGGGCCAGATGCCAGAGCAGCGCGCCAGCGGCGCCGCCGAGCGCCTTCTCGGCGGCGACGTCGAGGGCCGCGCGGATCCGACGGCCCTCCTCCAAGCCGACTGGGCCACCCTCGTGATGCCGCTCGCAATAGCGTCCGAAGTAGCTGCCCAGCACGAGGGTGCGCGCCAGGTCGCCGAAGCGGATCATCAAGGGCAAGGTCCGCAGCGCCTTGCCCATGTCGCGCATCATCGCCGCCTTGACCACGTCGAGGGCCAGATCTGCGGGGGTCTGTGCCGCGGCACCGGCGATCACCGTGGCGACACCGGGCACCAGCTCGACCTCGTAGCGACGCGCCAGCTGCCGCACCAGCAGCTGCCGCAGCCGAGACACGGCCCAGCCGCTGGCTAGCGGCACGGGGATCCATCCCGCCGCGCCAGTCGCGACGGCCATCCCCACCACCAGCCGCCTGTTCGAGCTCTCGCTTGCTTGGCTCATCTTCGTTACGTCCCGTCCGCTCTTAGCGTTGGATGTCCCCGAAGCGCCGGCGCCACCCCTTGGGCAAGGGGCGCTCGCCCTCGACGATCTGGCGCTCGACCTCGAGGCGCCGACGGCGCACGTCGATCAGGTCCTTGGCTGGTGGCGGCGTCACCGTGACGGCGCCGCCAAGGGTCGCCTTCTCTTCGAAAGAGAGGGCCGCCTTGCCTCGCGTGTCCCCGAGCGTCTCGGGGATGCCGCTCTTTGGCAGCCTCGTCCCGGCGGGCTCGACGAAGGTCCAGCGCGCGTCGAGCTTCGCCGAGAGCGGCGCGCCGGTCTTGGCGTCGAGCAGCACGCTCCCGGCGAGAGACTCCACCGCGACGCTGCGGCGCCAGGCGCGAGCCTTCGACGCCACGCGAGCGCGCCCCGAGCGCGACCGTCGCGTTGGCGCGAGGGGGCGCGGCTTCACCCGGGCCTCGAGCCTGACGCGTAGGGCCGAGCGCCCGGCGAACGTCTCTCTCTTGACCAGCGTCGGCTTCACGAAGCGCTCGAGCAGCCGCACATAGGCCGGCAGCAGCCCTCCGAGGCGCTCGGCGAGCTGCGCCGGCTCCTGCCGATCTCGTGGGACCCTCGCGTAAAACTTGGAAAACCGCTGCCGGGGGTAGAGCTTGCCTCCGATCCAGCGCAGCTCCACGCCATACTGCGGGGAGGTGTGCTTGACGATCTGGTAGGCGCCCCCCTTCGCCACGGCGAGGGTGAGCTCCTGCTTCAGCGTCGTCTTGCGCGCGCTGCTCTCGAGCACGATCGTGGAGCGCAGCGCCGCGCGGTGGACGCCGAGGCGGCGGTGGATCTCTCCTCGGGGCATCTTCAGCGCGGTGAGGAGCGCCGGCTCTCTCCCTGCGGCGACGGCGGCGAGGTCGAGGCGATAGCCCTCCACGTTGTCGCGGGGAGGCGGTGCGCTCCCCTGGCGCGACTCGCAGGCCCCCAAAAGCACCCCGCTCGAGGCGAGAGCCAAGAGCCAGGCTGAAGCAGAGCTCCGCCCTTTCGTCCCGATCACCACGACTCAGGGGCTAGCGCTCCTCTGTGCGAGCTGTCAAGGCTGCTGGTAGAAAAACGGCAGCAAGGTTGGCAGCACGTCGCGCAGCACCAAGACCTCGAGCGCGGCGAGACAGATGAAGGGCCCGAAGGGGATCCGGACCTGGCCGAGCGGCGCGTTGGGATCGTCCTCGCGATCGTCGCCCTCGCGATCGTCGCCCTCGCGATCGTCGCCCTCGCGATCGTCGCCCTCGCGATCGTCCCTGCCAGCCGAGCAGCCCGCCGATCATCGCCATCAGCTTGGCGTCTCCCAGGCCCATCCCTTCGCGCTTACGCAGTCGGTAGTAGCCCTCGGCGATCAGCCAGATCAGCGCGTAGCCCCCCACCGCGCCAACCGGGCCATCCCAGAGGTGGGGCAGCTGCATGAACACCGAGAGCAGCGCGCAGATGGGGATCGCGGGGTAGGTGATCACGTTGGGGATCAGCCGGGTGTCGTAGTCGATCAACGAGATCGCGACCAACAACCCCGAAAAGAGCGAGGTGATCACCAGCTGCCCAGCGCGGAGGCCGATCTCGCCCGCGCCGTGCACCACGAAGACCTGATGCATCACCACCGCGAGGGCGGCGACGAGCAGCTCGACGAGCATGTAGCGGATCGAGTAGCCGGCGCCGCAATGGCGACAGCGGCCGCGCAGCAAGAGGTAAGAGAGGATGGGGATATTGTCGTACCAGCGCACGGCCTCGCCGCAGACGCGGCAATGCGAGGGGGGCTTGACCAGCGACTCGCCCGCCGGGACGCGACAGATCACGACGTTGAAGAAGCTGCCCCAGAGCGCGCCCCAGAGCGCCGCGAAGCCGATCCCGAAGGGACCGATCAGGGAGAGCTCGATCTGCTGCTCGAAGCTCATCGAGCGCCACACGGCATAGCCCACCTACCTCCTAGAGGCTGCGCCCTCTTCCCTATCAAGAGCCCCCCTCCCCATTCGGGACCGAGCCGGGTGCTGCGCTGCCGCGCCGCTGTCGTAGCCGAAGGACATGAGCCATACGGGTGATACGGCCATACGGGTGATGCGGCCATACGGGTGATACGGCGACCGGAGGGGAGCCCAGAGGACGCGAGTGGAGCCAGCCAGGAGACGGCCTGCTGGATCCACAAAAGACGGCCTGATGGATCCACAGGAGCGCGGAATACCGCTTATTCGTTGACAAAACTAGCAATCTAGGCACACTCGGGTCAAGCTGAAAAGACGCGCACCGGACCACAGACGAGCCGGCGAGCACCGACCTCGAGAGTCTATGTTCAAGCCTCAGCAATTCGGCAAGTACTACCTGACCGAGCGCGTCGCCATCGGCGGCATGGCCGAGATCTACAAGGCCACGCTCTACGGCGTCAGCGGCTTCGAGAAGGCGATGGTGGTCAAGCAGATCTTGCCCCAGTACGCCCGCAACGCCGAGTTCATCAAGATGTTCATCGACGAGGCTAAGATCTCGGTCTCGCTGAGCCACGGCAACATCATCCCAGTCTACGAGCTGGGGCGCATCGACGGCATCTATTTCATCGCGATGGAGTACGTCGACGGCAAGAACCTCGGCGAGATCTTCGAGGCGGCCAAGAGCCGCGGGATGCCGATATCGGTCGAGCACGCGATCTTCATCGCGATCGAGGTCTGCAAGGGCCTCGACTACGCCCACCGCCGATCGGATGACGAGGGGCAGCCCCTCGGCGTCGTGCATCGCGACCTCAGCCCGGGCAACGTGCTGGTAACCCGCGCTGGCGAGATCAAGATCACCGACTTTGGCATCGCCAAGGCCAAAGACAAGCTCGGCGTGACGGCGGTGGGGGTGATCAAGGGCTCCCACGGCTACATGTCGCCCGAGCAGGTGAAGGGGCAAGAGGTCGACCCCCGCACGGATATCTTCAGCACGGGGATCCTGCTCCACGAGATGCTCACCGGTCGGCGGCTCTTCGACGGCTCCGACGCCAACGTGATCGACCGCATCAAAGAGGCGATCGTCACGCTGCCCTCGATGATCTCACCCGCCGTGCCGGTGGAGCTCGACCCTGTCGTGCTGCAAGCGTTGGCCAAGTCTCCCGACGACCGCTTCCAGGACGCCAACGAGCTTCAGCTGGCGCTCTCGCGGCTGCTCTTCTCCATCGGCGCCGGCGCGACGAACGCGACGCTCGCCGACTACATGGGAGAGCTCTTCCCCAAAGACGACACACCCCAAGCCGAGGAGACCCTCGTGGAGGGTAAGCCGCCCCCCGCCAACGTCGCCTCCAGGAGCCCTGAGCCCGGGTTCGACTCCGCCGACACCTCGGTGATCGACGACGACGACGACGTCACCATCGCGGCCCGCGCGGTGGCCGACGCGACCCGCTCCTACGCGGTGCGCGACGACCTCGAGCAGCGCTACCACGAGCAGCTCGCCAGCGAGGGCAAGCGCGAGGCCGTGCAGACCACGGCGCCGGGCGTGGCGAAGAAGGGCAAGACGCTCACCCTGCCGGCCCTCGACGACGAGGAGGAGCCCACCCGCGTCAGCGCGCCGATCGCGCGCCCGCGCTCCGATGGCGCGCCCTCTCCAGCCCTCGGCGACCTCCCCGCCACGGAGTTCGAGGACGCGCCGACCATGCTCGCCGCGCCGAGACCAGCGCCGCCGCGCCTCGAGGTGCCAGAGCTGAAGATCAAGGCCACGAGGCCACGCGAGCCCAAGCTCGACGACTCGATAAACGCCTTCGCTCGAGCGCTCTCGTCGGTTAACGGGCCGAACGGCGGCCAGCTCAACACGGGACCACGGCCGCTCTCCGAGCCAGCCGACCTCTTCGCCCCCCTGACCGGACCGCAGCCCTCCGAGGGGCAAGGGCGCGAGCGCAGGGGCAAAGAGGCCGCCCTGCTAGCGGCGATGAGCGGCGGCGAGAGCTCCCTCGAGGCGACCAAGCGGCACGACACGCCCGACGAGATGATCAACGCCAGCCGCCGCACCGAGCCCGCCGGCGAGGCGCCCGCGTCTCTGGCGCGAGGGGGCGGGCCAACAGACAAGCCGGCCGATGGCAGCGATCGCCCGGATCCAGCCCAAGACCCACAGGTGCTGCTCGCGCCGACCAAGAGACGCGGCCCACGCAGCGACGAGTCGGTGATGGCGCTGCTCGTCGCCCCCGGCGGCGACACGGGCGCCGAGAACGCGATCGAGCAGCCCGACATCGGCCGCCTCGGCGGCGGCGGCTCGGTGCTCGACGTGCCTCCTTCGGCGAGCGATCCCCTCGACGCGCCGCTCCCAGCGGGCGCGACGCCGTCGTCTCTTGGCAAGGGGCGCAGCCGGAGGCGCACCTCGGGGGTCTTCTCCTCGACGATGAACCTGCTGGTGCAAGGGCTCGACGACGAACCCTCGCCAGAGGCGCCGCGCAACATCAAGCCGACGATGATCGGCTGGCTGGTGATCCTGCTGCTCGTCGGCGCGGCCGGCTTCTTCGTGATCTACAAAAAGACCAGCTGGCTGGGCGGCAAGCCCAAACAGGCTGGCGGCGAGCTGCTCGCGCTCGGCGACATCGGCAAGGGCAGCGGCGCGGGCAAGAAAGACCCGCCGACGAAACAGAAGGGGGCGATCACGATCACCGCGGATCCAGCGCAGGCGCTGATCTTCCTTCATGTCGGCGACAGCCCGGTGACGCGTCGCTTCGACACGGCGAAGACCTACCTGCTGCGGGCCGAGCGCGAGGGCTACGGCACGGTTCATCAGCTGATCGAGCCAGGGAAGCTCACCGAAAGAACGGTCGCGCTGAGCCTCCCACCGCGGGGCGCTGGGCAAAAAAGGGCGATGCCGAGCAACCTCCCCACGCCCACCAGCCCCGGCGGCAAGACCGTCGAGCTCACCGTCGCGACCGAGCCCCCGTCGGCCTCGGTCTGGCTGCTTGTGGGGAAAGGGAAGGCCGAGCTCGTCGGCGTGGAGCCCAAGCGCCACTACTTCAAGGTGCTCGCCGAGGGCCACCAGACCAGCTTCCTCAGCATCTCTTCGTCGCGCTTCGACACGACCCAAAAGGTCGAAGAGAGCCTCAAGCTCACCGCCAAAGCAGGCGTTGACGCCGGCGCGAAAGCCTCCAGCCCGGACGCCGGGGCGAAGAAGGCCGCCATGAAGCCCAACGTCGCGCCCACCAAGCCCGCCCGCAAGACCCCGCCAGCGAAGGGCGCGAAGGTCCTCGTCAAGAAGAAGAAGAAGAAGAAGAAACAACGATGGCGCAAACGGCCCAAGAAGCGGAAGAAGAAAACGACGCTCCAGACGCCGTCCTGGGCCAGGTAGCGAGCGGGATCGCACTTAGATCGCGCGCCTGACGCGCAAGCGCAGCTCGGTCCGGTAAGCTGATCAGCGCTCTAGAGCGCAGACCAACTTACCTCCCATCGCCGCGCTGGTCTGCGACATCACAGCGGTTGTCGCTCGTCGGTTGCTTGCGACCAGCAGGCGCCCTCCTCGCTCCTACGCCGTGATTCCGCATCCTTCGCGCAGCTCGGTCCGGTAAGCTGATCAGCGCTCTAGAAGCCGTGGAAGGACTGGCCAGCGACGATCGCCCGCTCGACCCACTCGTACAGCCAGTTGCGGCGGACGCGACCGAGCATCTGCTCACTGCGCGCGGCGACGCGATGCACCAGCGACTCCAGCTGCGCGGCGAAGCTGGCGTCGCGGACGAAGAGATCGACCTCGCTGTAGGTCCCGTGAGACAGCGGCGTGAAGTTCGCCGAGCCGACGTCGGCGATCAGGCTGTCGATGACCATGATCTTGGCGTGGACCATCGGCGCGGGCAGCATCGCGACGCGGACGCGCTCGTTGCCCACGGCGAGGAGCAGCTTGTCGCAGCTCGCCCGGTTGATCGCGCCGAGGAAATCGGACATCGCCGAGGTGAGCAGCGTGATCGGCACGCCCCGGCGCGCGGCGCGGGCCAGGGCGTGGCCAAAGCGAGCGTCGCCGAGGTAGGCCATCGCCACGGTGATCGAGCGGCGCGCCGAGTCGATCAGCGCCAGCCGCTGCCCGAGCAGCGGGCAGCCCCGGGAGGCGGGCTGGTCGAGGTTGTGCACCAGAAAATCGACGCGGCGGCTCGCGTCGAAGGGCAGCTCGCCGCTCAGTCGCCCTCGCAGCCGCGCGACCAGCTCGGGGCTGTCTAACGCGACCATCACGTCGATCCACTCTTTGCGGTGATCGTCGCCGACGCCCATCCCGCCGAGCACAACGGAGCGCTCATCGAAAATGTAGAGCTTGGAGTGGTCGTGGAGCCTGCGATCGCAGCTGATCTCGACGTTCTCATGGGCCAGCAACGCCTGGGCCAGCACGTTGGGGCGCTGACGGAACGAGCCCCGCGGCTTGGGATAGGTCGCGTGGAGGAAGTACGTCTGGAGGCGCTGGGTGAGGTCGATCTGCTTGTGGAAGAAGCTCTGGTGGGTGCCGGCGTAGTACTCGTAGTTGGCGCCCTTGCGGTCCTTGCGGATGGTGATCTTGACTCCGCGGTTGGCCGCCCGCAGCAGCGCGCTGGCGAGCATGTTGCCCGTCTCGTCGTCGCGCCAGACGAAGGCGCGGATCTCGACGCGCTCGCGAGCCCGGTCGACGCGCTCCAGGATCTCGCGGAAGGCCTCTTCGCCGCTCTGCAAGAGGCGCAGCCGGGGAGGCGCGCCCCCCCGTCGCACCAAGCGCAGCTGCGGACGTTCACGGTCTTGGGGGGAGCTGTGCTTGGGTTGCTCGCCCCGGGCACGTGAACGCTGAAGGTGGCTGGCGAAACGCGACATGGGGCCTCTCGTGGCGCTCTTCGCGGGGCTGGGTTCGGCTCGATGGATGGTCTAGCAGCGATGGGCTCGCCCGACTGTGACGCATGCACCCACCACCATCTCGGCTGGCCGACGCATAGCGGATTCTACGCCGCCAGGCAAGTTCGCTCCTCTCCGCACGATCACCCGTAAGGCTGCTGTCTCATGTGTGGGGGGCTCTCGAGCGCGCAGGCTGAGGCTGTCGGTCACGACTCTGCCACCCCTTTGGCCGTCGGTCACGTCTCCTGCCACCCCTTTGTTGGTCGTGTTGGGGATGGCGTGAGCGAAAGGGACCACCAGCTGCGCAGCAGGCGCGAAAGGCTACGGGTGGCCCTTGCTGCGGGCGGCGAGGAAGGCGGCGAGGTCGATCATGAACATGTTCTCTGCGCCCTTGTCGTCGAGCATCTGAAAGAAGACGCGCCCGTTGTCGATCCGCGGGGTCAGCTCTCGCGCGGGGAGGTTGGTGAGCTGGTACTCTTTCTTTGTCTTGATGTTATAGGCGTAGATGTCGGAGTTGGCCTTGTTGATCGCGGGATCACCGCCGGGGGTGTTGCGCCAGTCTTCCCAGACGATCCAGTCGCCATCGACGTCAGGGAGAAACTCGGCAGAGGAGGAGTTGGTGATCTGGGTCACCTTCTTGGTCGCGATGTCATAGTGGAACACATCCTTTTGCACGGGGCCGAGGCAGTCAGCCCCCTCGATCCAGACCACCTGCTTGCCGTCGGTCCGTGGCTGAAACTGGGCCAAGCTGTTGGGCCTGATGGCCTTGGGCGCTGTACCGCTGCCGAGCATGTGGAGCACCACCTGGACCTTGCCGCTGGGCGCCCCGGACCAGACCATCGCCTGGCCCTCCATGGAGAGCCACGACGCATTCATGCTGCTCACCTGACTGAGAGTGCCCCCGGCCAGGGGCAAGGTGTAAACGACGTTCTTGCAGACGCCAGGGTTCCAAGACAGCCCGATGGTTTCGCCTAGGAGGCCCATCCGACCTGCGCGGCACGGCTTCTGCGCTTGTGGCACGTCGCGACAATAGAGGTCCGTCTCTTGCCACGTCGTCAGGTCTACCGTGGACACCGCCAGGCGCATAGTCGGATGGCCGCCTGTTACGGGCTCGCTGTAGAGCAGGCAGCTGTAGACGACGTGGGTGCCGTCGGTGCCGGCCGTGGTGCAGGTCCGCGCCGGGCGGGTGTATTCGCGCAGCCGGACCTCTTTCAACGTGTCGAGGCGCAGCAGGTGCAGATGATAGCCGTTGGTCAGGCTGGGGTAGACCAAGAGGTCGCCCCGCACGTCGTAGTCGATCTCCACCCACTTGCCGAAGGTGATCTGCTTGCAGTGCGCTCCGCAGGCTTTCCCTGCGTAGGGCGTGATGGGCGTCGGTTTGAGGGTGCGCGAGCCGCCGCAGGGCGGCAGCGGGGGGAAGTCGCGGGCAGGCAGGTCCACGAGCGGAGCCGCGTCGAGCTGGGGCGGGAGGTCGACGCCGCGATCCACGCCGCGATCCACGCTGCTGTCGCGGGGCACCAGATCGAGCGGAGCGACATCGGGGGCGCCCGGGGTCCCACAGGTGCAGGCGCAGAGCCAGACCACGCAGCTCAAGGTCGCGAGGGCCCCGAGACACTAAGCCAGGCGGCGGGGTGCGGCGCTCATGGCGTGCTCCAGCTGGTCGTCTTGCTCCAGACACCCGCTTTGTAGCGCCAGACCCGCTCATCCTCTCCCGGAGCGCTGCCGGCGATGACATGGGATCTTGCCCTGCCTCGGCCGACACCGTGCTGCGCCGCTTCCGGCTATCCAGCCCGGCAAGCGCAGCCTCTCGCCACTGCTCAGGTCGGCCTCGTGAAGGCCCTTGCGTCGCAAGAACACCCCAAGCTCGGCCTCGTCGAGCTGGTCGGCTTCATTCAGCAACGCCAGCTTCTCGGCAG
>PDWJ01000995.1_pt1 | contig 49864 bp, 47 predicted proteins | sample 1430881 | NCBI WGS metagenome assembly PDWJ01 (sample SAMN01162460, study PRJNA174530) | Oral metagenome, whole genome shotgun sequencing project. | biome: Marine environment; feature: Marine mammal; material: Swab sample of the gingival sulcus; isolation source: swab sample of gingival sulcus...
ATTGAGGCATATCCTTTGATATGGTGAATGAGGCTTATCAAACAAAGTGTCTTATTTTGACGTAGATGCTGACCGGAATAGAACTACTTGGTGAATAATGCGGGTTAAATTTCAAAAGGGTTTTTTGCCGTTGTATCGTATTGAACGGAGGCCAAAATCATTTGAAAACCCAAGACAATTGCCAAAACAGTTATCATAATTGTTCCGGTAGGCGCTAAGCTGTTTACACTTGCATAATACCACCATTTTATAATTCCGAAGATAATTCCGAATAAGAACAAAGGCAAGCCGGTCATTAAATAGATAGAACCGATATTAAAGTCGCAAATAAAATAGCGCAACCACAATCTTCGGATAAAAGCACGAAGCAATTTCGGCGGAAATATAAAAGCGGACTTCCATTCGGACAAATTCGATACCTCATCATTATAAACAGCCGGAATAGGCAAATCTTTTATTTTAGCTCCGGTATAATACAACTCAATAATCAAAGAACTTTCAAAGAAAAAACGATTGTCGATTCCGGTAAAGTCCAATCTTTTCAGCACATCTGTTTTTATGCAAAAATAACCGTTGGTTGGGTCGGCAATATTCCAATATCCCGATGACATTTTTATCAAAAAACTTAACATTAAATTACCAAATCTTCTGATTCGAGGCATTTGCATAATAGCTTTTCGGTCAAAAAATTGACTTCCTTTTACAAAATCATAACCTGCCTCTATTTTTTCGATCATCAAAGGAATATATTTTGCATCCATCTGATTATCTCCGTCCATTTTTATTACCGCAGAACAATTTTGTTTTATGGCTTCCTTAAATCCGGAAATCATAGCTTCCCCTACGCCTTTATTCTCAGAATGATTCAAAACCGTTATTTTCCGGTTTGCGGCAGCCATCTTTTCAAGCAGTTCTTTCGTGTTGTCGGGCGAACAATCATTGACCAAAATAATAGAAACAACTGGCTCCGGGATGTTGGCAACCACCTTTTCTATATGCCGCTCTACTTTATAGCAAGGAACGACAACTGCAATTTTTCTTTCCGATTTCGCTGTATTTATTTCCATTTTTTATGATTTTTCAAATCCGGCATTTATCTTATGCCCTTTTTGGCGGCCTCGTAATCGGGGGGCTTTATTTTATTTTTAAAGTCTTCGGATCTTTTTGATCTCCAAAAGGAATCAAAATATGCTTCTTTCGTCATACTGTCCCAATGTATTGCCTGGTAATAATATTGCACTGTATGAAATGTCGATTGCAAAGATATCATAATAACAGGGAGCAGTAAAAAAATGCGTTTTTTTAGTTTTTGTTTAAGCAGCCAAGAAAAAAATGCGGCTAAAGGAATTGCAAGCAAGGCGTATGATTCAATTAATGCCCGCATACCAAAACTACCGCCATACCACCAGCACCACCAAGAGGATATAACATAAATGTTTATTGCCGTAAATAATAAAATAGCCAAAAAATATTGTTTCGTTTCGGTTTTTACCATCAAAATAAATCCTAAAAGAGCAAAAATCATTATCGGAGTATAAACCAGCCAGCCCTTTCTAAAGCTGAAAAGAACCTTAAAAATTTTGGGATACTGAAAGAAAAAGTTTTGGTCGGAGCCGTATGAAAAATAGAGAAACTCTCCGGTAAGCGATTTCCAATATAAGAATTGCGGCAGGCAAACCAGAAATGCAAAAAAGGCTATAATAAATAGTTGCAAGAAATTTTTTCGAAATAAAATAAACTTCTCCTTAAATGTTCGGAAATTGGATACTTTATAAAAAGCAAATACCAAGATAATTAAGCTGTTTGTGGGTCTTATCAAACTGATTAATCCGAATACTAAACCAAGAAGAACAGAGTTTTTAAGGCTTATTTTTCGGTGCCATTTTTCGGTCAGATATAGAAATATGGCAAATAAAGCAAAACTGTATGCGTGAGACATCGGCGCCGCTATGGTTGTGTACCAAAATAAGTTTGTTCCTAAACCAATAATCAGCAAAACTATTCCGACAACGAGGTCAGTGTAATATCGCAACAATAATTTTCTTAGAAAAAGAAACCCTAAGAACACAAAAAAATACTGCTTAGGATTAATGCTAAGGCATAAGGTTGGGTAAACCCGTCGGCATCAAAGCCAAATTCAGGAGCCAGCCAATGTGCAATAAAGAAAAAGGGAGAATACATTATGGATAAACCCATCGTTGTTCTTATTACATAGGCACCATCTTCCGTTGTTTCGGGCCAATAATGCTCGAAATCTTTTAAAAATGTGAGTTTATAATCTTTTTCGATAAAAGTTGCCGGCAAATATGAATAATAAGAAATGACATCCCAAGCTATTATTTTGCTCGGAGTTTTAAACCTGCCCGCATTGAAAGTAAGATAAAGAGAACTTGCAGATACTATTAAGACAATAACAATACTGAATATGTTTTTTTGTCTCGATTCTTATTTAACATTGTTCCATATTTTATAAGATAAAAGCATTTATGCAACAAAACTTCTCTCGAGTTTCAACGTAAAAAAATATGTATTATTTTATCAAATTCTTACGATTTAATTTTTTCGGGCAACTCAATTGTTTTTTAATTTTTGAAATTAAGGCATTTTTGTATTTTTACATTTTTTATGAGCAGATACACTAAACAGCCATAATTAAAATACAAAAATATTCATTAATTCATAACTTAAAAATATGGAACTAAAAAACAAAATCATACTTATTACCGGCGCAACCGACGGTATTGGAAAGCAAACGGCAATTGAAGCGGCAAAAAAAGGGGCGCATCTTATTGTTCACGGAAGAAAAGACGAGCGCATTGCAGATACGCTTAAAGAAATAAAAAAGATAAGCGAAAATGTTTATGGTGTGAAAGCCGATTTCAATGATTTGGCACAAGTTGTTGATGCGGCAAAAGAGATTGACGGTAAATTTGAAAAAATTGATATTCTTTTTAATAATGCCGCCGATTTTTTGCCGGAAAGAAAACTGACCAAAGACGGCTTTGAAGAGACTTTCCAAGTAAACTATTTGGCATCGGTGCTTCTTACGGAAAAATTAATACACAAGATAAAAGATACCGAGGGTGCTCGAATTTTAAACAGCACCTCAATGATTCATGCTTCTACCCTTGATTTAAATAATTTGCAAGGCGAACAGTCTTATAAGGGCGATACAGCTTATGCGCTCAGCAAACTTTTAAATATTATGCACGCCTATAAACTCGGCAGAATGTATGAGAACAACAATGTGCATGCAAACAGCTTGCATCCCGGTGTTATTAACACCAAGTTGTTGAATGCTTCGTGGAGTGGGGGTTTGCCCGTAAGTGAAGGTGCGGCAACAATGCTCTATGCCGCCGAAAGTGATGCCGTTGAGGGTGTATCCGGTTTATACATTGAAAATCGCAGACCCATGCAAAGCAACCCGGTTTCCTACGATACCGAATTGCAAGATAAATTGTATGAAAAAAGTATGAATATGTTGCAAAAATATCTGTAAACAAATTCTTTTATGCCGAAATATCTTGCTTGTTTTAAAGTTGGGTATTTTGGCACATCATATTCGGCAGTATGAAACGAGAACGAAAAAAAACAAATAAGGAACAATCAATGCGGCAAACCGGCAAATCGGTGCAAAGCAAGGTGCCTGCTCAACCGGATAGCGGTGCAAAACAAAAACTTTTGTGGCTTTTTGCCATAGCACTGATAACATTTGTCGCCTATTTTTCGTCTCTCGATAATGAAATTACAAGCTGGGATGATGAATTTTATCTTAACAAAAACCCTTATCTGAAAGATATTTCTTTTGAAAAGGTAAAAACATTGTTCAAGACCGACACCTATTATATGGGGAATTATCACCCCCTTGCAATGATTTCACTATCTGTTGATTATGCTATAGGCGGCGAAGACAGCACGGGAAATATTAAGCCCTTTATGTTTCATTTGACTAATTTGTTGTTGCACATAGCAATCAGCTTATGTGTGTTTCAATTTATTTTTTTACTCTTTAAAAATCTGCGGCTTGCCGGATTTGCCGCATTGCTTTTCGGGGTGCATACCTTGCATGTAGAATCGGTCGCATGGATATCGGAACGCAAAGATGTTTTGTATGCTTTCTTTTTTATGCTTTCCTTAATCTCCTATCTGAAATATGTCGATAAAAATAAGCTCGGCTATTATATCGCATCGTTTTTTTTGTTTTTGCTCTCCTTATTCTCAAAAGGGCAGGCTGTTTCCTTAGCCGTAACGCTCTTGCTGATTGATTATTTGCGCGGACGTAATTTGCTGAACAAAAAACTTATTCTCGAAAAAATACCTTTTTTCGTCTTGGCTTTTATTTTCGGATTAATCGCAATCAGTGCCCAAAAACATAGTGAAGCATTGGTTGACGAACAAGGATATACCTTTTTACAACGTTTGGCTATCGGCGGATTTGCCTTTATGACGTATATCAAAGAACTAATTTTACCGATCAATCTTTCTGCAATCAATCCCTATCCGGATATTATACACCAAAGTTTGCCGCCTTTCTATTATTTTATGATTATTCCGGCAGCGGCAACAGCTTTTCTCTTCTTCTATTTTCTGCTTAAAAAGAAAAAAACGGAAACTTTTGCAATCGGCTTTTTCATTGTAAATATATTTTTACTCTTGCAATTTATTCCCGTAGGAAGTGCCGTTCATTCAGACAGGTATGTCTATATTCCGTCTTTGGCTTATGTTCTTTTGCTTGCCTTTTTGGCAGAAAAACTTATTGAAAAAAAGAAAAAGATTAAATCGCTTGTGTTCGGAATTGTCGGCATTTATATTACGCTTTTATCCGTGCTCACCTGGCAACGCTGCAATATATGGCAAAACAGCGAAACTCTTTGGAAAGATACCGTAAAAAAATCGCCGAACTCGGTTGTGGCGCAAAACAATTTGGGCAGTTGGTATGACCGAGAAGCGTCCCAAGCCGAAGACAAATTGGATTTTGACAAAGCAAAAAAGTTACGCTTAAAGGCTATCGAATATTTTACAACAGCAATAAAAGGGAAACCCGACTATAAAAACGCATTCTACAATCGAGGCGTTTCCTCTTTTGAAGTCGGAAAATTAGCAAAGGATACCGGTTATATACGTTCGTCAATTGCAGATTTTGACAAAGCATTGCAGTTTGACGCACAATTTGCCGATGCCTACCACAATCGAGGAAACGCAAAAGCCGAACTCGGAGAATTAGAGACAGCATTGGCAGACTTGGATTTGGCTGTCAGCTTTAATCCCAGTGATGCAAAGTTTTATGTAAACAGGGGCGTAACAAAAGGCAAAAGTAATGATTTAAACGGGGCAATTGCCGATTTTAACAAGGCACTGCAACTTGATGTTGAAGATAAAAGTACAATTTATTCAAACTTGGGAAAAGCAAAAATGATGCAAGGCAAAATTGATGCTGCTTTAAACAACTACGATTTAGCCATTAATCTAAATCCCAATCATTACACAAGCTATTTAAACCGGGCTTTGGCAAAACAAAAGAAAGGCGATTTTGCAGGTTCATTAGCCGATTTCGAAAAATGCTTAGAAATTAATCCTAAAATGGGCGGTGCTTATTACAACAGGGCTTTGCTGTATTTGCAAATGAATAAAAAATCCAATGCCTGCAAAGATTTTAAGCAGGCATCGGATTTGGGCATTGCTTACGCAAAAGTATTATTGCAGCAATATTGCAAATAGTTTTCTTGCAAACAAGACTTTGCAGGCAATTATTACCAATTTACATTGCCCAATGTATTATCCACAAATGTATTGTTTGACATTACGGGACGGCTTAAGTCTTCCTCCGGATCATGGTCCAGCATAACTCCATAGCCGGCAGAATGTGCGAATAAACAATTTCGGATAGTTGTTGTTGATGCTTGCTCATATTTGAAAATAATCATCGCCGGTGAACTTGAATATCCCCCACCATAAGAGAAATTACAGTAGTCAAACAAAGAACCGTTTAAAGAACCGTCATAAAATACGATTCCTTCCCAATCACCTTTAGAAGGGTTCGGGTCGGCAGATGTAAATATAATGGGTTCTTCTTCTGTGCCCAGTGCTTTTATTCTTCCACTGTCATAGTATGCTACACTAATACTTACTCTATTTTTTATTTTAAACATTGCACCGGCTTCTATAATAAGAGTTGTACCTTGTTCCGAACCAATTCTTACTTCACCGTTAATCATATAATTCGTATTTTGCTTTTTCCATACAATCTCTCCGGGAGCATCAACATTTGTACCTACTACATCAATGTCTTTTGTATAAGTATTTCCCGCTCCTAATAAATTGATATTATATGCTCCTAATTTAATATCATTAATTGCATTATTGGAAAAAGTATTAAAGGTAAAAGATTTTAAAGCCGCCGGGCTTTGGTATATATAAAAACCATAGCTTGCATTATGCCTAAATGTACAATAGTCTATTGACACATTTTTTGCATAATTTATGGTAATGCCTCCTTCGCCGCCATCCCATCCGTAGCCTCCGGCATATTCAAATACACAGTACTTGAATTCGGAAGCGGTACAACCTTCATAAAGCCATATTCCGTCCCAATCGCCCGGAGACGGAGATTTGGATTGCGAAGTGAAAATAATGGGTGCAAGTTCTGTCCCTTTGGCAACAATATTATTGTAAGTACCGTCACTGCTGTATGAAACATTGAGTTCTGCACCATTTGCAAATTTTATAATGGTGCCGGCTTCAATGGTTAAAGTGGCATTGTTTGTTATGTTAATATCTTCATCGATATAATACACATATTTCGCTTGCCATAAGGTATTTTTTGTAATATCTTCCTTAATGTGAATATCGCTGCCGGGCAAAACAGGTTCTACAGGATCTTTTTTGCATGATGTAACGAATAGCGAAGCGATAAAAAAAATTACCGTAAAAAATTTAATCATTTTCATTGTTTAATTATTTTTGGTTAATAAATTTGAATAACTATTGCAAACTAAAAACAAAATAAAGAAATAGCGTTCACCCCAAAGGGTGATTTTTAAAAAATATATTCCAATGCAATAAGAAAGAGTAGGGGGGAATGGCTTGTGAATTAGTTTGATAGGTAGGTCTCTTGCAAGCCCTTAGAAAACTGTAATTTTTTACCCTTTTTCAAGAAAGTTTTCTGTTTAGACCGAAGCAACACCGAAGATAATAATTCGGGTTAAGGTATAAAATCAACTTTTTTTAGAGCCTCAACCCTGTTTCTGACATCTAATTTTATATATATATTTTTTATATGCGTTTTTATGGTGTTTTTTGAAACAAAAAGTTTTTCGGCAATTTCGGCATTTTTATATCCTTGTGCAATGAAATTTAATACTTCTTTTTCTCGTTCCGACAATTGAAACCGGCTTAATCTGTCGCCATGAAATTTATTGTTTTGGCTTTCGCTAATTTCTTGTTGCAATTTATCCAGTTGCAGCATGTAGTTTTGCAACTCTTGCCTGAGATGTTCTTCTTTAAATTTATTTTTTTGAACATTGAAATAAAATACCAAAACAATCAACACAAAAGCCACTATTAATAAACCAATAAATACCCATTGCATTTTAACTCGTTTTTTTGAAATATCTTCTTTCAGTTTTAGTATTTCTATCGTGTTATTTTTTTCATTTAACTGATATTTTGCTTCCATATCTGCAATAATCTTTGTGTTTTCGACATTCAAAACAGAATCTTTCAAATTATTTGAAAATTGCATCATCTTAAGCGCATTTGTATATTTACCCATTTTTATATACACTTCCGATAAGATAGAACCAACTTCTATCAAGTTTTTTTTATCGCCGGTTTCTTTCATAATATCTATTGCGTCATTTAAACTTTTGGCAGCTTGTGCATTATTTCCTTTTGCAAAATAAAATTTCCCGTAATGATGATAAATATCTGCTTTTCCCTGCTTGTTGTGCAAAGAATCAAAGATATGTTGCGCTTTTTTCAGATAATATTCGGCAAGCTTAAAATTATTCAGCAGTACATATTGAAGCCCAAGATTGTTGCAAACTTGCGCAAAGGAAAGCCGGTAGCTATTTTTTTCATAAATATCGTAAGCTTTCTTATAATAATAAATGGCAGAATCGGCGTTGTGCACTAATTCTTCAAAAGCCACGCCAATATTGTTATATTTTCCGGCAGCTCTTAAAGTATCGCCAATGCGTAATGTTAAAGACAAACTTAACTTATCATAATAAATCGCTTTGTCTGCCATTCCCATTTCTTCATAAACAGTCCCAATATTACCCAAAGCCGAAGCCCAAGACGTACTGTCTTTTTGCTCTTTGAAGAACTCAACCACGCTTAAATATATTGAAACGGCTTCGGGATAGTTCCCTTGCAAATCCTTTACGACAGCTCTGTTGGCAAGCATTTGATTGGCTTTTAAGGGCATGTTTGCTTTACGAAAACTTTCTTCGGATTTATGAAAATAATCTTCCGCCGAATAAAAATCGGACTTTTGGTAAAACAATATTGCCAAAACACTCCTGTACTCTGCCAACAAACTGTCCGAAAGCACGTTTTGCAAACTATCGTCTTGTTTATAAGCGGCATCTCTTAAACTGTCGGCATCCAAGATGTTCTCCAAAATTGAGATATTGTCCGGAATTATATGCGATTGATTTTTATTTTCGGAAGACTGAAGGGATTGTTTATCACATGCCGATACAATAAATAAAGCGGTAATAAAAGATACTAAAACTATTTTTTTGTTAAGGATACGATTTTGATTGTCGGTAAATAATTTCATTTTGCATGCTATATTTTTCGCAAATTTAAAAAACATGGCAAAAATGCAATTAATTAACACGCCTTATTCACCAAGTAGTTCTATTCCGGTCAGCAACTTCTTCAAAATAAGATACTTCGTTTGATAAGCCTGATTCTCCATATCAAAGGATATGCTTCAATTGCCTTATCACTTATTTTATTGTATATGCAGCATGCACTACGAAGACTTGATGAGTGATTTTATTTAACTAAATTTGTAAATCGTTAATGTGTTGTGATTTAATGTTTTTTGAGAAGTTAATCTCCCTACACCCTCTTCTTCAAGAGGGAATTTGCAATTTGCCAAAAACCATGAAATCGTAAAAAAATAGCATTTTGGTTTTACTTTTGCAAAAGTCTCGAAATTCAGGATATGCTCTGTCGAAAAAAATTCTTTTTTTGCAGTTAATTATAATCTTCTTATCTTTGCATTCCAGCGGAAAGATTTGATTGATTGCAACCGCAGAAAAAAATGCTAAAACATTAATTCTGTCCTCAATTGTATTCTTTTCCCGTTTTTTAACATAAATTAAATTAAAGATGTCATATTTTTATACCTCTGAATCTGTATCCGAAGGGCACCCCGACAAAGTTGCCGATCAAATTTCAGATGCTTTATTAGACGAATTTTTAAGACAAGACCCCGAATCTAAAGTGGCTTGCGAGACACTGGTAACCACCGGTTTAACCGTTTTAAGCGGCGAAGTGAAAACAAAAGCTTGGGTGGATACGCAGGAAGTTGCTCGAAGTGTAATCCGAGACATTGGCTATACCAAAGGAGCTTATAAGTTTGAGGCTGAATCTTGCGGTGTTATGTCTTGTATTCACGAGCAATCGCCGGACATTAATCGCGGCGTGGTAAGAAACTCCGAAGAAGAGCAAGGCGCAGGCGACCAAGGCATGATGTTCGGATATGCCAATAATGAAACCGAAGACTTAATGCCTTTGCCCATTGATTTGGCGCACAAACTGTTAATTGAACTTGCAGATATTCGAAAAAAAGGAAAGGAAATGACTTATTTGCGCCCTGATTCTAAATCGCAAGTTACGGTTGAGTATGATGACAACAACAATGCCTTACGAATTGATACGATTGTTATTTCAACGCAACATGACGAGTTTGTGAAAGCAGAAGGCATCTCGCAAGAAGAAGCAGATACCAAAATGCTGCAAAGAATTTACGATGACGTAAAAAATATTTTATTGCCTAAAGTAATTGCAAAACAGCCGGATAAAATCAAGCAATTATTTAAAGATGATTATAAACTATTGGTAAATCCTACGGGGAAATTTGTAATCGGCGGACCGCACGGTGATACCGGCTTAACAGGACGAAAAATAATTGTGGACACATACGGAGGAAAAGGAGCGCATGGCGGAGGTGCTTTTTCGGGCAAAGACTCTTCCAAAGTGGATCGTTCGGCTGCTTATGCAACACGTCATATTGCCAAAAATTTGGTTGCTGCCGGAGTTGCCGACGAAGTTCTCGTACAAGTTGCTTATGCGATAGGTGTGGCAAAACCGGTCGGCTTATATGTAAATACTTTTGGCACATCCAAAGTGCAAATGTCGGATGGCGAAATTGCCCGAAAAGTGTTGGAAATATTCGATATGCGCCCTGCTGCCATTGTAAAAAGATTTGGTTTGAAAAATCCTATTTTCAGAGAAACCGCAGCATACGGACACATGGGACGAAGTCCCTTTACGCGAGAAGTCCGATTTTCGTCAAACGGAAATACGCATTGCAAAGAGGTTGAATTTTTTGCTTGGGAAAAAACAGACTATAAAGATAAAGTGCAAAAAGTATTCGGTTTGTAGAGGGATAACATAAAATAAACATACAATGGACAGTTTAATTACTTATGCCCTCAGCGTTTTTATGGGATTTTTTGCCATTATGAATCCCATTGCCAACATTCCTGTTTTTCTGGGATTAGCCGGTGAACAATCTAAAGCCAACAAAAAGAAAATTGCAAAATCAGCCTCCATTACCGCATTTTTAATTGTGGTGGCGTTTATTTTACTCGGTAAATACATTTTTGAAGTCTTTGGCATTACCATTCCGGCTTTCAAAATAACAGGCGGCATTTTAATATTCTACGTGGGTTTTGAGATGCTTATTTCCAAGAAATCGAAAGTGCACAGCGTAAATAATAATGATGAGGATACCAATAATATTGCCGTTTCGCCTTTGGCAATCCCTATTCTTGCAGGTCCGGGAACTATTGTTACGGCAATGAACTATGTAACCAATGCCAATTTTATTCACATAGGTATTGTCATCGCTATTTTTGCTTTGATGATACTGCTTACTTACATCGCTTTCTCTTTAAGTGATTTGATTGTTAGTAAATTAGGAAATAATATAATTACAGTTCTCGGAAAATTAATGGGGCTGATCCTTGCGATTATCGGTACAGGAATGGTTATTGGAGGCATTAAAATGGCTTTTTCAATAGCTTAAAATATTATCTTCGATGCTACTGGGTGAATAATTTTATCTAATTAAATTCGTAAGTTGTTAATTTACTGCGCTTTTAATCTTTTGGGAAATCAATCTCCCTATACCCTCTTCTCCAAGAGGGAATTTGCTATTTGCCAAAAATCATGAAATCGTAAAAAGTTAGTGTTTTGGTTTTACTTTTGCAAAAGTGTATAGGAACTTTGTTAAGCAAGTAATAGTATGACTGAAATAGAAAAGGCTTTAAAACAAGCTAATTTCAAATGGTTGCCCAAGCACTTAAATCATATAACGGAGAATATAGTGTTTAAGCACCGAAATATTTCATTTTTAGCTATTAATTATCTTTTCAGAGACGCTAACTATGAATTATTTGAAAGCAAAGCTCCATTTAAAGACAGTTTTATAATAACCGGCAATGTTCCTGTTCTAAAAAATGATAAATTACGAAACAAATCAGAGGATTTAACCGTTATATTCAGAATAGACAAACACAATAATATTATTGTAATAACAGCATTTAGCGAAAGTGATGAAAACTAATAACTTTACATACGAAACACCGGAAAAACAGGACGATTTTATACAATCCTTAAATATTTCGGAAATAAAAGCAAATTTAATTGGAAAATCTGTTTTAAAGGCAAAAACGGAAGCAGCAGAACCGGATGAATCTAACAAAATTGACTTTGAAATACAAAATTTATCTGTTTCTGAACTTAAAAATTTATCAAAAGGGGACACACAAAAAAACTCTATACAATACAAAATTATTCAAACAGGCTTAGATGAAAATACAATTTTGTTGATAGAGACAAATAAATATCGTGCAACTCTTCAAGAGTTGATAAGTTATTGCAAAGGCTTAAATATAAGTTATAAGAAGTTTTTACCCGAGCTTTTTGTTTCATAGAAAATATAAAAAGGTTTTCAAGAAGAAATTTGTTTTATATGAAGAGTTTTTACACTTTTTATAAGTTTTCTTAAAAGTCAATCTCCCTATACCCTCTTCTCCAAGAGGGAATTTGCTATTTGCCAAAAATCATGAAATCGTAAAAAGTTAGTGTTTTGGTTTTACTTTTGCAAAAGAACCACAAGGGCTTTAAAATCCTTGTGGTTTAAGTTTAATAAGCTTTTATACAGCTTCTTTTTCTTTATTTTGTTGCGATAATTAAATATTTAGATTTTTTCCAGAATTGTTCCGCATCCGTTATCAGCAATTTTTGATACTTTCCTTTCCCATTTTTTTCAAAAGTATAAGAAGTCTCAGGGTGGTCGGTAAACAGTTGCACTTTTCTCGCATCGTCAAGAGTAAACTCACTTACTTCTCGAATATCAATTTTTGCAAACTCTTCCTCTTTATGTTTTATTTTTGTTATGCGACCAATACCGATAAATCCGCCGTCCGATTTTAATATTCCCTTGCGTTTTAAATTTTTCTTTGTATCAATGATATAATACGCCGTATTCATTTCTGTTTCTTGCACTTCAATAATAACATCTTTGCTTTCATTCTCCAAACTTAACTCATTATAGCTGTTTGCAATTGAATCAATTTGCTTGCTCAAACGTTCAATATTCAGATTTTTGTCTTCTAATTGCTTACGCAAATCGCTTAATTCGGTTTCTTTGTTTTCAATATTCGTTTTCAGAAATTTAATCATTTTGTTCAGTTCCGCATTTTTAGAATTTGAGCGATTAAACTTTTTTGTCATAAGGGCTAACTTCTTTTTATTTTCCTGCATCATCTCATAGATAGCCAATATATCGTTGTTTATAGCCTCTACATCGTTATCTTCCAGTTCCGAATCGCCAATTGTTTTAGTTGTGATAATACTTTCTTTTTCTTTAATGGCATTAATATTACTTTGAATTTCATTAAAGGTTTTTAAATACTCATTAATAGATGCTTGATCTTGCGATGTTATGGTTTGCAAACTATCTACAAGTTTTTCCAATCTGATTTCTTCTTTGCTTTTGCCACATGCAAAAATCAAAGGAATTACGAATAAAATAAGGTACTTTTTCATGATTTTTATATTTAAGTGATAGAAATTATACAATTAGTAAAAACAGATAGCCGACGACTAAGCCGGCGATAAAATTTATAAATTTTACGAGAACAAAACTTTTGGGCGATTCTGCCAACAAAGGTATAGAACCATGCCCGTCCTGAACTATCGAATTGCTTAATAAAACCGGAAAAGGAATAATTCCCGAAGCAAACATACTGATAAAAATAATATGCGGTCCGCTTTCCGGAAACAAGCCTATGAGTGCCGCTATAAAAAGAACAAGATATACATTTCCTCTGATGATCTCTTTCAAATCAACATATTTGTTTAAAAAATGCAGAACAAAAAATGTTGCAAAGGTCCATATTAATAACTTAAAAAAGTGCTTTTTTATTACATGTCCCCACAAATGTTTTTCTAAAAAATGATCTGTAACTGTTAACGCAATAAACAAGCCAATTAAGCTAACAATTAAAAATACAACTCGTTCCCAGCCCCATGTGCCGTGTTCGTGGTGGTTTTCGGAGTGTTCTACCAAAGAAAATGCGTGTTCATGTCCGTCTCCCGCAAAAATAAGCAGCAGCAAGAAAACAATGCCGAACAAAAGAATAAGTATTCGCGCCAAGCTCATTTTTTTTAATTGTTGGGGCAATATCGCAAAATTATGCGCAGCACATTTGTTTTTTTCCGAATGTACGGCACTATAATTAGCCGAAGCACCTTTATACATTCGTCCTTTTGATATATAGTGCGTTAGCAATCCGGTAATAATGGCAAAAACAGCCGTGAAGCCGATTATTTTCAAAGCAGCATTTGGTATCATTGAAAACATTATGAAAGCCTCGTCGCCGGAAGTTGCTACAAAAGCCGCACTTAGTGCAGCCAAACTTAAAGAGCCGTGTATATACATGGAAACAACCGCATAGGTGCCCAAACAGCCGGGAATTAAACCCATAAAAACCGCAAATAAAATTTGCATAAAAAAATTTGACGGCAATTTTTTTTTCGGTCGATTATTTTGCCGAATCGTTACATACTCGATAACAATCATCATTACCAGCACAAAAACCGTAATTGTCAGAGCTTGTTGCAAGATAGAGAAAATAAACATTTCCGTTCGTTTTTAGACCTCAAAAGTATTAATTTCACCCTTAGAAAAAAACTTGTTTATTTTTCGGGTTTATATTGCTTAACTTTAATCTTAGGCACTCCTTTGGGCAGGACGGGGTCATAGCCGGAAGTTCCCCAAGGATGACATTTTGCTATTCGCTTTATTCCCATCCATACTCCTTGCACGCCGTGGATTCTGACAGCTTCAATAAAATACTCCGAGCAAGTAGGCACATGTCTGCATGAAGCGGGCGTATAAGGCGATATTGCATACTTGTAAAATTTAACGGGAGCGACCAATACGGCAAAAATAATTTTTTGCAAAACACTATGTTTTTCCATACGACAAAGTTACAATATTTTACATTTCATTTAGATTTATCATAAAAAAAATAATACATTTACCGTTTTATTTAAAAAGAGGCAAATTGTCTTCTAAAATTTTGCGAATTTTCAATGAAAAAAAACGTATTTTATATTGTTCTATTTTCGATATTACTCTTTGTGTCATGGGGGCTTCCAAATACGAAACCGGAAAGCGACAGCAAAGATATATATGACACTTTAACCAACAGAATTCCACACAAAGCTTCTTTATTGCAGGAACTTCCCGAAGGTTATGCGTTTATAACGAATTATTCTTTTGCCAAACAAAAAAAAATCAAATCGATTTGTACGGACAGTATCGGAAAAATGGTATTTGCCGATAATACCGGACTAAGTTTTTTCGACGGCAAAAACGAACAATTCTTAAAAGTAAAAGAAGCGCCTAATGATATTGTAAGAAGCAAATATTTAAACCGCATTTACATTGCCTGTCGCAATGGATACGGCTATGTGGAAACAAAAAAAAACGGGAAGTTTGCCTATCTTTCTTTATCCGAGAGATTTGATGAAACCGGTTTGTTTAATCATGTAGAACAGTTCGGAGATAATATTTTATTTTGCGGAGAGCATAAAATTACGGAATACAATCCCAAAAAAGATACTGTCTCAAATTTTTATAATGACACATCAAGACCATATACCGGCTATATCATTTTAAATGATGCTTTATTCATAAATTTTCCCGGCAGAGGTTTGCATAAAATAAGAGACAAAAAATTCAGCGCTCTTATTACAGACTCCTTATTCGCCGAATCAAAAATCATATTCTCGGTTCCTTACGGAGAAAGTGTAATTATAGGATTAAGCAATAATAAGTTGTATCTTTTTGACGGAAATGCTTACAGTCCGTATGCGAACGATGCCGAAGAATATATTGAAGAAAGTATCATAAACAATGCAAAAAACATAAATTCCGAGCAGTTTATTGTAACAACCCTGAATGGCGGAGCTGTTCTGCTTAACAAAAAAAACGGCAAAATCGTAAATACTTTTAATTACCGAACTGGTTTGCCGGATGATGAAATTTATGCGGCTGGCACAGACCTTGCCGGCAGCATCTGGTTGTCGCAAGAATACGGAGTAAGTCGCATTGCATTGGATATTCCCGTAAAAAACTTTGACCGTTATCCCGGTTTGCAAGGGAGAATTAATGCCGTTGAATTTCATGACAGCACCTTGTATATTGCAACCGGCGAAGGCTTATATCGTCTGCTTAAAATAAAAAGCTACGAAGAAGTTGAAGTTGCAGAAAAGAAACGGGTTAAATATTTGAGCAAAGTTAAAGTTCCTGAAAAGAAAAAGTATAATACTGTTGAAACAAGTCCAAAAGCTGTTGTTCAAAAAGAAAATAACGAAATTGAAGAGGATAAAGAGGAGAGGTGGAATTTTATAAAACGTTGGAAGAACAGAAAAAAGAAACGAAAAAAGGAGGAAAAAGAAAAAGAAAAAAAAACGGAAAAAGAAAAGGATAAAATCTTTTCCGGAAACAGCCGGAACGAGCAAACAAAAAAAAATACAAGTAGTGCGAAGTCTTATAAAACAAGGTATAAAACTAAGTATAAAACAAAATACAAAACAGTAACAAATTATAAAAAAATCTATGAACTGCAATCGATAAAATATATCTATAAGAAAATAGACAATATTGACAATAAATGCAAAAAAATAACCAAATTTAATTCGGGTTTATTAATCAGTTCAAATGCCGGACTATACTACATAAAAAATAATAAGACATCGCTTGTTATTCCGAATGCTTATATTTATAATCTCAGCTGCCGAGCTAAGTCAAACATCTTTTATGTGAGCACATCGGAAGGCTTGTATAAAATAAACTATAAAAACAGCAAGTTTATAAAAAAACTAATAAGTAAAAACATTCCGGAGAATACCCTATTTAAATCATTATTTACCGTAAACGACACCCTGCTTTGGGCAAGCAGTACCAATACAGCATTCTTGTTTAACATACACGGCAACAAAGTTGTTTCAAGTGAAACATTTAATCTTGAAAATGACTTTAATGAGGAAATAATTATTACAAAAAAGGACAGCAGAATACTATTTTTAACAAACACAAGTGCCTGTTTCTACAATGAAGAGCAAAATATTCTACAAAAAGACAGTAATTTGAATAATATTTTATCGGAACAAGGTCAAGTATATATGCTAAGCGACACTTTATTTATTATAAACCAAGGGCATAGAATATTATACCGCAATATTCCAAACGATTCGCTCTCGCACATAAAATATTTGAGCATATTCAGTCAAATAAAAAATATAACAATAGATTCGGAAAAAGATATTTGGCTTGTAACCGGCGCAAATGAAATTTATAAAATAGAAAAAGAAAAAAATAAACAAGCGCAAAAGTTTGAATGTTTTCTTACGGGAATAAAAGATTTTAAAGGCAATTTCTTGCCGATTGAAGAAAAACTGAAACTAAACAGTAATTACAAGAGAATTACGATACAGCTGTCTGCACCGGCTTATTTGCAAAAAGATTTTGTTCGATATTACTATGGCATAGACGTCAAAAACTCGGATGAATATATCAGCACCCAAGATGCGTATTTTCATATAAACCAACTCAGCCCGGGCAAGCATATATTATCCATGTATGCTGAAAATGCTCTTGGTGCCAAAAGCGAAGTAATTTATATTACACTGCAGGTTACGCCGCCTTTTTGGGAAGCTACATGGTTTATTGTTGCAGTCTTTTTGGTATTTATTATTCTTGTTGCATTGGCAATTTCTTTATTTTATCGAAAGAAACAAAAAAAGATAAAAAAATATAATGAAGAATTGGAGAAAAAAGTAAAGGAAAGAACCGAAGAAATAGAAAATCAAAATAAATTAATACAAAAACAAAATATTGAAATTTATAATCAGTATCAAAAAATAGAGCGTCAAAATAAAGATACTAACGAAAGCATCAAATATGCCCGAATAATACAACAGGCTGCACTCTCCGAACCGGATATATATTCAAAATATATTGACGGCTTGTTTATTCTTTTCAAACCGCGCGACATTGTAAGCGGCGATTTTTATTGGATAAGCGAAAGCAAAAACAGATTGCTGATTGCTGCCGTAGATTGTACCGGACACGGCGTACCCGGCGGATTTTTGAGTATGCTGGGAATTTCTTTCCTCAATGAAATTGTTAAAGAAAAAAGTAAAGAAAATAAAAAAATACTTGCTGCCGATATATTGAATGAATTAAGAGAGAAAATTATCACGACCCTAAGTTCTTCACGAAACGAAGAAAGCAGAGACGGCATGGATATGTCTTTGGCAGTAATAGACAAAGAAAATATGATACTTAATTTTGCCGGAGCACATAATCCGGCTTATATTATCAGAAATGAGCAAATTGCAAAAATCAAAGCAGACCACATGCCGGTAGGTTATAACAAGGCGCTTAATCATATCCCGTTCAACAACAAATACGTAAAACTAAAAAAAGGGGATAATGTTTATTTATTTTCCGACGGATATCCCGACCAGTTCGGCGGCAAATTCGAAAAGAAATTTAATGCCGGACGTTTCAGAGAGTTGTTGATATTCATTCATAAACTTCCGCCGGAGGAGCAAAAAATTACAGCAGAAAGGATCCTCAAAAAGTGGATGGGCGATAATGACCAAATAGACGATATTTTACTTATAGGCATAAAAATATAAACATCAATGAACACAAGCGAAAACCCCTCAAAAGCAAGAGAGTTGCTATGGCTTGCCGTAGCCATAATGAGCTTATTTGCAGCTCTGCACAAAACAATATATGTTTCCTTTAAAGACAGCCTGCTATTTTATGTTTTTGTGCTTGTTGCACTGTTACTTTATTTCATTCGCAGAAATTTGCGAAAAAAAGAGCATAAATAAAGTCAATATTTTTTTGGAATTAAAAAAATATAAGTATATTTGCACCCGCAAAACAAAAAAGGTACCATAGCTCAGTTGGTAGAGCAACGGACTGAAAATCCGTGTGTCCCTGGTTCAATTCCAGGTGGTACCACAAAAAAGCCCGAATTTTCGGGCTTTTTTTATGCTTGTAAAATGTTTTTGGGAAATTATAACCCTTTTATCGGGAACTTATAGTTGTAATACTTTTTACTCTTAACCCGAATTAGAAAAAAGAAGTCAAAAATTTTCGGATATTCCAAATTTCAATTCCTTTAATTTGTGCTTCCGTCAGCTCATCTGCCGCAACTACAATTTTTCTAAAATTATCTTTAATTTGTAAAAGATTGCCTATTTCTCTTTCACGGACTTTCTCGTCTGCAAGCGATAAAGTTACTTGAATGTAAATTCGTTTGTTATTTTTATCGCAAACAAAATCAATTTCTTTATCTCCGAGTTTCCCGACAGTTACCTTATAGCCGTATATAAGTAAATGATTTAAAACCACATTTTCAAGCACTTGACCTATATCTCCGGTTTTATAGCCATTTAATGCGTTTCTTAAACCCAAATCGTTAAAATACATTTTTGCGCCTATTTCAAGTATTTTTTTGCCTTTCAAATCATTTCTTTTTAATACAACTACTAAAAAAGCATTTTGCAAAAAATGCAAATAATCAAGCACAATATTATTTGAAAAAGATATTCGTTGCGACTTCAAATAGTCTGTAATTTTTTTGGCTGAAACAATCTGACCAATATTATCGGCAATATACAAACACAGTCTTTCAATAAAGGATATATTTCTGATATTATATCTTCTGATAATATCTTTAAATAAAATACTTCGGAAAATGTTTTTAAGATAATCATATACAATGGCTTCTTTTAAATCAAGGTTGCGCAAATAAGGCAGTCCCCCAAATTTAATATAACTGTTAAAACTTTCGGGAGTATTATCAAGATTATGAAAAATAAGAAACTCATTGTATGATAAACTAAAGATTTGTACCTCAATATATCTTCCACTTAAATGAGTTGCCAATTCGCCGGACAATAAATGCGCATTACTTCCGGTACAATAAATATCCCAATTTCCCTTGGTCTGAAAGTGTCGAAGTGCTTTTTCAAACTGCTCAATTTCTTGAATCTCATCAATGAAAATTGCATGCAAATCATCATTTTTTCTTTTTGATTCTGCATAACTGACTAAATCCGAATAATTCCTTATTGTATCAAATTCCAAATCTTCTTTGTTTATAAAAAGAAGCGGAACCTCCGGATAAAATTTCGCGAAAGAACTTTGAATTTGTTTGAGAAAAAAACTTTTTCCGACACGCCTTTGCCCTGTAATAATCTTTATTAGATTTTTGCGAATATAAGGTTCAAGTTTTTGCAAATATATGGAACGTTCTATGTTTTTCATATGTTTTTATTTATAATTTTCAAAAGTCATATAGGAACACCCTAAGTTAGTCCGGTACAAATGATTAATAGTATTGGCAAATAATTATTCCGATGTGTGTCTTTTATAGGTCATGGGTGTTTCACATGTTTTTATTAAGAATGTAATTTTCGCAAAAATGCAAAAAGTTTTGAGTATAATCAAATCTTTTTAATGGAAGAACGGCAAATGAAACTTGCATTTTAAACCGCATTTTGAGACTTTTTAGCAAGAAAAAAGCGATGTATCCCTTACCGAAGACTTGGGAAATTGGCAGTTTTCTTGTCGGCATTATTTAGCATATATTTATTTTAATTAATCTTGTTCTTAAGCCTTTCGTCAATTACTAACTTTTCTTTGAATGTTGCTTTAATTTTTTGTGTGTCAAAATGATGCGGATTTATTAAGTAGTTGTATTCTTGCCGGATAATACTGCTGGGTACTTTAAGAACTGCTGAAATCTTTGATTTTACAAAATCATCTCCAATATATTGAGTTTTTGCTGTTGGTGGCTTCGTATCCCAATCAACAGGCAGATCTTTTATGCTAAGAGTTTCAATTTTAACTGTATCCGGAATGTCTATTTCAACAATATACCTGTCATCGGGTAAGTCTTCGCTTAAATCTAAATGGACTGCGACTTCCAATAAAGCCAATGCCCGAGATTCCGCAGAATAAACTAAATGTGTATTTTCACTATTCCAACGGAAACCATCTGACATTGAGGCTCCAATTCCTTCTAATGTTGTAGCTAAATATTTTTCTCGTTCAATTCTATAGACTTTCATTAAGCAAAATTTCCGTATTCAACTCTATTTAAGGCATTTTTAACAATCTGAATACCTGTTAAAGAATCAAAAAAACTATCCGGTTTAGCTCCTCCTAATGATATATTCGGTTTTCTTAACCATCTATGAAATTTCTCTACTTCTCCATTAAAAACCTCTTTCCCATACTCGATTAACTCCATTAAAACAAGTACTAATTCACTGTTTTGACTATTTAATAAATGATTTTCTCTTTTTCTCTTATTATAAGTAGTTTGAGCTACTCCAAGTGAATGAAGCATTGTTTTTACAGGCAAATTAGCACTCTTGCTAATTACCTCAATTGAAGTGTATGGTAAGCCTTGTCTTATAATTGCAATTCTTTCTAATTTAGTTCCCCAAGTATATTCTTTTTCAGCTAATTTTATACTCCAGTGCGAACCAATATTTTTTTCTCTTTTAGCTCTTGCAATACTCTTTTTAGGATCAAAACAAACTTTTTTTTCTTTCATGACTTCTATTAAACAGTGAGTATGCTGCAAATATAAAGCAAATATGCTTTGATGCCAAATTATTAATAAAATATCCTCATTAACCCGTATTATTATCTTCGATGCTACTTTGTGGTCATCAAGTCTTCGTAGTGAGGGCTGCATGTACAATAAAATAAGTGATAAGGCGATTGAAGCATATCCTTTGATATGGAGAATGAGGCTTATCAAACGAAGTATCTTATTTTGAAGTAGATGCTGACCGTAATAAAACTACTTGGTGAATAATACGGGTTAATCATTCTCGAAATTCATCTTAAACCTGCATTAAAAATGTAATATCTTGCAACTCGGTTTTATTTACTTTGTATAAACGTTGATTGGTTTTTTTAGCATCTAAGCCGCCCAAATGCTCTATGTAGGAACCCAGTTTAATAAAGTTAAAGTTCTCCGGCTTGCAATTTTCACTCAATCGGTCTTTGCCCGAATACCATGCTGTTTTAATTTTTCCTTGCGAAGTATTCTTTATAAAAGCGGCAAGCCTGTCCACTTCATAAGGTGCGTTATCACCGCCCATAAAACAAACACAGGTAATTGACTGTCCGTACTTATGCAATAGTTCCGACAGCACTCTCTCGCTCAAGCACTCGCCGATATCTTGCATAAGTTGCGGACTGTGGCAACCCTTGCACCTATTCGGGCAATTGGAAATATTTACCGCCAGCGTAACTTCATCGGGTATTTCCTGAAAAACAATATCATAATCAGTATATTTTAACATACCGCTGCTTCCGTTTTTTGTTTTTTCTTTTTCATGGAATTATAATGCCTTTTGCCTGCCTCTTCTTGTCGCGGTAAAGAGAAATTGCTGATGCGTTTCATATAACCGATAATGCGCGTAAGATAATCGATATTTTTCGATTTGCATTTCGGACATTCTTTTAAGTAGCGTTTATCAATGGTTCCGCAATCATTGCAAACCGTATTCGGAATATTAAAAGTAAAATAATTACAACCTTCTTTTGCGGCAACTCTCAACAACTGACGATATTGTGCTTTGGACAAATGTTCTTCAAGATTCATGTGCAATGCCGAACCTCCCGTTAAATGCTCTATATAGTGTCTGCCGTGTAAACGGAATTTATCCAAAACATTCAAACTTTTATCTTCCACCCTGTAAAAATAGCTGTTATAGCAATCTCGCGGCACATAATAACCGTCTTCTTTATCCCATTTTGCATGTTTTACACCGACATTTTCGGCAGGGATCATTTCGCAGTTGAACATTGTTTTTTCTGTGCGATATTTTTTATTATAGCGTTCTATTAAGCTCAATATTTCTTCGACAAATTCACGATATTTCTCATTATCATTAATTTCCATACCCAAGGATTCGGCAGCTTCTACAATACCGTTTACTCCAATGGTAAGATATTGACGATTGATATTTATGTAACCTGCGTCAAAAAGCGGCAACATTCCTTTTTCTTTCAGCATAATAAGGTTTTCATTATAAGCGGTTTGCACTTTATGTGTTAAATCAACCACTTCGCCCAAAAAGTCGAGGTAAGAAATATTTTTCTTATGTGCAAACTGCACGCAACGATTAACATTTACGGTAAGCACACTCTTTGAGCCGGTTGAAACACCGCCGGCACCCAAAGTATAACTGAAGCCGTTATCTTGAATTTCATTTCTCAAACGACAACAACTCGACAAAGAATCCGCATTATCACTCACATAGGTAAAGAATGAATGTCCTTCGGAATACATTTCAGCCGTAAAATCGGCATATTCTTTATCAATCATATCCCCGTCTTTGCTCAATAATGCCATTGTTTCCACCGGGAAAGTCAATACGGTTTTGGTGCGTTCTTTATTAAACCACTTCATAAAGCGTTTTTGCAACCAATTTAAAGATTCCCAATGCGGTTTTGTTCCGTCCGGGAATACAAACTCTCCGAATAAACTGTCAAAATAGGGTTTGTCGTAATAGGCAATATTCCAGAATACGGCTTGGAAATTTCGGGCTCCTGTCGGCTGATTAATGGAATAAACAATTTGCTCGAAGAAATCGCAAATAACTTTATCCAAACTACGTTGGCGTTTTGATAAATCAACAACTTTATCCGTATTCAAATAATAGTCGTTTCCGTATTCAAGCCCGATAAAGTAATTCATGTACATAAGAAACTCAGGTGTTGCACATGCCCCGCTGAGCATTCCGGAAACCATGAATACCATATTAATAAACCCGCCGGCAAATGATTTTAAGTTCGTTGGTGCGGTAGAATTTCCGCCGATACTTGAAGTTCCGTTCAGCAACCACGGATACATCGTGATACTTGCGCAATAGTTTGCCAAACTGGTTTCGTCATTTTTATAAATAAAATGTTCGTTTAACATATTGATATACTTATCCGACAATTCACGCCCGTACATGCCCTTGATTCTGTCGGTAAGCAATTTTCGGTTTAAGTTGATAAAATGCTTTTTCGGTAACTCGCCGATTAATGTGGCAATATTTTTCTTTTCGACATTTGCATTTGCATCAAACTTGCTGCCGGTGGCAGCATTTGCCGCATCGCAATAGCTTGTCAAAAATTTTAATTCATCAAAAACTTCGCGTATCTCCGTGTGTTTTTGTCGGTAGAGCATATATGCTTTTGCTACTGCAAAATACCTTTCAGCCATTAAAGCAACTTCAACTTGATTTTGAATTTCTTCTACAGGCATTTCATTGGTTATATGCAAGCGAGATAAAATATTTACCATGTCCTCTTCGGTAACATAAGCATCTACAGATAAAAAAGCTTTGCGAATGGCATTTTTAATTTTGTTAATGGAAAAAGGAACCTTTTTTCCGTCTCTTTTTACAATATACGTTATTTGATGACCCATGAACATTTTTTGATAATTTTTTCCGGTTTATACTTATATAAATTAGCCAAATATCCTTTATTTTAGCATGAAACAGCGATAAGAACGTCTTTGTGTTTACTGCTAACGAAGAAAATAAATATTCATAGTAAGAAAAAATAAAGTTATTAACAGAATGGGTAAGTCTATTTTAGTAAAATAACTGTTTTTTCAATAAAAATGAACCATATTTTATTGTTAAAAACTATAATTTATTTTATTTTTTTTAATTTTTAAGAATTCGGCTTAAAAAGAAAATATAGTCTTTTTTTCTTTTTTATCATTTCTTACATTACTTTTGGCTACGCATAAACCCGAATTATGTAATGGGAAATCATTGAGAGCATTCAATTTACAATAATGCGGGTAAAATAAAAGAAACTAATTATTCAATAAAAAAATCCATGAAACGACAAGACCTTTTTGTATTAATCGGCGTCATTATAATCCTCAGTCCGTTTTTTCTGTTCAAAGATGTTTATGAGTTTTATACCGAGTTTAACCGAAATCACGGATTAATTACCGCATTTATAAAATTTGCAATTTTGGCAACTTTCGGAGAAGCTATTGGTTTGCGAATAAGAGCCGGCGTTTACAATAAAAAAGGTTTCGGCTTATTGCCGCGTGCTGTTGTTTGGGGGTTTTTGGGAATAACCATTAAAGCGGCTTTTATTATATTTGCTTCCGGCACACCGGTATTTATGGAATATCTGGGCATGAAAAATGCCCGAAAAATGCTTGCGGGAAGCTTAAACGGAAACAAAGTATTGGTTGCTTTTTCAATCAGTGTTGCCATGAACCTTATTTATGCCCCCGTTATGATGACCTTGCATAAAATTACGGACATACACATTGTTGACCATGCGGGTAAACTTAGCGCATTGGCAAAGAAAATTAATTTTGCGGGCATTTTTAAAAAAATTGATTGGGAGGTGCAATGGCATTTTGTGTTTAAAAAAACCATTCCGTTTTTTTGGATTCCGGCACATACCATAACTTTTTTATTGCCTTCGGATTTCAGAGTCCTTTTTGCCGCATTGCTGGGTATTGCCCTCGGCTTAATTTTGGCGGTGGCAAGTTTAAAGAACAAATAAACTTGCATCTTGTCTAAGATAGCAACAAGGTTCTAATTTGCAGGATACAAGATATGAATTTATATAAATTAATATTTTATCTGAGCTTTTTACTTTTGAATTATTCTTGTGCAACATTCAAAGAGAATAAAATAATTGAAAACAAAATAGACCTGAACAATAAAAATTTAAAGCTGATAAACGGAACATATAAAATCAATAAAAATCAGAAACCGTATTATTTAGATTACTTTTGGGGAGCTTTCTATACCATGAAAGAATGGAAAGCGGTTTATAATATGAAGTTAAAGAAAGCTCCGTCCTATTTTATCACGCTTAAAGCAGTAAACGAAAATACAATTTATGCAACGCTAAAAGTTAATAACAATTTTTTAAAGTCTTATATTATCAGAGGAAAAATAAAAAATGGTTATTTTGAACAAAACAGGCAATACTATTTTATTCCGGCATTAATATTTAATGAATTTTATTCGTATAAATTTAGAATTGGGCTATTAAAAAATTATGATCTTATAACTGATTGTAAAAAAATAGATTTTGGAACGGTTTATTTCTTTAGCTCTTTCAACAACAGTGCGTATGATTATAATGTGAGGCACTGTAAGGTGTTGGTAAAAAGTAGTTTATGATTTGCGGTTTGCAATTAAACCAAAACCTTATTTGCGGTTCAAATCTTAGTAGAGATAAACAGCTAAAAGAGAATCAATATTATTACATTATTAAAAAATGCTTGCCGGAGGTAATTTTTAACCGCAAAGGATGCAAAATTCAGCAAAGAGCGCAATCGCAAAACCCCCTCTTGGAGAAGAGGGTGTAGGGAGATTTTTTTAAAAGATTTAATCCTCTGTTTGTTAGTGGTTTATGTGTTTGTTCGGGGTTATTATCTTCGATGCTGCTTCTTGGACACCAAGTCGCTTTGTTCCGGTCTGCGGGCTAATTCATCACCGGAAAATATTTTGCTCATAATGTATTGATTTGCTATAGTCCAAACACTACTCCAACATAGGGTTCAAACGGATTACTCATCATAGATTTGTCTTTTTTATAAAGCACATTATAATTTGCTCCTATTTTCAAGTAAGCATTTGAACCTAATTGTTGTAAATATCCTGCTCCAAGATTTAAAGTTGCCTCCTGATCTGTGTATTTTGTTTCTGTTTGTTTTATTTTTTGATTGATAAAATAATGACGGTAATTTGCCGATGCGTAAAATTGTCTTCCTATAAAATAGCGTAAAAAAGGACCTGCTCCGAAGATAGTAGACCTGCTATAATTTGATGTCTGCCACGAAAAGTTTCCGTCAATTCCTCCGATTAAATCATTTGTTATTTTATAACCAACACTTGGAGTTGTGTAAATCGTAAACCCACCTCCTCCGGTAAATCCAAGTCCTGTATTGCCTCCATAAACCCATTTGGAATTTGGCTCAGAACTACTATTTGGCAAACTTATTTGTGCATTTGTTACCACGGCAAATAATACTGCTGCTAATGTTAAAATTTTCTTTTTCATTTACTTCGTTTTTAAATATCGCCTAATATAATAAAAAAAACATCTATCGCAAAAGATAGGACAGATGCTTTTTTTGTTACTGTGTTAGAATCCCATTTTTATTACGAACTCAAACTTGTATTTTATTTCAGAATTAAAAAAATCATGATTAAAAAAGAATGACTGCCCCAAAGGGCAAGAAGTGCGAGGCAAAAACAAAATGCTTGGTTGTAGCTTCTTTCTTGCTTTGCCGGTAATGTTCTCATATAACCGTCAGTTATGGGCTAAATGAGCGAAAATTTTCGATTTGGTACTGATTGCTTAACCCGTATTATTCCCCAAGCCGCTCTGTTTCGGGCAATACTCTATTGCGAGGGCAAGAAAGGAATTGGCTACTCGATTAGGTTTTTATTTTTCTTTTTATTTCACTTATTTCCGGTAATATTCCTTTATATTTATCCGGTAATTTTTTTGTTAATTTATACTCTGCCACTCCGATAGGCTTGTTTATAATTCGTAAAGCATATTCAACATCAACAAAATCTTTTTCAGCACAAAGCAGTATGCCTATTGATGGATTTTCATGTTTCATTTTTACAGTATCATCAAGTATTTCAAGATAGAGATTTAATTTTGCTGCATATTCAATTTCAAATTTCCCCGATTTCAACTCAATTGCAACCAAACATTGTAATTGTCTGTGATAAAACAATAAATCAATAAAGTATTCCCTTGTACCGCCCTTTATTTTGTATTGGTTTCCTAAGTAAGCAAAACCATATCCAAGTTCAATAATCACATCTCGTATATGTTCTATAATTTTATTTTCCAGCTCTCTTTCCATTACAGGTTTTTTTAGCCCTAATAATTCAAGATTATAGCTGCTTTTTATTGTTTCATTTGCCTGTTCAGCTAAATGTTTAGGTAAGGCTTTGTGAAAGTTATGTTGTTTTTCTTCTAATGATGTTCGTTCATACACACTTGCTTTTATTTGGTTCAATAAAACGTTTCTGCTCCATGCTAAGTCAGATGTAAGTTTAAGGTAAAATAGCCTTGCTTTATAATCTTTTACTTTTTTCATTATTTCAATATTATGTCCCCAAGGTACATTACTCAATAAACGCAATACAAAATCAAGTTTAGTTTTTCTGGTTTCTAGTTTGTCTATTTCATAATCCTCAAACAGGCTTGATAATTCTTGACTTTTTAAATCTTGAACAAGCTGTTCAAGAAATTCGGTGTTCGTGTATTCGTTGTATAACTGTCTCATTAACCAAAGGTTATTTGCAGAGTAGCCTGTGGATGCAGGATATTCTCTTCGCAAATCAGCAGAAAGTTGTTCAACTATGGAATTGCCCCAACCATATTTTTTTTGTTTTGTCAATATAATATTTCCAATTCGCCAATATTTGAATATCAATTCATTATTAACAACTTTAACCGCTTTTATTGTTGATTGAAATATCTGTTCTTTGACTTCGTTTAATAATTCTGTATAATGTTTCTCTATTACCATGTCAATTTATTGAAGTTTTATCTTCTTTTCTGATTATACCCAAATTTTCTTGATTGCAAGTTTTTTAGTTGGGTCTAAGGTTGTATATGCAATTAAACACATGTCAGTTGTGTATATATTTCAATTATCAACAAAATTACAACTATTCATTAACATATTCAAAGGGATGTTTATGTTGTTGTTCAGCTTGTTTATTCCCCAAGTCGCTCTGTTCCGGGGTGCGGCTTAATTTTATTTATTCTGTTTCTTGTTTGGGGGTGTTTTCGGGCTTATCGTTTTTTATATTTTGCTTTTGAGCATCGTTTTGTTCCGCATTGTTCTCTTCATCTTTGGGAGTATAGACTTCGTTGCTCCAATAAAAAATATCTTCTTTTTTAAACGGTCTGTTATTTTCTTCCCAATTAAAATTCGGCAATAAAGTTTCCGATTGCGACAATGTTTTGGGCGGGTGTGTTCTTCCTTTTGGTTCCGTATAAAACCATATTCGGTCTAATTTATTGTCTCTAAGGTATATATTCATGTTTTTGCACTCAATAAAGTTAACACCTATGAGTTTGTCGTCATCGTCTCTGATAAAATATACGGATTTCCCGTTTTCAATGACATCCACTTCGCTGACACTTCTGTTGTCGATAAATGCTTGCATTTCATCTCCGTAAATTTGATTAAAACGCACTGAATCGGATTGTGATATGATAAAAGCATTTCCAATCATATCCACTTCGTCCACTTCATTTTTATAGGTGAAAATTTCGATATAGTCGCCGGAAAGTTGGTTTTCTTCCGACCACATAACCGGCTTATTGTGCATTTCAATAACAGAATCTTTTAAATTATAGACCAAAGAGTCGCATTTTGATTGAAAATCGGATTTATAGGTTTTTACATGATGATGTGCCAAGATAATTCTGTAAGAGATGACTGTATCTTCAAGAATTTGAGAATCCGTGTAAGATTGCAGTGTGTCGGCGTGCATAAACATAGAGTCCCGTTCTTTGCCAATTTGAATAAACAGGGCACTGTCTGTCATCAGCGAATACTCTGTTTTTTCGTTATAAAAACCGTAATTGCCTTTCAGCAAAACCGCATGGGCAGAATCGCTGATTGTAACATTTTTAAAGGCTCTTCCGAAGCCTTTGTTTCGGTCGTAATATAAACTGTCTCCCTCTAATTTTTGAGCTTTGTTTTTGAAATAGGCATTTTGATTAAATTGCGATATATTGTTGGTGTGGTCATACCAACCGTTTTCACAATATATATAGTTCGAGTCGCTGACAATATCGGTGGCACCTTTAAAATAGGTTATTTTAGTTTCCGTATTATGTTTTAAGGTATCCGAAAACATTGTGAAGCGAGGATTGATAACCTGAACGTGTTTTTTGAAAAAAAATTCATTGTCGTCGGCAAAATAATAGCCGAAAACACTTTTCAAGGTGTCTGAACCGTTTACGGTAGTGCCTTTGTTGAAGTAATAACCGATATTTTTATTCAGGTCATAGTCTAAACTGTCTGTTTTCAGCAACATGCTGTCTTTTTTTAAAACTACTTGGTTTCGGACTTTTGCATATTGCACCTCGCCGGAATAATGCAGCGTGTCGCCAAACAGATATACCGTGTCTTCTAAGTTTGTGCCCGGTTTAATTATTCTGATATTTCCGAAAGCATCAAAATAGTTTGTTTCATAATTGAGCAAAGCACTGTCGCAGTACATCACCGAATTTTCATGTCTGAAAACCACGCTGTCGGTCAGGACTTTGATGTCCGGTCCGAGTTCTTCGGTGGTAAATAAATATTTGGAATCAAAGTCTATTTTTGTTTGTGAAAAAACGAACTTAAAGTTTAAAAAAAGTATAATTATTATTATGGCTTTGTTCATTTTTCTTCGTTTTGCAACAATGCTTAAATATTTGCGGTTAATCTAAGAAAGATTAAGGCTTTGTCGTGGGCATTATATTCTTTTATTTCAAAGCATTTACAAGAGTTTATCAATAATCATATCAACGGAAATACCTTCCGCTTCGGCTTTGTAGTTTTTCACAATTCGATGTCGCAATACTGCATGGGCAACAGCCTTAACATCTTCGATGTCGGGCGAATATTTTCCGTTGATTGCCGCATGTGCTTTGGCTCCGATAACCAAATATTGAGAGGCGCGCGGACCGGCTCCCCATTCCAAATAATCATTCGTAATTTGGGGGGCTTTTTCGGTTCCGGGTCGTGTCATTGCCGACAGGTTTACTGCATATTGCAACACATTGTCATTGATAGGAATGCGGCGCACTAATTGCTGAAAAAACACAATGTCTTCTGCCGATAAAATGGTTTTTAAATTAATATTGCTTTCGGCGGTTGTGTTTTTAACAATGGTTATTTCGTCGTCAAAATCCGGATAGTCAAGCCAAATATTAAAGATAAATCGGTCGAGTTGCGCTTCGGGTAGGGGATAAGTTCCTTCTTGTTCAATCGGGTTTTGTGTGGCAAGCACAAAAAAAGGCTTATCCAATTCATATTTTATGCCTCCGGCAGTGATGTTTCTTTCTTGCATGGCTTCGAGCAAAGCTGCTTGTGTTTTGGGCGGTGTACGATTTATCTCATCGGCTAAAATTACATTTGCAAACAAAGGTCCTTTTACAAATTTGAATTTTCTGTTTTCATCTAAGATTTCTGTCCCGATAATATCCGAGGGCATTAAATCCGGAGTGAATTGAATGCGTTTATAATTTAAACCCAAAACTTGCGCCAAGGTATTTACCAAAAGGGTTTTTGCCAAACCGGGAACGCCGACCAGCAAGCAGTGTCCGTTGCTGAATACCGACAATAAAACTTCTTTTATAACAGTGTCTTGACCGAAAATCTTTTTTTTAATTTCGGTCATAAATTCATCATAAGCAACTTTTAATGCTTGAACGGCTTCAACATCATCTTTATAATTTCTCATTCGTATTCTTTTTTTTTATATCAGTTTATCCAACCTTTGTATTTGAAATCACAATCAAAATAAGAGTCGTTTATTTTTATGTAGGTTGATCTTTGGACTTTTTTTATCCACTCACCGATAATTTCGTTTTTTTTGTTTTTCTTGGTTAAGTCGCTTATTTGCTGATAATCTGTATTGATATTTGCAATATGCGGTTCGGTTTTATTTAAGAGTTTTATGATTTTTATTTCCGGTTTTCCTTTCATATTGCTGCTTTCAAAAGGCTCCGAAATTTCGTCGGTTTTCATTTGCTTCAAAATATAGTTTGTCGCGGGGTCTAACTGACTGCTTAAAAATTCCGAAGTGCCCGTATAAGGATTAACCACAATGCCGCTGTTTTTTTTCGTGTCTTTATCCGAAGAATATTTTAATGCCGCTTCTTTAAAGGTAATTTTTCCGCTGCGAATATCGTCGGCTATGCTGTTTAATTTTGCTTTAGCTTCAATTTTTTGCGCCGTGGTGGGCTTGGGTATTTTCAGGATGTGTCTCACATGAATTCTTTCGCCTTTTCTTCCTAAAAATTGAATGATATGATAGCCGTATTCCGTTTCGATAATATCGGATATTTCTCCGGGTGTTTTTAAATTGAACGCTGCCGCCGCAAATTCTGCCACTAAATCGCCCCTGCGAATCCAACCTAAATCGCCTTCTTTTTGCGCTGAGGCTAAATCGTCGGAATATAAACTTGCCAAGAACTCAAAATCTTCGCCGCCTTGCACTCGCTCTTTATATTCCAGCAAGGATTTTTTGATTTGCTCTATTTGGCTCTCTTTAATTTCCGGATGAACAACGATTTGGGCTAATTCAACTTTTGATTCTACAATGGGCAAGCTGTCTTTCGGGAGCGATTTGTAGAATTTTTTTACTTCTTTGGGCGTAACATTAATATCGCCTATAATGTTTTGTTCCATTTGCTGTGCGAGCAACTGGTCTTTTATGATGCTTCGGAAATGATTCTCAATTTCCGAGTAGGGTTTATTAAAATACTTTTCCATTGCATCTCTTCCGCCGGTTTGTTCTTCAAATACGGAGAGCCGCCTTTGCAATTCGCCTTCCACTTGCTTGTCGGACACTTCAATACTATCAACATGTGCCTGATTAACTAAGAGTGCTTGATATAAGAGTTCTTCAAGCACAAGACATTTTAAATTATCTTCTTGAGCACCTCCGGCTTTGTATTGTATAGCCGTATTTTCTACATCGGATTTTAATATTATTTTTTGACCGACAACTCCCACAATTTCATCAATCATTTTTTCTTGGGAAAAACCGACTAATCCGGTACATAAAAGCACTATGGAAATTCCTATTTTTTTCAGCATCATATTGTATTAAATAAAAGATTTTATTCTGCCGTTTTTAACGGCATTCTTATAAATTTTTTGTTCTAATTGCTTTATAAGATTTATTTTTCGTTTGTTCAGTATAATTATTTTTATTTTTTCTTCCGCAAATTCTTTCGGCATCCTTTGCCCTTTCAGCAAATAGTCTTCAAAATATACAAAATAAGTATATTGTTCATCTCTTGTTTGAATACGCTTTGATAAATTCACGGCTTTTCCCGCATTGTTCAAGGATATGGGCAACAAGTTTGAAATAACGGATAAATTGACCCATTCTTCCGAAAAGTCAATAAAATCAAGGGCATTATTTTTTGCTTGTTTTATCATTGTTTCAAGGGCATCTTCACTTTCGGATAAAAAATATTTTCTGAACTCGGAACTTTTGCTTTCGTCTTCAAATTTGAAATAATATGCTTTTACAATATCGTCATTTAAAGTGAAACTTTCCGGAAATTCATTATAATATTTCTCCGCTTCGGAATCTGTTATATTTGTATCCAAATTTTGTTTTATATACGCTTGTTTATATTTTTCTATGATAAGCGTTTCTTTATATTCTTGAACAATACGGTTAATTTCGTTTTCTCCCTCCATTACATTCAGTTCTGCTTTATTTAGCAAGGTCTGTTTGCGTATCCATAAGTCTGTTTTGTTTTTTAATATATTAAGGCTGTCTTCCGGGCTAATGCCTTTCGGAAAAAATTCTTTAATATCTTCAAAATACAATTTCTTATCGTAAACTGATGCCAACTCTCTTTTCTGTATATCTTTTTTGCAGGAGAAAGTTAAAATTAGTCCGACAATTAAAAATATATAACGTAGTTTTTGCATAATAGTTACATATTGATTTTAATCTTTCTTGGAAAACTGCCGTTTTCTTGCCGGCACTATTTAATCGCTTTTTTTATTTTTTGCAATTCTTCCGAATTTATTTTTACGGGATATTTGCTTTTTAATTCTTTTAACCATTCTTTTTCAAGCGCATTTTGATAGTCGGAAATAACCAAACCTCTAATTTCTTCAAAGGGTTTTGCTTTTGATGTTTCTTTTTTGTTTACGACAATAATTGTTTTTTCCGATGGAAAATCAAAAACTTTTTTGTTGTCAGCATTATTTTTATTGAATATTTTATCTGCATAAATATTTTCGCCTTTTGCAAATGAGCCGGAAGCGAGTTTTGCAAATCTTGCGGTGTCTCCTTTTGATATTTTCTTAACTAAAAGCTTGTCGTTATATTTTGCTCTTGCTTTTGTTAATAATTTCATGGCTTTTTTTGCATCTTTTTTATGCTTGTATTCAAAAACGGAAATATCATAGTTTATTTGTTTGCTGTACAGCTTGTCATAATTTGTGTCGTAAAAATTTTTTAAGCCCACAGAATCATTCGATGCTTTATCCCAAACTTCCTTTTTCATGAGGTCAAACAACAACATGCCGTCATGATATTCTTTAAGCAAATAGCTGAACTCTTTTTTGTTTTTTTCTAAATTATTGATTTCTGTTTCAGACAAAGTTTCATATACAAAGTCTTCAAAAAGGGTATTTAGCAATGCTTTTATATCGCCTTTTTTTTGTCTTTTTTGCTTTTTCTGAATATATGCTGCAAAATCGGCATCGGTATATTTTTTATTGCTTAAAGAAAATAGAGGAGTATTTAATGTTTTTGCATTCGGCACTTTCCATTTTCCTTTAAATATGGTGGAATCTAAAATTCCCAAAAGTAGCTCCGGAGAGTTTATTTGCTTATAATTAAAATCGGATTTTAGTTGTTTTGTTACAAATTTTCTTACAATTTCTTTCCTTTCTTTATCTTTTTCAACCATTTTTCGGACTTTTTCATCTCCTTTTTTTGCTTCTTCCGGCGGACGTTTGGATATGAGTTTTATAATATGCCAACCAAATCGTGTTTTTATCGGTTTTGAAATATCGCCGGGTTTTTGCAAAGCAAATGCTGCTTTTTCAAAGTTCGGAACCATTCTTCCTGTTGAAAATTCGGGCAATTCTCCGCCTTTTTTTGCAGAGCCTTTATCATCGGAAAGTTTAACAAAGTCTTCAAATTTTTTGCCTTTTTTAATTTCTTGGTAAATACTGTCGGCTCTTTGTTTTTTTGTTTGCAAAACAGAATCGGAAAGATTTCCTGTGGTACCTTGCATAATATGTGCAACTTTAACAAAACCTTGCTGGTCTCTCATATCCACGAGGCGCACAAGATAGTATCCGTAGACTGTTCGCAAGGGCTGAGAGAAATGTCCTTTGGGAGCCGTGAAAATATAATTTTGGATGGAATAAGGAATTTTTTGCGATTTAATGAAAGGTAAATGTCCGAAATTATTTTTAACATTTCGGTCGTCAGAGCTTTGAACGGCAACCGAATCGTAATTCTCGCCTTTTATCAGTCGTTCTCTTATTGCCAGTTGTTTGTTGTATGCTTTTAAGGTATCTTCCGGAGAAGCATTTTTCCCTAATTTTGTAAAAATAACATCTACTTTAACTTCTTTTTTGCTTCTTTCGCCGGCTTCTTTAATAAGCTCGTCCCATTTAACATTCTCGGCTAAATAGGGTTTTGCCAATTGCATTCTGTATCCGCTCAACTCTTTTACGAAAGTTTTGGAAGTGTCCATTTTAAGGTTTTCTGCTTCTGCAACTTTCAACTTAAAGTTGGTGAAAAGTTTTAGATATTCATCAATTGTCTCTGTATTAATGTTATCGGAATTATTTTTTTTGTATATATAAAAGAATTCATCGCCGGAAATTTTTTTATTTCCTATGGTCAAAAGCGTTTCTTGCGACTGCGAAAAACCGGATAATGAAAAAAGTAATAAGATTACTGTTAATTGAATTGTTCTCATTTTATTTACTTTAAAATTTAGTTATTTTTTATTGTCTTCTACTGTAATTAGGTGCTTCTCTGGTTATTGTAATGTCATGCGGATGGTTTTCGGTTACTCCGGCTGAACTTATTTTTACAAATTTCGCATGATATAAATCATTTATCGTTTTAGCCCCGCAATAGCCCATTCCGGCTTTAAGTCCGCCCGTAAGTTGTGTCAAAACTTCGTGTAGAACTCCTTTGTAGGGTACTCTTCCGGATATACCTTCCGGCACCAATTTCTTAACATCGTCTTCCGTATCTTGGAAATATCGGTCTTTTGAACCGTCTTGCATTGCTTCAACCGAGCCCATTCCTCGATAGGTCTTAAACTTTCGTCCTTGGTAAATTATTGTGTCGCCGGGCGATTCTTCTACACCGGCAAGCAAAGAGCCTATCATTACGGAAGATGCACCGGCTGCCATTGCTTTTACAATATCTCCGGAATAACGAATGCCGCCGTCGGCAATAGCCGGGACGCCTGTTTTTTTAAGGGCTTCTGCCACATTATAAATTGCCGAAAGTTGGGGAACGCCGACACCGGCAATGATGCGCGTTGTGCAAATAGAACCCGGTCCTATGCCGACTTTTACGGCGTCTGCACCGGCATTTGCCAAGTCTTTTGCAGCTTGGGCAGTAGCTATATTTCCTACGACAAAATCAATGTCTTTAAATTTCTTTTTTGCTTGTTTCAAGGTCTCGATAACGCCTTTTGAGTGTCCGTGTGCCGTGTCGATTACTACGGCATCAACACCGGAATAGTGCAATGCTTCGATTCGTTCAAAAACATCTTTTGTTACGCCGACACCGGCAGCAACTCTCAATCTGCCTTTGTTGTCTTTGCATGAATTCGGTCTGTCTTTTGCTTTTGTAATATCTTTATAAGTGATTAGTCCCACCAGTTTATATTCTTCATCGACAACCGGCAATTTTTCGATTTTATGTTTTTGCAAAATCTCGGATGCTTTGTCCAATTCTGTTGTTTGAGATGTTGTTACCAGATTTTTTGATGTCATAACATCACGAACCGGTTTTTTTAGTCTTTTTTCAAACCTTAAATCCCTGTTGGTTACAATTCCGATAAGTTTAAAGTCTTTATCAACAACGGGAATACCACCTATTTTATATTTTCTCATCAATTCCAGTGCATTCTCTACGGTTTCTTCGGCAGAAATCGTTATCGGGTCGATAATCATTCCGTTTTCGGCACGTTTTACTTGTTTTACTTGCTGTGCTTGCCGCTCAATACTCATGTTTTTGTGAATGACACCGATACCGCCTTCTCGTGCGATTGCAATGGCTAAACCGGCTTCCGTAACCGTGTCCATTGCCGCCGAGACAATGGGTGTTCTCAAGCGAATATTTCGACTGAATTGAGATTCGATATTTGTTTCACGAGGAAGTACCTCGGAATATGCGGGAAGAAGTAATACATCATCAAATGTATAAGCGTCTGATATTATTTTATCCGAAACAAAAGGCATACTATTAATTTTTTTAGAGTTAAGATAAGAATATTAACCGGCAAAGATATAATATAATTCTATTTTATCGTGTATTTTTTTGAATTAAGCCGATTTATTATCTTCGATGCTACTTTGTGAATAATGCGGGTTAATCGGATTTTGCCTTTCAGCAAAGAAAAAATAGGGTAATAAGGTTTATTTTTTTGGTTATCTTTTTCTACTAAGGTTTGAACCGACAATAAGGTTTTGTTTTAATTGTAAGTTATAAATTGCTTTTTGTCAGTATTTTAATTCTCAATTCTCAATTACTTGCGTGAGGGCTGCGCTGTTCAAAAAAAGTTAGATACTTGGTTTTACTTTTGCAAAAGTCTCGAAATTCCACCTAACTAAACTTGTAAGTTATTAATGTACCGCTGTTTAATATTTTCAAGAAAAATTCAATCTCCCTACACCCTCTTCTCCAAGAGGGAATTTGCTATTTGCCAAAAATCATGAAATCGTAAAAAGTTAGCTATTTGGTTTTACTTAAAAAAAGTCTCGAAATGCGGGTTAAATATATTAAATTTTAATCTTTTTCGTAGTTAAGGATTATCTTTTATCATTATAAATTTGTTTTTTCTAATTAAATATCGTAAATTTGTTGGTTACAGGATTAGGCTGTGTAATTTATTGATGAAGAGGTTTCTATGTGTAAATAGAATAAATTATTTTTGTCTGATTAATAGTTCGATTATAGGTGATAGTAGTAACAAAAATAAACGTTATGAAACCAATATTGTATATATCCTTACTAATGCTTTTTATTTCTTGCACGAAAGAGGCAAAACGTGCTGAGAAAATCACAATAAGCGGAACGGTAACAGCCTCAAGTAATTTCCTTGACAGTGTTGAAGTTGAATTGTGTGAACGTTGTTTTATGTGTATCGCAATACCTGTTGAAGTAAAGCAGAGTAAAGCCGGAGTTTTTAAATTTGAGTTTAAACCTAAGACTAAAGCGGAGGGTGGCTATGATTATTACTATAGTCTTGATTTTAGAAAAAAAGGGTATTTTGATACGAGGTGGATTATAGACAAAACAAAAGAAATACAAGAGTGCGATATTGTAATGGTAAAGAAGACTGATTAATCCGGATTTCGAGACTTTTGCAAAAGTAAAGCCAAATAGCTAACTTTATAAAGATGCAAAAGTCGGAAGAAAAATACTCATGCTTGTTTGCTGCGAGTGCGTTCTTTGCCATTTTCATGATTTTTGGCAAATTGCAAATTCTCCTTTGGAGAAGGGAGTGTAGGGGGATTGATCTCTTAAAAAAGAATTAATGTGTTATAGGTCAATGGCTTAAAAGTTTAGTTAGGTGGAGTTATTCATTTATCAACAGCCATTCCGTTTCATCTACTTCTTCAAATTTTATTATTCCGTGATTTTTAGCTATAAACAATTTGCATATATTACAACAAAAACTGTCGCACTTGATTTTTTGTAGAGAAATAACATCCTTATATTTTATATTTTGAACAATTAGGCTGTCAAGATAATTATATTCAAATAAGTTTTTAGAGCTTGTAATTTTTTCATCTTTATTACTGAAATAAAATTGGTCGGATAAAATTTTTGGCTGCGTAAATTCATATGTATAATCTACCTTATTTTGACCCTCGATTACATAAGAATAAGCATAAGCATAAATTTCTGTATTTAATTTATTATTAACTTCAGTTAGAAATGAAGCTTCACTCATACAAGTAGAAGTATGTTTCTCATCTATTTCATATTCTTTGGACTTGTAAAAACCTTTAATAATAAAACTTACTGTATCTTGCAAATTGGTAAATTTTATTTGACTTTTATTTTCATAGGGGAGCCAAGCAAGAGCTTTTTCCGGAAAACAAGGACATGTTCTCTTTTGGTTGCAACTTTGGGCAAAAAACAAAAACAATAGCAAAGTAATTATATACAATTTTTTCATAATTATTTATTTTTATTTAACTAATGCAGCAAGCATCACATTTATTATTTTTTCTTTCTAAAACAGTAACTAAGTCCTGTTCTAAACTGAATATTTGACCATAAAAAGACATCTGCCATTTCAACATAATAAGCCAAATTGCTAAATAATTGCACTTTATCATTAAGGCTGTAATTAAGTCCGAGCATTGGATTAAGACCAATGTCAAATTTAGTTTTTATTATGGGGTCATCAATAATTATAGTCTCAGGAGGCAATGGAGTAATTTTTCCTGAAATATATCTTGAAATAATCCGCATTTGACAACCAATCGCAAAACTATAGCCTAAGTTCCCGTTTTCTTTAAATTTATTATTATAAGCTATAAGTAGGGCTGTACTATAAATATTGTCATATTTTTGGTTAATATGGTTTTTATATTTATCCAAGTAATTATATTTATAAAACAGCTCATTAACTGCTATATTCCATTCAATATTAAGATTGTCGGCTATTTTAAAGTCGCTTAACACTCCTGTACCTTCTCCTGCATAAATTCCAAGTTTAAAAAACTGCGTTTTTTCTTGACAATAAGTCTGCGAGAAAGCAAATAATAAAAATAGTTGTAATAAGATAAAATATTTCATATGTTTATATTTATAATTTTCAAAGGTTATATAGAAACGCCCGAATGAGTTTTATTACATTTAATTTCATTAGAGCGGAAAAATAATCATTCCGTTATGTGTCTTTTATCGGTCATGGGTGTTTCATATGTTTAATATTTTGTAGTCCTTAGCTTGGTTTAACCGCAAAGAACGCTAAGTTTGTCGCAAAGAACGCAAGGTTTTTGTCGCAACTTCTAATTTCCGTCCCTATAATTATTCCGCCGGGTGTCTAAAATTTAGTCATGGGCGTTTCATATTGTTAAATTATTTTTGCTTTATAAACTTTCCTTTATCTAAAATTTGGTCATTATTTGTAATTTGATAGAGATAGGTTCCGGGCGACAGATTATTTATTTGCAAAAAAGCGGTATTGCCGCTGGGAGGTAATTTATAATCGTATATTTTTTGTCCTTGTATCGTAAAAAGTTTTATTCGCTCATTGCCCTTGCGTTTCTTCGGCGGTAGATTTATATAAACATAATCGCAGGCAGGATTGGGATAAACCGTTCCCCGACAATTTTCGGGAATGTTTTCTACCGTGCTTACCGGCGGCAAGCCCAGTTCATCGCGACTTATATAATATATGACCAAATTTCCGTTGCAGCCGGAGCCTTGCGGATGCCAAGCTCTTCCGTACAAATAAGCTCCATAATCTTTTGCCGTTAATACGCCGGCTATTTCATAGCCCAAATCGCCTCCCAGCGACTTATATGCCACTTGGTTTAAAGCCGTATCCACCACATAAAGCAAAATACTGTCGGGTGTTTGACAATTAAAATCATAATTTATTCCGGCAATATAAATGCTTTGTTCGTCGGCATAAGCCATGGTTTGCATAAAAGCTTGCCCATCATCAATACCTTGCCGGTTTAAAAAAAGTTGCTCTGAAATATGTGCCAAAGTATCACTTCTGAATACTCCGATGCCATGGTCAAATTTTTTATCCGGTAAGCTTATGGAGCCTGCTAACATCATGTCCTTATTGGGATACCAATAATCTGTATTTAATTCTCCGAGGCTGTAATCATAACTGTAAAAATAATTACTGGTATCCTTTGTTAAATCAGGCTTTAGAATAAACCATTCAAATTCACCGTATAATTGAGTAATAAATTCCAAAATAAGATAGTTTTCCGAGTCGGGTATTTTTTCAAAATCATAAACGCCTACATTTCTTGCATAATGTTGAAAAGAGGTCTCTATGGTATCGCCCTCTTGCGTGAGACGCCATAGAGCCAAATCATAAATATTTACAGGTGCTCCTTCGGAGCGTTTTGCTGTTCCGGCACATAATACGTTGCCAGACTCTTCTAATAAACAATGATTGATTGTATGTGCAACATAGCCTTTATTAAAAACCGGAAAGCGTTTTTCTGAAATGATATTCAGATCAGCATCAAACAGCATAAAAATAACAGCTTCATGAGGGTTGGCATAATCATTCGGTCCAATATCTCCGACAACCATATAATTTCCGTTGTTTACTTGAATAAGGCTTAGAAAGTTAATACTGCTGTCTGTGGGTGAGCTGTAACGAAAAAAATCATATTCTCCATTATTTTTTAAACTAAAAATAAAACCGTCTCTTTTGTGACTTTCATTAGGTATCACAATATAACCAACAATTACAATATTTCCTTGATTATCAACAATTCCGTTTATGGGGAACACATTATCCTTTTCTTCCCACTCAAAACGAAAAGATTCTTGGGCGTAAGAGGATAAACTACTTAAAACAAACAAGAATATTGAACAGGCTAAATGTTTCATGGCTTATATATTTTGGGTTTTATTAGTTTATTTTATGGGTGTAGCTTCAACTGCCAAATGAAACTTTTTAAGTTACAAATTTCACAAAAATATTTATAGGTGGGTAACTTCAACTACCAAATGCAACTTTTTTAACTTCAAAATTTGCATGTCAGCCTGTCTCAATTGTATTTTTATCGGGCAAAGCTGCCTTTAAAATCGATAAGTTAGACCTATTGAAAAATTTAAAAATGTATAGAACTTGCCAAGGTTCAGCTGTAACTCCATGTCTTCATAATTACCTTTAACAAAGGCATAACTGTTGTTGATTGAGGGGGAAAACCAAAATTTAAATTTTTCGCCTCCGGTTTTTAAAACACAGCCTGTTTGTACGGAAAAAACAGGAAATTCATCTGTCCGCGTCATATTAGCACCTTCCGGATGTTGGTAATGCATATATGATCCGCTTATTTTCATCATGCCTCCCACTTCAAAGCGCCTTGTTCTTCGTCCTATATTCGCTTGAAAATAAATACTGCCATAATTGTTAACATAGCTGTTGTTACGCCCTGTAACAGCTTTACCGTATTCGCCTCCTGTATATAACTCAAAGACCCTGCGTTTTGAAAAAGGTTTATACATGCCTAAACCCATATTCAGATTATAATGGGCAAAAATACCGCCAAAAGGTATAATCATTTCAGCACCGGGAGACAGCAACGCCCCCAAATCGGGATACTGCTCCCATATATTTCCATAAGAAACATTTGCAGCTCCCATTAGGGCATATTTGTCGGAGAATGAATACGAACCGCTGAAAATAAAGCTGTTTGTATTGGCTCCTATATTAAGATTTACTTCTCCTTTTTCTTTATGCAAGGGAATATTGGGCGTTTGCGGAATATACATTGAAGCACAACTGCAAAAAAAGGCAAGTCCCATTATAAATATTGATTTTTTCATATGTTTTTTTATAATTTTCAAAGGTCATATAGGAACACCCGAAGCTACACTAAGCACTTTATATTCTCCACAGGGTTTAAACCCTGTGGAAATAATCATTCCGCCGTGTGTCTAAAATTTAGTCATGAGCGTTTCATTGTTTAATAATTCGGGTTAAACCCATAAATGCAAAAAGTAAAGAGCAATATTGTTATGCAACAAATTTACAAAAAAATCTTTAATCATGAAAAATGCAAACAATGAAATATGAGCAGATTAAAGCATAAAAAAATATTTTTTATGAAAGAATGTTTTGTTAATAAAAATTAAAGTGTACTTTTGTCAGCTCTTTTTTTGGCGAGTCTATGAGTAGTTTAAAGATAAATTTCAGAGGTCTGAAAGAAGGAACGTACAATTATAAGTTTGAAATAAAAGATGCGTTTTTTGATAAATTTCCGGAATCGGAAATAAAAAAAGCGGCAGTTTCCGTTGATGTGGAAATGTTATTAACAAAAAATATTATAACATTGAATTTTTTATTGGCGGGAAAAGTGGAATTGCAGTGTGACAGATGTCTTGACTTTTTTGACAAAGCAATAAAATTTGATGCCGTATTATACGTTGATTTTGGCGATGAAGATTCGGATATTTCCGATGTTGATAACAGAATAACCATAAGCCGTATGGCTAATGACATTAAATTAGATAAGCATTTGTATGATTATTTGCATTTAAGTTTGCCTTATCAAAAAATACATCCGAACGACGATAAGGGAGAAACAACTTGTAATAAAATAATGTTGGAGAAAATTAAAGCGTTTTCTCAAAGAGAAGAAAAAAAAGAAACAGACCCCAGGTGGGATAAATTAAGAAGTTTATATAATTAATAAAATAAGGAATAATGGCACATCCAAAAAGAAAAACATCTAAACAAAGAAGAGATAAAAGAAGAACTCATATCAAAGCAACTTCTGCACAGCTTTCAAAATGTTCAAATTGTGGCGCTGCTGTTAAGTATCATACTGTTTGTTCGGAATGCGGACACTACAGAGGCAAACTTGCTGTTGAAACAGAAGATGCTTTATAATTTATAGTTTGCTATTGTTAAGGCAAAATAAACAAAACCGGTATTAATTAAAATACCGGTTTTTTGGGTTTGAAATCAATAATAAGGCAAGATGCTATTTGGTGCCGGCAAGTAAAATCTGCAAAATTAGACAGTTTTACTTGCCGGCACTATTTACGACACAATTCTGCGAACATATTATTTTTTATTTTGCATACAATAAACATAAATTTACTTTTGCAGTTTAACTTTTATATTTAACAAATCAATAAGATGGAAAAAATTAACGCAATAATTACCGGAGTTGCCGGATATGTGCCTGAATATATTTTAACAAATGACGAACTTTCTAAAATGGTTGACACTTCCGATGAGTGGATAATGACACGGATTGGAATTAAAGAACGTCGTATATTGAAAGAAAAAGGTTTGGGAACTTCCGATATGGGTGTTAAAGCCGTAAATGAATTGCTAAATAAAACAAACACCGCACCCGATGAAATTGACTTATTAATTTGTACGACAGTAACGCCGGATATGCAATTTCCCGCTACGGCAAATATAATCAGCGATAAAGTCGGAATTAAAAATGCTTTTAGTTTTGATTTGAATGCCGGATGCTCCGGATTTCTTTTCGGGATGTCTGTTGCATCAAAATTTGTAAAATCCGGGATGTATAAAAAAGTCGTTTTGGTCGGAGCCGATAAAATGTCCTCTATTGTTGACTATACAGATCGTTCTGTAAGCCCTATTTTCGGAGACGGAGCCGGAGCCGCTTTGTTTGAGCCGACAACCGATGATTTGGGAGTTATAGATGAAATTTTGCATGTTGACGGAGCCGGAAGAAAACATTTACATCAAAAAGCCGGAGGTTCCGTAAAACCGGCATCACATGAAACCGTAGATGCTCGCGAGCATTATATTCATCAAGAAGGACAACCGGTTTTTAAAGCTGCCGTGAAAGGAATGGCAGATGTTTCGGTTGAAATGATGAAAAAACATAATATTTCTCCGGAAGACTTGGCGTGGCTGGTTCCGCATCAAGCAAATCTTCGTATTATCAGTGCCACTGCGCAAAGAATGAACTTGTCTCCCGAAAAAGTTATGATAAACATTGCAAAATACGGAAACACAACCGACGGTACGCTGCCTTTACTGCTTTGGGATTGGGAAAAGAGATTAAAGAAAGGCGATAAACTAATCTTTTCTACATTTGGTGCCGGTTTTACCTGGGGCGCAATGTATTTAAAATGGGCTTATAACTCTTAGAAGCCTTTTGCATATCCTATAAGAAAACATGAGCATACTATACTAAGCACTTTGCATTTTAACAATTTTTAACGTATAAATATATTAGAAATACATAAATTATAATATATTTACAAAAATTTACTCCAATGGATTATAAAGAATTGAAAGATTTTATAAAAGTTGTCGCTAAATCAGGCGTAAGCGAAGTTGAAATCAAAACAGAAGAAATAAAATTAAGTATAAAGGTTGATAAAGGAAACACGGGAACACATACCGAAACAATCATACAACAAGTGCCGGTGCAAACACCTTTTGCCGGAGGAACCATAATGCAACCGCCGGTTCAAAACCTGCAAACGCAAGTCCCGCCCGCTGCCGAGAAAGAACCGGAAGCAAAACAAACGGATGATGATAAATTCATAACCGTAAAATCTCCTATGGTGGGAACATTTTACAGAAAACCTTCGCCCGACAAAGCTCCCTTTGTAAATGTCGGTGATACAATTAATGAAAATACGGTTGTTTGCATTATAGAAGCAATGAAACTATTTAATGAAGTTGAAGCGGAAATATCCGGAAAAATCGTAAAAATTTTGGTTGATGATGCTACCCCCGTAGAATTTGAACAACCCTTATTCTTAGTTGATCCGAGTTAATATTTGCTCCGGAAGTTTATTCATTGCTAAATTCTATTGTATGTTTAAAAAAATACTTATTGCAAACCGAGGAGAAATTGCTTTGCGTATTATTCGTACTTGTAAAGAAATGGGAATTAAAACGGTTGCGGTTTATTCTTCGGCAGATAAAGAAAGTTTGCATGTTCGATTTGCCGATGAGGCAGTGTGTATAGGACCACCTCCAAGCAATCAATCCTATTTAGATATTTCCCGAATTATTTCTGCTGCCGAAATAACAAACTCGGACGCTATTCATCCCGGTTACGGCTTTTTGGCGGAAAATGCCAAATTCTCGGAAATTTGCAAAAACCATGACATAAAATTTATCGGACCATCGGCAGAAATGATAAATATGATGGGCGATAAAGCAACGGCAAAAAAAACAATGCGTCTTGCCGGCGTACCGGTTATTCCGGGTTCAAAAGATTTAATTGCATCGGTTAAAGACGGAAAGCAGCTGGCAAAAGAAATGGGCTATCCGGTTATGCTGAAAGCCACAGCCGGCGGAGGCGGTAAAGGAATGCGTATCGTTGCTTCAGAAGATGAGTTTCAAGCAAAATGGGATTCCGCAAAACAAGAATCTGCCGCCGCTTTCGGAAACGACGGTTTGTATATGGAAAAATTTATCAGTAATCCCCGTCATATTGAGATACAAGTTGTCGGAGACATGAAAGGAAATGCGGCACATTTGTCGGAGCGAGATTGTTCCGTGCAAAGACGACACCAAAAGCTGCTCGAAGAAACTCCCTCGCCCTTTATGACCGATGAATTGCGCGAAAAAATGGGTGCTGCTGCCGTGCTTGCCGCAAAATCTATTAAATATGAGGGTGTTGGCACCGTTGAGTTCTTGGTGGATGATAAACGGAATTTCTATTTTATGGAAATGAATACGCGTATTCAGGTAGAGCATCCCATTACGGAAGAAGTGATTAATTTTGACTTAATTAAAGAGCAAATTAAGGTAGCTGCCGGTGTAGATATAAGCGGAAAAAATTATTATCCGCAGTTGCATTCCATAGAATGTAGAATTAATGCCGAAGACCCTTATAATGATTTCAGACCGTCGCCGGGAAAAATCAATGTACTTCATACACCCGGAGGGCATGGGGTGCGCGTTGATACACACGTATATTCCGGCTATACCATTCCGCCGAATTACGACTCTATGATTGCAAAATTAATTGTTACGGCAAGAACAAGAGAAGAAGCCTTGAAAAAAATGAGACGTGCTTTGGACGAATTTGTGATAGAAGGAATAAAAACCACTATTCCTTTCCATTCGCAACTGATCGTTAATGAGCAATTTGTAAAAGGAGACTATACGACAAAATTTATGGAGACATTTACAATGCAATAGCAATAAATGCTTTTGCAAAAGTATTTGGATATTTATGATATGATTGATAAAAAAATAATTGCATGAAGAAAAATGGTAATATAACAGCAGCAGACCCCGCAGCAACCAATCAATTTCGCAACGGAACTGTTATTGAAGGAAATATTAATTCTGACGGAGATGTCAGAATTGAAGGGGTTGTAAAAGGCAATATAGACGTAAAAGGCAGAGTGATTATCGGGAATACCGGTAAAATTACGGGAGATATAAAATGTGCTTTTTGTGATATATCCGGATCCGTAACCGGGAAACTGAATATATCGGACAGCTTAACATTAAAAGCTTCCGCAAATTATACCGGCGAAATATCCACAAAAAAAATAACAATTGAGCCGGGCGCTGTATTCAACGGTTCCTGTTCAATGACTGACAATAAAAATGGAGAAAAAAACTTTAAATCCGAAAAAAGATAAGAACGATTTAAAGACATCTTTAAAAAATTATGCAAAATATTCCGGCATTGCTTTTCAAATGGCTGCCCTTATATTCCTTGGAACTTGGGGCGGGTATAAAGCAGATGCTTACTTTTCGCTTGAAAGTCTTATATTAACCTTGCTGTGTTCTCTATTGTCAGTAGTGTTGGCAATATATGTTGCAATTAAAGATTTTATAAAAAAATAAATAATGAAGCTCGGTTCTAAGATTTCAGACGGAAAAATTCATTCAATGATGAATGGTAAATGAAAACAAATAATTGATCATTCACCATTAATACTTACTTGTGTGAGGCTTGTGCTGTTCATAATTTACAATTAAATTTGTTTGCAAAAAGCCAAAGGGGCTAAAAAACAAATACTCTGGGTTTAAAACAATTATAGTAAAATCTGTTAAATTTCAATAATATACAAAAAAGAACATATGAGAAATCTGAAACGAAACTTTATTATTAAAATTATTCTCCTGACAGTTTTGCTTGCAACGATTGGAGGGCTTCTTTTCCATTTCGTTTTGAAAAATTATTATTTTGATTCTTTCCCCTTTTTATTTGTACTTTTTCCCCTTGTTTCCATTCTTTTTCACTTTCAGTTGTTGAAAGCCTCTTTAAAATCATTGGCAAAGTTTAATGTAATATTTATGCTTAGCTTTATGGCAAAGTTTATTATATACACTGCTTTTGTTGCAATATTGTTTTCGGCAGATGCCGAAAATAAAAATAGTTTTGCCGTAACAATGATGCTGCTTTATCTAATTTATACAATCTTTGAAACAAAGACAATTTTGACTGATATAAAGAAATTGAGCTGAAACTCATCAAGTCTTTATAGTGCCTGATTGTGAATTGAGAATTATCATCTATATTTGTAAAAAATATTAAAAAATAAATCATGTTTTCCGGAATAGTTGAATCAACAGGAATTGTAAAAAAAATAGAAAAAGAAGGCGAAAATGTACATTTTACGCTGACTTGCAGCTTTGCAAACGAATTAAAAATTGACCAAAGTCTATCGCATAACGGTGTATGTTTAACGGTTGTTCGTCTTACTGATGACACCTACACTGTTACAGCCGTGAAAGAAACATTGATGAAATCAAATCTCGGGCTGTTGGAAATCGGCGACGAAGTTAATTTGGAACGCAGCATGAAACCGGACAGTTTGCTTGACGGGCACATTGTTCAGGGACATGTTGACCAAACTGCCCTTTGCACAAATGTGGAAGAAGCCGACGGAAGTTGGTATTATACATTTGAGTATGAAACGAAAGATGATAATATTACGGTTGAAAAAGGTTCCGTTTCGGTTAATGGAGTAAGTTTAACCGTTGTAAACTCTCGTGATAACTCTTTTCAAGTTGCCATTATTCCTTTTACCCATGAAATAACGAACTTTCACAATATAAAAAAAGGGACGGTTGTGAATATAGAGTTTGACATAATCGGAAAATACATCAGTAAAATTATGAAGCAATACTTAAACAAATAAGGCTTCTTCATAAGTTTATGCCTATTAAGACCGTAAAGTAAAAGCGCATCCTTAAAAAAAAACACATCATATATGTTTAATAATCAAATTGTTGTTTTGGGGGCGGGGAATGTTGCGACAAATTTGGCTGTTGCAATAAAAAAATATATCAGTCCGCATATTCACATACACGGACGAAACGAGCAAAATGCCAAACAACTTGCCGAATTAATTAAAGGCTCTTTTTCAACAAGGCTTGATGCAATGCCGTCTCATGCAGATTTGTATATCCTTTGCGTAAATGATGATGCTGTTTTTGACTTGGCAAAAAATCGTGTCTTAAAAGAAAAAATAGGCAATGCTTTGACCGTACATACTGCCGGCAGTATTCCTATGCAAAGCCTTAAAAAGTTGTCGGATAATTATGGCGTCTTTTATCCTTTACAAACATTTTCAAAACATAAAATTATTGAATTAAGTAATATCCCGCTTTGTATTGAAGCCAATTCGGAGAGCAATTTGCATAGATTGAGAAAATACGCATTGCAACTGAGTACGGAGGTCAGAAACATCAGTTCCGAGCAACGCAAATATCTCCATTTGGCAGCGGTTTTTGCCAATAATTTTGCCAATGCAATGTTTCATATTTCCGAAACCATTTTAAATGAGCAAAACATAGACTTTGACCTGTTAATTCCGCTTATTGAAGAAACCGCAAACAAAATAAAAACGGCAAAACCTTCCGCATCCCAAACCGGACCGGCAATAAGAAATGATAAAAAAATTATGGAAATGCACCTTGATTTGCTGAAAGACAAAGCCAACTTACAAATGCTTTATAAACTTATCGGCAATCAGATTAGAGAAAACTCGATAAAAAATGAAAGACCTGTTGTATAAAAAATATGCTTATGCTTAAGCCGTATTTCGAGACTTTTTCAAAAGTAAAATTAAGTATCTAACTTTACAGTTGCAGAAGCAAAAACTGCAAATTTTTAAAATTTGTCAAGGCGTTGTTTATCATAAGGTAGGAGAAAAAGATAATAATGTGGCAGTGTCCACATAAGTGTGTCTCGAGCGAAAAAAGTTTTCAATAAATTAACAAGTCGCTTGTCAAAATTTATCGTTTATTTTTCATTAATTTTTCTTCAAATTTAAAATTATATATTGGATATTTATAAGTTTTTTCAGATTTGTCAATTGCAACTGA
>PDWJ01000836.1_pt1 | contig 49791 bp, 44 predicted proteins | sample 1430881 | NCBI WGS metagenome assembly PDWJ01 (sample SAMN01162460, study PRJNA174530) | Oral metagenome, whole genome shotgun sequencing project. | biome: Marine environment; feature: Marine mammal; material: Swab sample of the gingival sulcus; isolation source: swab sample of gingival sulcus...
AAAGAGCATTCCCGCTGAAGCTGTCCCGTATCAGGCAATGCCTTTATTTCTTTTGTTTGAATGCTGGGACTGACATTCTCATATTTACTAAATCATTTAATCCTGTTTGTTTTTAATTAGGATAGGCATAAAAAAAATTCATGTCAATAATTTTATAAAATATTTTATAAAATTCATTCTTAACTCAAATCTATAAAAAAACAAAATTCTAAAGAATTTAAGATCTGTCATTTGGTTAGCACAGATTGAGTGCCGCTACCCCTCAAATCAGCGATATTGGGCCGAAGATCAATCATCTGTTCAATCAGTGAAGTGCAGGTCATCAACGTGGAGACCCCAGGGCCATGATCAGCCCGTCTACAGTCGGAATGCCCCCCTGCCAAAATTACCTGAAAGGGGCTGCATAATTATTTTACCATGGCATCTTGTAAAATTGGTTTGCATGATTTTAGCCACCGGGTTTAATGTCAACCCACGCGATAAAATATTGACAACAGCCACTGAAAAGACAATACTGGATTGACTTTACGAACAGGTGCTCCGAGTGTGAGTTGATGGGAACATTGTGAGAATCAATGACGGACCCGCCGCTGTAACCGGGGATGAACACTGCCGATTGGCCACTGTTTTTTTAAATGGGAAGGCGCAGTCAGTAAATTGATCCGGAAGTCAGAAGACCAACCTGTTGACCCCTTGGGACGTACGACACGGTGTTGGACGTCTACATATGATTGAATCTTGCAAGATTCGATCAATCAACCCTAGATTTATAAACGGAAATCCAGGCAACCCGGTTGTCTGGATTTTTTTATTGATCACCCCTAAAAGGAGAATACTGATGAAAAAGCTGTTGATCAACGCGGTTTGCTGTCTGACTGTTTTCATGTTCGCTGCCCCGGCGTTTGCCCATTTTCAAATGATTTATACCCCCAAAATGGCACGGGCAAAAGGTGGAAAAATAGACCTTAAACTGGTTTTTACCCACCCCTATGACGCCGGGCACACCATGAAAATGGAAAAGCCTGAGTATTTTTTCAGCGTTCATAAAGGCAAAAAGAAAGATCTTTTGTCAACCCTGTCCCCCATCACCTGGGTCAGCCTGACCAATTCTGCCCAGGCCTGGGAAACCACTTACAAATTGCGTGGTATGGGGGACTGGCTGTTCTGCCTGAAACCCGTTCCCTATTTTGAAGAAGCCGACGGCATCTACATCCAGCAGCTTGCCAAAACTGTGGTCAACGTCGGTGGCCTGCCCACGGACTGGGACGCAGAAGTCGGTCTGGAAACCGAAATTGTACCCTTGAACAAACCCTATAATATGCTCACAGGCAACGTATTTCGGGGAATTGTAAAAGCCAATGGGAAACCGGTTCCCTTTGTTGACATTGAAGTCGAATATATGAACCATACCCCGGATATGGCCCAAAACGCATTTGCCAAAGCGGAAAATGCCAAGACAGCCTCTGTATTTGTGTGGCCCACCACCATTAAGGCCAATGCCCAGGGCGAATTTTCCTATGGCTTTCCCAAAGCCGGATGGTGGGGATTCTGCGCATTGGGGTCCGGCCCTGTAAAAGAATTCAACGGCAAAGAATTGTCCCAGGACGCAGTGATCTGGGTTGAAGTCACAGATATGAAGTAAACCGCTGGTGAGCGGGCCGGATATTTTTTTGACCCGCTCACGGCAAAATAAGGGAGTAAACATCTCATGCATATATCAGAAGGTGTGATTTCGGCACCGGTTCTAATCACCAGCGGCACATTAACCGTGGCTGGATGCGCCGTGGGACTCACGAAACTGGACTATGACCGCATGGCCCAGGTGGGCATCTTGTCAGCGGCGTTTTTCATGGCCTCCCTGATCCACGTGCCCATTGGCCCCTCCAGTGTGCATCTGCTGTTAAACGGAATTTTGGGGTTACTGCTTGGCTGGGGCGCGTTCCCCGCAGTGCTGGTGGGTTTAGGCCTTCAGGCCATGTTTTTTCAATTCGGCGGGATTACAGTACTCGGCGTAAACACCTTGAATGTGGCGGGTCCGGCAGTGATCTGTTACTACCTGTTCCATGGATTAATACACAACGACACCAAAATTGCGGTAGTCGCGTCGTTTGCCTGTGGGGCATTGTCGGTGCTGCTCACGGCCCTCATGGTGGCCCTGTCTTTGATTTTCACAGAGGATAGTTTTTTTGAAGTGGCTGCACTGGTGGTGACAGCCCATGTGCCCGTAATGATTATTGAAGGGCTCATTACGGCATTTTGTGTCGGCTTTTTAAAGAAGGTAAAACCGGATTCTATCCCCGATTTTTCTGGGCGCAGCAATCCATCAAATCGTAACAAATAAAATCGAATCCCGTCACGACCGTTGCACCACCGGCGGTAAACGGATGCGAACCTGATATTGAATGGACAAGATTATGAAAATTAAAACACAAAGAATGAACAAACGGATACGGTATTGCCTGGCAGCACTGGGTGTTGTGGCTGGACTGTTGATGTCCGGCGGCCAGGCCCTGGCCCATAAATTTTTTGTATCGGCATGGGTGGAGGAAGGATCGGTGTTTCTTGAAGCCGGTTTTGGAGACGGATCCATGGCCCACGGGGCAGAGATTATTGTCTTTGACGACGCGGGCACCCAGCTGTTTACCGCAAAAACCAACGACCAGGGAGAATACAATTTTAAAATCCCTAAAAAAAGCGCCCTAAGGTTAAAAGTGAAGGCCGGCATGGGCCATCAGGATGAAGTCATTGTCCCCTTCGAAGAGATCGAAGCAGGTTTTGAAGGCGCTGATGAACCGGTCCAGGGCACGACGCCGTCAAGTGGCGCCGCACCCCAGCCCCAGGCAACCGTCTCTTCGTCCTCTGCCGGATCGCCATCAGCCGTTTCAGGGGTATCGGCCCAGGAGATACAGCGGATCATTGATAAATCCCTGGATAAAAAACTCAAGCCCATTATTCGGAAACTGGCCTCAAAAGATGACGGCGGTCCCAGATTTCAGGATATTGCCGGTGGCATCGGATACATTATCGGGCTGGTCGGTCTGGGCACATACATTAGCTATCGCCGCAGGGAAGGCAAATAAAAGGGGGATGGGCCTGTGCTGAGCGAGTCCTTTGCAAAAGGGAATTCCCTTTTCCATCGATTAGATCCGCGGTTGCGAATCGTGTTTGCAACCCTGTTTTCCTTTCTCATGGCGGTATCTAAATCATTTTCCGCCATGGGACTGGGGCTGATCCTCTCGGTGATCATGCTGCTGATCTCCCGTATCCCGATAAGGGAAGCCGGTAAACGGGCCATTGTCATCAATGGGTTTAACCTGATTTTGTTTTTGATCCTTCCGTTTACCTTTGACGGCCAAGTCCTTTTCAGTATCGGTCCTGTGGACTGTATCCGGGAAGGGGTGATTCTGGCCGTTCAAATCACCATAAAATCCAACGCCATCTTTTTAGCCTTCATCGCCCTGGTCTCCACCATGACGATCGCCACCCTGGGCAATGCGCTGAACCGCCTTTGGCTGCCTGAAAAAATCGTTTACCTGTTATTGATTGCGTACCGGTATGTATTTGTACTGGAACAGGAATACACGCGCCTGTTGACGGCCATGAAGGTCAGGGATTTTTTACCGGGTACCAATGTGCACACCTACCGAACCTATGCCTACCTTTTCGGCATGCTCCTAATCCGGGCCTCCACACGGGCGGATCGGGTTTATCAAGCCATGCTTTGCAGGGGCTTTGACGGCAAATTTTATTGTATTCACCGATTCTCATTCTCCAGACTGGACCGAGCCTGTTCGGTGATTGTGATGTTAATCTTGATGATACTGGGGAGCCTGGAATGGTTAAATCCGACACTCTGGCACCTGATGAACCTTTCATAGACCTGGATACTATCTGCTTTGCCTATCCAGGCCGGGGCATCGTCCTTGACCACCTGAACTTTTGTATGGGCAAAGGGCAGCGTTTAGGACTTGTGGGCAGCAACGGGAGTGGTAAATCCACTTTGATGCACCTGATTATGGGCCTTCACCGGCCCGATGCCGGCACCATGCGTCTGTTTGGCAAGCCCATGAACAATGAACAGGACTTTAAAGCTGCCCGCAGACGCATGGGGTTTGTATTCCAAAACGCTGACGATCAGCTATTTTCTCCCACTGTCGTTGAGGATGTAGCGTTTGGTCTTTTGAACATGGGCAAATCCCCTGAAGAAGCGGTCGAGTTATCCAAACAGATGCTTCACTCACTCGGTCTTGACGGATTTGAGGAACGAATCACTTATAAATTGTCCGGTGGTGAGAAGAAACTGGTATCCCTTGCCACCGTTCTGGTGATGAAACCTGACATGTTGCTCCTGGACGAACCCACCACCGGACTGGATAAAAAAACGGTTGAGCGGATTATCGAAGTGCTCAATGAACTGGATATCGGATATCTGGTGGTTTCCCACGAATTTGACTTTCTGGCCCGCACCACCACAGATATATATACCATGACAGGTGGCCAAATCCATTTTAAATGCAAGGCAAATCAATTTAAACCGGTGTATCAGATAACATAGCTGGATCGATCCACCATTCTCCTCAAAAAATTTATTCGTAGAACAAATTATTTGATAATCAAATAATATTTAAGCCTTAAATCTTATTCAATATTTTTTCCAGGATTTCAGCCAACTGGCCCACCTCTTTGGCATCAAGGTCTGCCACCAGTTCTTCTGTCATTTTGATATGAAACTGATGATGCAGGGCAAAATACGTTTCACCCTCATCTGTTAATTCAATAAGATAGGCCCTACGATCCTTTTCATGGGGTTTTCGCAGGAGCATCCCCTTTTTTTCAAGCCGATCAACGGCCACGGTAAGCGTTCCTGTGGTCACACCAATTTTTTCAGCCAGGTCCTTCATTTTGATGGGGCCCGAATGCCCCACGATTTCAATGGTGTGGGCCTGGGCGGTGGTCAGGCCGCTGTCCTTTACCACTGCGTCTTCCCAGGAGGATAATTTTTCGTAAAACTCCACAATAATTTTTGATAGCCTTTTAATTTCCATTTTTAATCCGATCTTTTTTACAAGAAAGTCTGTGTAACTCACTCAGATTTTTTCAATTTTCGTTGTGGGCTATGCCTGGATATCAATAGAGCAGGAACGGCCCGTGGCCGTTATAAAAAAAAGACCACCCCTGCAACCCTATGTCACAGGAGCGGTCTCGACCTTAACCGTAGGATGTATATCGGTTTGCCAATGCATGGATCATAGCAAACCAAATGATAAAGTCAAGTGTTTTTTAGGGCGAACTAACATTTTTTTTATTACAACTCATTAAAGATAGAAACAGCCGCCAGTGGCTTAATCTGGCGGCTGTTTCTGTAAGGCTACAATAAGGAAGTTATGGGTCAATTTAATTTATTTCCAATTAAAGTGGCTTAACTTTTTTGTATAATCAATCTTATTTTATGTCAAGCATAAAGTTTGGTAATCATAATTTTCATTTTTTAATTTCAGGATATCCTGAATCAGGTCTACTTAATAAATGCTTTGGTTGGATCAATTTCTTCCCTGATTCTGCGAAGCTCTTCAGCTGTCGGGGCACTCAACTCTGTCACATTATCGGCAAAAAGAAGATCAAAGCCAGTATCTTCCTGGATGGATGCTTTGGTTTCACCAGGAAAGGTGTGGATCAGTCGCATTCGCTTACTTTCTATTTCAAAATCAAAAATGCCTCTGGTAGAAATAACACGATACGGCCCTTGGCCCTGAAGTCCCGCTTTCCAGCGGGCATCTTTTCCTCCATCCAGATGCCCTGGGCTGGTTATATACTTTAATTTTTTACTGAATTTACGTTTGTCGTGGGGAATGATGAGGATTGTTCGTTCACATGATGCGGCCATATCACTGGCACCGCCTGAGCCTGGAAGACGGACTTTGGGGGTTTGATAATTTTCAGGGAAATCGCCAATGAGTGTTGAATTAAGGTTACCATACATATCAATTTCAGCGCCGCCGATAAATCCTATATCGGCAAATCCTCTTTGTGTCATTTCAAAAGCACTGTTTAATCCCTTGACATATGATGCGCCTGTAAATGTTTTCGAGTCCCCCACTGAAAGAGGCAACCCAACATTTAAGGGCGGACCGACAGCACCCGCCTCAAAGACCGGGATAAGGTTTGGGGCATGGGTCAATTTCGCAAACAAGGCTGCGACCATCGGTAGTCCGGTTCCAACAAAAACGACTTTTTTATCCTCAAGCATTTTTGCTCCCGCAACAACAATCATTTCCTGGGCAGTGTAGTTACTTGTTGTAGTCATAAACGTATCCTTATACTTTGAGAATCAGGCCAACCGTTCACAATTATTGGCCTCTTCCTTTTTGTCCGCCATAATTTTGGTTACTGGAAAGAGAGATAGAAATTCAGCAGGATCGTTCACACCAAATATATATTTGTCATAATACGCACTAAGGGCATCCGTAGATCCTGTTTTACACATCATGTTTGCTGCAGTATGAAGTTCGTTTATATGTTCTTTATTGAAGTAATAATGACGCCTGCAAGCGCCGGGATACGCCCCAAACGGCGCTTCTACGACTGCGTCAACACTGAGAAACGGGATGGCAATATCTTTTGGATAGCGGGTAATTAACTCATGAGACACAAGCTGCTCGCAAGTAATAATCGTTTTAGCAGACGCCATGGAAAGTTCAGGGCAGGTAGACTCTGAACCGCGGATAATACAGTTGCCATATTTATCGGCGGCCTGAACGTGAATAATGGCGACATTTGGGTTACTCGCGGGAAGCAGTGCAATATTGCGCCCAGTGAAAGGGCATTCCATATTTTTTACACGACAGCTTAAAGGGATATCTCCTGCCAGCGGACTGCGGGCAGGTAAAAATGGCAGACCCATTGCCCCCGCCTTAAAACGGGCAGACATGTTTGCATTGGACCAGTCTTCAACTTCAATCATGCCCCGTTCTGCGAGGTAGCGAAACATGGGGGACAATCCAAAAGCTTCATGCGCCCAATATGCCAATTCTACCCGTTTTATGGAAAAATGGTCTGGTCTTACCATCATTGCCCCCGCCAGATAATCCGGTGCCAACCCAGCAGATTGAAAGGAGAGCGTAAGGTCGGAAAAGCCATGTCGAACAAGTTCATGGGTAATGGCAATGGGTTGACGAATATTAACAAACCCGCCGATACCGATATTATCTCCATCCTTGACAAATTGATGAACAGCCTGCTTTAAATCCATTCGCTTGTCCCGCATGGATTTGTCTTTTTTTACCAGCGCTTTCCTCGCGTCATCGGGAGATAGGCCGGTCCAAAACATTTCGTTGTCGTTTTTCAATATTTCACCTCATGATCAAGCAGTTTTGGGATAAACTATTTATTTCCTGGTTTCTCTATAACCGCCACGGGCGGACCTGGTTTTTCACCTCGGTTCGCCCACAACAAATATCGAAAGAACCGAATGGGTTTGCATCGGACTTTCATATAACCGCCACGGGCGGGCCTGGTTTTTCACCTTGGTTCGCCCATTGCATCGGACTTTCATATAAACGGCCATGGGCCGACTTGGTCTTTCCCCGAGGTCTGCCCACAACAAACAATGAAAGAACCGAATCGGTTTGCATCGGACTTTCATATAAAAACGGCCACGGGCCGGCTCTGGTCTATCAACACCAAGGCTCAGCCCACAACAAAAATTAAAAGTCTGAGTAACCTATCCAGACTTTCTTATATAAAAAACGGACCTTATGCATCAAGTTCCTGTACGAATTTTTTAAATTTTAAAAATGTATCTTTGTCTACGACGTGCTCTAAACGGCATGCAGTGTCTTCTGCAGTATCTTCGTCCAGCCCCACATGCTTAAACAAAAAATGCCTGAACACATTATGTCGGGTCGTGATCTCCTTTGCGACCTTTTCTCCTTTCGGGGTCAGAGTTACAAAGCCATAAGGTTCGTAATTGATTAAATCCCGGGACGCCAGTTTTTTAAGCATACCTGTGACCGATGCCCGCTGAATATCCAATTCGGACGCAATATCCTTTGACCGGGCCACCTTATTATTCACTTGAAGCGCCAGGATTGTCTCAAGGTAGTCTTCAAGATTTTCAGAAAGTGCCGTTTTATCAGCCATGCATACCCTCCTTAATGATGTGCTTTTGCGCCAACAATACTCCGGGAACCATAGCATGTCAAGAAAATAATGATCATTTGATCAATATAACCAATCAGCCAATGCATAAAAAGTTATCTCACCGATACATTGACAGAGAAACTAAGAATTTCAATGTCCACAAAGGTTATTTTTCTTGTTAAATTATATTTTTAGTGTATATTTAACTGAATCAAAGCGGTACGCCGCCCATATTATAACCTAATAAACGCATTGGAGAACCCATGAAATCATCAAAACTTACCCTACTCCTGTTGTCTTTGACCATGATCGGCCTCAGTATTGGCTGCATGTCCACCATGGACAACGCAACACATAGTGATCAGACCATGCAGCAGCAGGACATGACGGGTCAGAAAAAAATCATTACCAAACTGAAAAAAGAGCTGAATGGATGCTGTGACGACATTGGCGCACTGGACAAAAAACTACAGATGAAAAATTACCCCCCAGCCGTAAAGGTCATGGTAAACGATGCACTGATGGCACTGCGCAAAAGTGCTTGGGAAACACGCGGAACACTTGTCAGTGGTGATATCAAAGAAGGTAAAAATCAGATCATGGAACTGAAAACACAACTGGCGGCCCTCAACAAAAAAATGAATTGATGGAATCATCAATTTCGCCGTTTTAAGACTCCCTTTTCGCTTGACAACAACACACGATGCATCCTAAAAAACTAAATTTTAGCGCATATCTAAATGGATAATATGCGCAGGTAAATATATTTTTTAATATGTTTTAAACTGGAGGTTCAAATGAAGAAAAGTGTAATGTTCGCCCTGACAACCATTCTGACACTCAGCCTGTTTACCGGCATGGCTTTGGCAGCCAAGTATAAACCCGGCACCTATAAAGGGTCTGCTGTGGGGTATTCTAAAAAGAAACACCCCGGTAAAATCGAAGTCGAAGTCACAGTGGATGCCGACGCAATCACAGATATTAAAATAGTGACCTATGACCAGACCACCAAGGATAAAAATGGCAAGGTCAACAAACAGGCAAAGGCCGTTCTCAAAGCCAAAGATGAGATTCCTGCAAAGATTAAGGACACCCAGTCCCTAAACGTGGCCAGTATCGCCAAAGCATCCCGGTCCTCCATGGGTATTGAACTGGCCGTTGCCCAAGCCCTGGAACAAGCCACTGTCAAATACAAAGACGGAAAATACACTGGCGAAGCCAAAGGCTATTCCAAAAAGAAACACCCCGGTAAAATTGTTGTGGAAGTCACCGTTAAAGGCGGCCAAGTCGCCAATATCGATATTGTAACCTACGATCAAACCACCAAAGACAAAAACGGTAAGGTCAACAAACAGGCCAAAAGGGTTCTGAAAGCCCAAGCTGAAATTCCTGGAAAGATCGTAAAATCCCAAAGCACCGCTGTAGATAATGTTGCCAAGGCGTCCATGTCCTCTGCCGGCATCAGACTGGCCGTGGCGCGTGCCCTGGAGCAGGCCCGTTAATTTAACCCCGCATCGATGAATGAATCTGAAACTGCACCGCTGGGGCCAGTGTATCGTCTGGCAACAGCGGTGTTTATTTCAACCCTGGGTACCGGGGTGTTTGCCTTTGCCGTTCCCTTGCTTGTATTCCAGGGTAAGGGAAACGGCATTCTTCTGGGCACTGCCTTTTCTGGCTACTTCTGTGTAAAATTTCTCGTTTCTCCCGTTGCGGGCACCCTGTCGGACCGAGTGGGTCCGCGTAAGCTGTTGGCAATCGCCGCGGCTATAGGCGTATTCGCCCCCTTGGCAGCGTTTTTTTCACGGGACAGCGCCATTCTCTATGCGATCCAGATCTGCCTTGGCCTTTGTGCCGGCGTGATGAAACCGGTATCCGCTGCCGTCTTTGCCGCCCAGGTGCCCCCATCCAGACAGGGCAGTTTTTTTGGCCTGTGCAACGCGCTTTATAATGCGGCCTTTTTTCTTGGCCCCCTTTTGGGCGGCCTGCTTTACTTCCATGGAAACCTGTGGCCGATATTGACCTTTCTTTCGGTTTGCATGGGGATCAGCCTGTGGATCATACTGATCGTCGTATCTGAAGACACCACGACGACCGTAAAAAAAACAACTCCGACTCAAATCAAACACGCCGCCATTCACTTGTCCTGCCGTTCCACCGCCCTTTTGCTTGCCATTTGTGGACGAACCGCTGGGACGGCGTCCCTCATGGCGTTCTATCCGATCCTGTTGTCACACCACCTTCATGGCCCGGCCTGGAGCATAGGGATGCTGGCAGCAGTACCTGGTTTTGCCGCTTTCTTGTCCCTTCCTGCAGGCGGCAGGCTTGCCGACCGCTACCCTAAAGTATCCTTAGCGGTCTCAGGCATGATCCTGAGCGCCGTTGCCCTGGCCTTAACCGCCACTGCAACAACGACGTTCGGCTTTTTGATGACCGGGCTGCTCATGGGGCTGGGGTCAGGCATATCATTTCCTGCGGCCATGACATTGGCCGCAGCCATGGGACAACACCAAGGGCGCAACATGGGATGGTTTCATACCGCCGCCAATGCTGGATTTGTGGTGGGCCCTCTGCTCTGCGGCGGTGTCACGGCATACTCAGGAGAACTGACACTGGCCCTTGCCACCATAGGTATTCTGGGCACCCTCACCGCCCTGCCCCTTGCCGTTGAAAATATTACCCTTCGGTGGGCGGCTCTGAAACGTCCTGTTGCCATTACCGTAATAGGAACGGCAGTGGCTGCCACTCTTTTTTTAGGACTTCGAACCGGCGCTCACCATGAGGCGTCTTCCCAGGCCGACCCATTGCAGGAATCACCGTTAAACTTTGCCGGTGTGGCCATGGGCAACGTGATACGAATGACCCTGTTGGGTGTGGATCGTGAAACGGGAAACACCGCATACAAAGCAGCAACTGCCACCGTTTCCCAATTGGCATCGGAATTTGGACACCGCAATAGCAGCGGTGCGGTGGGGAGAATCAATATGGCCGCAGGAACCGCACCGGTAAGCGTATCTCCCCCGGCTTTCGAACTTATCCAAAGGGCCCTGAATTTTTGCAGTAAAACAGACCGAATTTTTGACATCACCATTGGTGCCGTGACAGTCCTGCCCTACTATTACCAGCAAAAGGCCCAAACTGAAAAAGCAAGTCTGGTAGATTGCACCCAGGTGGTGATGGACAGGACCCGACACACGGTATTTCTTCCCCAGACAGGAATGGCCCTGGATCTGGGCGGGCTGGCCAAGGGCACTGTGCTGGACGCGGCGGCCCAAACCCTAAACCGTCACGGGGTTCCCTCCGGTCTTGTGGAAGCCGGCGGTGATATGTATTGCTATGGCAACAAAGACTGGCGCATCGGTATCCAGGATCCCAGAGGAGATGGATTATTAGGCGTCATCACAGTGCGCAATGCAGGTGTCTGTGGATCGGGAGACTATTATCAATATGCCATAACCCAAGAAGATGGTACGCCCCAAAGAAAACACCACATTTTAGATCCCAACCGGCTTGATTCCGCCGATAAAAGCATTGCCGTCACGGTTGTCGCTCCCAGTGCCGAACTTGCCGATGCACTGGCAACAACCCTTTTTATCCTTGGGCCTGTGGAGGGCCAGCAACTTTTAAAAAAATTCTCCAACAGTTCCGCCCTGTGGGTCCTGCCGGACCAAAGCCTTGTTAAAAGCAATGGCTTCCCGTTCAAAAAGACGGATTGATTGTGGCATTCACAAGGTAGCGCCCCCATAAGGCACCTGTTTGGCAATGTTAACATTTATTTAATGCCACAGTATTTCACACCTCACCCATCTCCGCCACCAATCCTCAACATATTATCTAAATCATATATTGCCAGAAGCCCATTTAAGTGTTAGTGATTCCTAAATCAGAATATGGCGTTGTGGTTATGCGGTGTTAAATTCAACCGGGAAGGAGAAATATGAAATGAAAAACACACCTAAAGAGATAGCCGCCCTTGTCATGGCATTCACCCTGCTGTTTCTATCAAGTGCCATGGCCAGCGAAACAAAAACGGATGACGCGCTTGTGGTGACGGCCACCATGACTGAAAAAAGCGTTAAAGAAGCACCGGGGTCCGTTGAAATGATCACCCGACAGGATCTTGAAGATATGAATGCCCAGACCCTGGCCGATGCCGTGGAAAATGCCGCAGGTCTTGTGGTCACCATGGAAACCGGACGGAATATGCGCCCCTCTATCCGAGGAACCGGAACCAAGCACGCCCTGGTGCTCATTGACGGCCGGCGGCTGGCCCCCGGCTTTAAATCATTTACCGGCATGGAGCAAATCCCGGTGGATATGATTGATCATATTGAGGTCCTTAGAGGGCCGGGCTCTGCCCTATATGGCTCTGATGCCATTGGTGGCGTGGTCAACGTGATCACCCGGAAAATACCTGACACAATGACCCTAGAAGCGGCCGGGGAAGTGGGTCAATCCACCTATTCCCAAGGCGATCTTAGGATGGGTCGGGCCCTGGTGGGGACAAAGACTGGAACCGTTGGATTCCTGTTGTCAGGCAGCATCCGAAACAAGGATGGATATGACCGGGACGGGGTTACCCCCGATGACGGGGACGATATCCAACTGGGCGCCGTTGCCGGCCGTATGTCCTGGGATATATCCAAGACCCACCAACTGCTCACCGGGTTTGAATATCTGGAAAAGAACGCCAAAGGTCTTCGAGACATGGAAAAAAAAGACCGGGAGCGGGATGCCAACGATGACCGACTCAATTTGTTTGCCGAATACAATGGCACGCTTACGCCAGTATCGAATCTCATGGTCAGGGTCAACCACGCCTCTCACAAAACAGATATTGACATTGATCCGCCAACCTCAAACATTACCGGTGCCATAGGGGATGAAAAACATTCGCAACGGCAGTTGAACCAGCTGGAGGCTCGGTTTACCTCTTTATTCTTTGACCGCCACATGATCACCGCCGGCGTTGAAGGCCGGGAGGTGTCCCGGGAGGATGACGACGGACTGGATCATGATATCACCAACTTAAGTTGCCTGCTTCAAGACGAATACCAGGTCACGGACAAATTATACCTGCTTTTTGGGGGACGGGTGGATAAACACTCAGATTTCGGCGGCCAGTTTACCCCCAGGGTGTCGGCCACCTATTCGGTTATGGATAATTTTCGAATCAAAGCATCCGCAGGGAAAGGCTTCAGGGCACCGGACCTCAATGAACTATATATCCACGTATACATGAAGCGGGGCAAAGAGATATACCGCCCCAACCGAGATCTGGATCCGGAAACGTCCACCAGTTTTGAACTGTCCCTTGAAGGAGAGCTCAAAACATTTCACGGCAGGATTAGTGGATTTCAGACGAATATCGACGATCTCATTGAACCGGTATTCGATTATTCAAAGGGATCGGGAAAAAAGAAAATAAGTTATTATACCTACCAAAATATCACCCAGGCCCGCATGCGCGGGGTGGAATTAGAGGCGGGTATGGGCCTTCCAATGGGAGTTAAACTTTCGGGGACGCTCACCTGGATGGATGCTGAAAACCGCGACACTGGCAAGGATTTAGAAAACCGTCCCGATATCATTGGCTCGGTCAAACTGGCCTACAGCAACACAGATATGGGGCTTAAGGCAAATCTTCGGCTCAACCACACCGGAGAACGCAAATCTGGCAACGATACCATCAAGCCGCTCACATGGGCCGATTTCAGAATATCCAAAACGCTGTTCAAGCAAATGGAACTTTATGCCGGGGTAAACAACATTGCAAACGCCTATACAGACAGAGGCACCCAAAGCCTGGAGCCAACGTTCTTTTATACTGGTGTAAGCATCAGATATTAATTTTAATTCCAGCCTAAAAAAGGAAACATATGATGTCCCAGAAAATAACAAAATTACTGATTTTTGCCGCATTATTTATACTGAGCGGTACGATTCTCATCCCTCCTGCTTTGGCCGCACCGGCAAAGGCAAAAGAACAACTTCCCGTGATCATGGTGGGGGACCGACTGGTGGATGTTGCCTACCACTTGGGAGTGATACCTGCGGCCATGTCTGTGCGCTGTTCCTTGTGGCCCATGTGTAATGAACTCAACGCCTTGGTCCAGGTCATCGGCTGCCCCGGCTGTTTGCTTAAAAAAAAATCAGCCCCCCTTTTCAAGTATGGGGAAAAACACGGTATCAAACGGGTATTTATTGAGAAAACCCAGAACTTTTGTGTGTATAAATCAGGACTTGATACCACTAAAATAGGCACGCTTGCAGCTGCCAAAGGATATGAGGTCACCTATGTGGATTTCAGCCAGGGACTGGCCCAGGCCGTGACCCGGGTGGCCGAACTCATTGGCAGGACGGACAAGGCCGCAACGGCCATGGCAGGCTACACAACCGCCATGAACAAGACCCGGGAATTTATCAACGGCAACACCTTTGTAAAAAAGGTCGTCATCATCCGGGGCACCTACCAGGCGGCCAACGGAAAAACCTTTTTACGGATCGAAGTCCCAGGCGGCTATTCCGATATATTTATTCTGAACCCCTTAGGCATACAAAACGTCGGACATCTGGCCGCACCCAAGGGCAAGGCCCCATCAAAAGGGCATATTCAGGTGCGTAAACTCAATGGTCTCATTGCCGCAAACCCCGATGCCATTATCATGACAGGGGATGCCCTGGCCGTTCAAAAAGCCCTGTACATAGCCGCAAAAAAAGACCCGGCACTGGCCAATGTTTCGGCACTTAGGTCCCATGCGGTATTCAGTCTGCCTGGATACGTGGATGCCTCTGTCATGTCCTACCCTGAAATTTTGAAATTATGGGCAGATGTTCTCAAAAGATAAGGGGCACAATTTTCTTTGTTGGCATGACACCCAATAAATACCCCCAACTAAAATCCAGGGACCAACCAATTAAGGGTACCAATGACTTTATAGATTTAATGGTAAAAAATTAGTTGAAACAAAAAAAATTATAAGTTATATACGCCAAAAGATATCAACCCAGTAACGAGGTTTATGACTGTGTCCAAAACACCTTTTTTATCCGTATTTGTGGGGCTGACAGCCCTTTTATGTTTCACACCCGGTGCCGTATTCTCCGCGCCCCCCATTACCAGTGAAATCCGCAGTAACATTTCCAAAACCATGGATGCAGAAAAACGCATCCAAAAATTAAAAACCGAATGGAAAGATGAATCCAGAGACCTTGCCGACCAGTTGGAACAACTGGAACAAGAAGCGGCAGTCCTGGAAAAAGAACTGGAACGACAGACCTTACGCCTGTCTCTGGAGGAAAGAAAGCATACGGAGAACCTGCGGCGGGACAAAGAAACCCGCCGGATTAAGACTGAATTAACAGGATTTCTTGACCGGGTCCTGGCAACCTTGGAAGCCAATATTTCAGTTGACCTGCCTTTTTTGACCCCGGAACGGACCGGTCGGATTGCGGCACTTAAAGAGATGATGGTGGATCCCGAGGAATCTCCGGCGGAAAAATTCAGACGGGTATTTGAAGCCCTTCAGATTGAAGCTGAATACGGTACCACTGTGGAAGTCACCCAGGAGACCATTTCCCTGGATGGCAAAGAAATTATTGTGGACCTCTTTCGCCTGGGCCGGGTCTCCTTGTTATGCCAGTCCCTTGATCAAAAGAAGAGTGCTGTATACGATCCAGGAAGTGCAAGTTGGCAGGCTCTGCCCGATGATGTAAACCGGGATCTGTCCCGGGCCATTGCCATGGCCCGTTTGGAAAGAAGTATTGAATTGGTGGAACTGCCGCTGGGCAGGCTTCGGAAATAACGGCCACGGGCCGACCGGGGTCTATCGACACCCAGGCACAGCCCACACCAAAACTTGAAAGATCTGAGTAAATTATACAGAACTTTTATATCAACACAATTGTCAGGTAAGGGAATCCACATATAATGAAAAAACTGATCACCATCTCACTCCTATCCCTGGGATGCCTCAGCATGATTGCATCTGCCGTCTGTGCCCAGGATATGCGCCAGGCTGCAGCGGAAGCCAAGAAACAATTGCAACGGGCCACCCAGGAAGTCAAAATCGTTAGAGCAGACATCAAGCAGGACAAAGCGACCATTACCCAAAGAATAAAAACCCTGTCCGCCCAGGTGGCAGACCTGAAGTCCGGTATTAAGGAAAAAACCGATCGAATTACCGTTCTGGTGAATGAAAACAAGGCCCTGGAAGAAAAAGCAAAGCAGGGTCAGGTTGAGCTGGATGAACTTTCCGGTGCCGTTCGGGTGGCAGCCGGCAATCTTAAGGCACTGCTCACGGCATCAGTATACACCGCTCGGGATACAGATCGTCTGGACAAACTGGCCCCCATTTTAGACACCAGCCGTTTTCCTGGACTGGATGACATGGAGGCTATTGCCGACCTGTTTTTTGAAGAAATCGCACTGAACGCCGGAATTGACTTGACCCAGATGGAATTTACATCGGATACCGGCGAACAGATCACTGGAGAGGTGCTTACCCTGGGCGGGTTTACCAGTGCCTATCATACGGGAGATAAAACTGGATTTCTGGACTACTCCCCAGACACCGGTCGGCTGTTTGCATTGTCGGCCCTGCCTAAAAAACGCGTTCAAAAGAACCTGGCCGCATATATGAAAGGTGACTCCGACAGTGTTTACATCGACATCTCAAGGGGAGGGGCACTTCGTCAAATCACCCACCGACAAACCCTCAGAGACCAGATCGAAAAAGGGGGGATGCTGGTATGGCCCATCCTGGCCCTGGGTGTGATTGCCATACTTATCGGCATCGAACGGACCTGGTTTTTGAGCCGGGTTCACGCCAACATGGACAAAGAGATGGGCCGGGTCAATGAACTGGCCATCCAGGGCGCCTGGGAAGAGTGCCATAGCGCGTTTGGCGCCAAACGAATCCCGGTCTACAATGTGTTACGCTCTGGTTTGCGCGCCCGGCAGGAATGCCGGGAAACTGTTGAAAGCGTGCTGCAGGAAGCGATTCTCAAAGAACTGCCTCGCTTAGAGCGATTCTTACCCCTGCTCAACATCATGGGGGCCATCGCCCCACTGCTGGGTCTGCTGGGGACAGTTACCGGTATGATCTCCACCTTCCATGTTATCACCCTTTACGGTACCGGCGACCCGAGAATGATGTCCGGCGGCATCTCTACGGCTTTGGTGACGACCATGTTGGGCCTGGCTGTGGCCATTCCCATCATGTTGCTGTACACCTTCCTTACCCGGCGGGTGGAACATATTATTGGAGAGATGGAAGAAAAGGCGGTTGGCCTGACCAATATCATTTTCCGAGAGGCAAGTCCCTGTGAACACATTAAATAGCCTAGTCGGGGAAGTCTTTAACTACCTGAGTCAGGGCGGCTTGGTAATGATCCCCCTGATGACCTGCTCTTTTGTCATGTGGACCTTGATTTTGGATCGAGTACACTTTTTTTCCCGGCTGCAACGCAAAGATCTTGAGCTTCAGGCCCTGTTTGGCATCCTGGAAAAAGATGCCCTGCCGGATTCGGTCAGGGGCATACGGGCAAACCTGGTCCGACACCTCATGGCCAACAGAACCTACAACTCCACCGTGGACAAAGGGATTGTGGATCAATGCGCCATGGCCATGGCACCGAATTTCGACCGGTATTTAGCCGCCATTTCTGTATTGGCTGCAGTCTCTCCCCTGTTTGGTCTGTTAGGTACCGTGACGGGAATGATCACCACCTTTGATGTGATCACCCTGTTCGGCACAGGTAACGCCAAAGCCATGGCCGGCGGCATTTCCGAGGCCTTGGTCACCACACAGAGCGGCCTGGTGGTCTCTATCCCTGGATTTTTCATGAGCGTTTTGCTCCACAAACAATCGGCCCGGGCCCAATCCCGGCTCAAGGAAGCGGTCTCTATCTTAAAAAGGAGTTTATAATGATAAATGTACGCGGCTCCCTGCGCATGCGGAACAAAGAGGTGGGCATTAACATGTCTCCCCTCATCGATTTGGTTTTTCTGCTGCTCATATTCTTCATGGTGACCACCAGCTTTGTCAGAGAAACCGGCATCAGTGTCCAGCGTCCTTCCGCGTCTTCTGCGGCCCTGACAGAAAACGGCAACATCCTGATCGGGGTGTCCCCTGAAGGCACCATTCACTTTGACGGCCGGGAGATTGATATCCGCAGCCTTCGCTCCTATATCACTCGCGCCTTGTCTGAAAATCCGGAAGCAGCCGTCGTCATTGTGGCGGACAAAGTCAGCTATACCGGGAAGGTGATTCAGGTCATGGATCAATGCCGACTGGCCGGCGCCAGACAGGTAAGCATTGCAGCGACCAAAGACGGTGGCGGTGCATGATGGGCAGTAAGACCAACAGTCTGGTCAACAGGTCCTATCTTATCCAGGGCATTCTCGGTGCAGCCATGATTAACCTGGCGTTGTTCGGATTGCTGCCCGGCCTGATTCATATGGATAAACAGTCCAATGACCTTGAAAGTCTGAACACGGTTAACTTTACACGGCTCAAACGTCAGCCCCCTCCCCCCACACCTAAAAAAACAAAAACTGAAAAAAAACCGCCCAAAGAAAAGGTGGAGAAAATACATAAGGTGGCCCATCAAAAGCAAACCGTCCCTAAAAAACAACTCATCCTTAAAATGCCCAACCTGGATCTGAATATTGATCCCCGGATTTCAGGGGGGATTCCAATGATCGCGCCCCCTGATGCACCAGTGGCACCTGTAGCGGCAACACCAAATTTTGATGCCATTATGGACGAAACTGCCGTGGATACGATCCCTGTACCCAAATACAAACGCAGTCCCCGCTACCCATATCGGGCCAAACGCATGGGAATTGAGGGCGAAGTCAAAATACGGTTTCTGGTCAGTAAAGAGGGTGACATTTCACAAATTGAAATTTTGTCGGCCAATCCCCCAAAGATTTTTAACGAAAGTGTGCTTAACGCCGTGTCATCCTGGAAATACGCTCCAGGCGAACTTATGGGAAGAAAAGTGGCCACCCGGGTGACCACCAGCGTGATCTTTAAATTGGAGTGAAAACCGTGAAACATTCTTTAAACACACTGATCTTGGCGTTGCTCTTTTCAGTTTTATTAGTCGGTACGACTGCCTGGAGCGGCATTCAAAGTGAATCGGCACCGGCCTGCCCCGATGAAAAGACCTTAACCCGTGATGCCCGGCTGGCCCTGGTAACTGCCCAAAAACTCATGGGTGAGAATCAGTATGGGCAGGCTCTGGCCGGTCTTCTGGAGTTTGCCGTACAACATCCCGATGACACCCATGCCTATGTGACCTATACTTTGGCCGGGTTAAGCCTTGAGACGGGTAAGATGAAAGATGCTGCCGACTATTATGAAAAAACCCTTAAACTATGTCCATCCTATACCCCGGCATGGCAAAACCTGGGCAAGGTGTGCTACGACCTCGGAAAATTCAGAACTGCAGCCAAAGCCTTTGAAAAAACATGGGAACTTACCGGTCAAAACACCCCTGTCCTTCGATACCACGCTGCAGTGGCCAGACTGTCGGCCGAGCAACCCAAGCTGGCCTTGGGGCACCTTGAATATCTGACCTCAGGCCAGGCCGGTCCCCCGCAACCAGACTGGATTAAGCTTTTGGTCCAGGTCGCTATTGAAAACAAACAATCTGCTAGGGCCTTGAAAACCATTGAGCGGCTATTGGCAGCGCCCAACGCCGAACCCGATCTCTTCCGTCTGGCCGCTACGTTAAACCTGGACCTGAACAAATATAAACAGGCGGCCCGAAATCTTGCCGCTTACAGTCTGACCACCCCCCTGCCCGCTTCGGAGCAAACCCTTTTGGCCGACCTGTATAACAATCTGGGCATACCGGCCCGGGCTGCAGAAAACTACCAAAAAGCCCTAGCCCTGAAACCCAGCCGGAAACTTCATGAACGGCTGTCAGCGGCCTGGTTTGAAGCCTGCGATACTAAAAAAGCCCTGGCTGCCCTGGAAGTGGGGCTTAAAAACTACCCCAAATCCCATGCCATGTGGAAGTTAAAGGGTTGGATTTTCTATGATGCACAGCGATTTGATGATGCATCAGCAGCATTTTCCAAAGCCTTCAGCCTTAACAAAAAAGACACCAAATCCTTGTTCATGCAAGGGTTGTGCGCCTACCATGCCGGGCACAATGTCCAAGCCCGTAAATTATTGAAAAAAGCCGCTGCCCATAGAAATTACAAATCTAAAGCCTTAGCATTGATTCGGCGGATGGATGCCATTGCCGCCGCCAACAGAGGATAATATAAGCGTGCTAACCCATTTTAGAACTGCGGTTTGAATAAAATAACGGCCATGGGCCGACCTGGCGGGTCTTTTCACTGAGGTCTGCCCACAACAAACAATGAAAGAACCCAAGGGATTTGCTGAGTTCTTTCATCTAAAAAAATTAAAGGGATTATATTTTTCTTGACTTTAACCGTATTCGTTCATATTATACCCTAAAAGTTGGAACGATCAAACTTTCACAGAAATTAAACTTTTCATTTACAAGATAGGAACTTACCATGACCATTCTAAAACAAACTGGCGGAATCCAACACGGGGACAGCGAAACAGAATTTGATATCACTTCTTTTTATGCCAATGAATCAAATGATCCATTGACCAAGGCCTTTGAAAAACCCATGGTCGTCCATCCCGGCGGAAAAACGGCACCACTGCCGCCACCCAAAATACAAGAAACCTATACCAAGCTGCTTGAAACCCCAAGGGCGGTTAAAACGGCGGTATATATCCATGTTCCCTTTTGTGAAACCCACTGCATGTACTGCGGGTTCTACAGGAAACGCTATGATGCCGAACAAAGCCACGAATATACAGACGCCTTAATCACCGAGTTGAGATCTTCAGCGGGGACACCCGGCCAAACCCAGGGCCCTGTCCACTCCATCTACATTGGTGGCGGCACCCCCACCGCCCTGGAAGCAGATGATCTAAAACGGATCCTTTTGGCTCTCAAGGACACCCTGCCCTTGGCCAATGATTGCGAGATCACGGTAGAAGGTCGGCTCAGAAACTTTGGTCCCGATAAAATGGAAGCATGCCTGGAAGGCGGCGCAAACCGGTTCTCCCTTGGGGTGCAGACATTTGATACAAAGATTCGGCAATCCATGAAACGGATGGCGGATCAAGAAGAGGTGCTTAAGGGATTGAAACGGCTGGCATCCTACGATCAGGCCGTGGTGATCATTGACCTTATTTATGGATTCCCTTCTCAGACCATGGAGATGTGGGAAGCGGACATTAATACGTTTCTCGGACTTGAAATCGACGGCGCCGACTTGTACCAACTCAAAACATTTCCGGGTACGCCCCTGTTTACAGCCATAAAAAATGAGAAAATGCCGCCGGCTGCCGACCAGGATCAGATGGCCAGAATGTATGCCAGGGGCGTGGAGATGATGGATCTTGCCATGTACCGTCGACTGACTGCCAACCATTGGGGCAGAACCACACGGGAACGAAACATTTACAACCATATGATGAAAAGTCCGGCCGACTGCCTGGCCTTTGGGCCCGGTGCCGGGGGAAGCCTCCACGGCCACTTTTTCTTCAATGAGTCCGATTACGACAAATGGCGGACTGCCGTTGTGGCGGAAGGCAAAAAACCCATCGCCATGATGCAGGTGCCGGCGGCTTCCAGCACCTTGGAAAAAACCATCACCGCAGAGATGGAATTGTGCCGGATCAACCTCGAGCGCATCGGTGCAGACTTTGACCTCCCCCTTGCCGAGACCCTTGCCCCGCTTTATGACCAGTGGACCCGGGCCGGACTTTTGGAGAAAAAGGGAGATTGGTCTGTACTGACCACGGCCGGACAGTTCTGGCAGGTCAATCTGGCCCAGCTCACCATTAATTATCTGCTTCAAACCCTTCTAAAGGAGAAATCATAATCTAAAGGAGAAATCATAATGCCATTAAGTCCGTTTACACCAACACTTAGAAACGGTTCTATCTTGGCAATGGCCAGCTTTTTTCTGGCGATGACCCTGTGCACAAGCGTTGGAACCGTTCTCGCAGAATCTGAAATCAAAACAAAAAACATTGTGGTCTCGGCCACCCGGACGGAAAAAGACATCCAGATGGCCCCGACCTCCATTTCCGTGGTCGACCAAAATGATCTCAAAAGAAGTGGCTATACCTCCATTGCCGACATGTTGCAGGATGTACCCGGAGTTGAGGTCGCTGACCAGAGTATGGCAGGAGCCAAGCGGCTCAATATTCGGGGGGAATCGGGTGCCAGGGTGTTAATCATGGTGGACGGACAAAAGATTACTGAACAAAAATCCATGGATGGTGCCCCCCTGCTCATTGACACTGAAATGATTGATCGTATTGAAGTCGTTAAGGGCCCGGCATCGGTGCTCTATGGGTCTGAAGCCATTGGCGGCGCTGTAAATATCATCACCAAAAAAGGAGGCACTCGCCCGATTCAGGGTGCGGTCTCTGCCACCTACGACACCGCCACAGATGGAAATTCGGAATCCCTGACCCTGTCTGGCGGGATGGACCGTTTCACCTACAGAGTCACTGGCTCCTATTCAGATCAGGGGAACCGGGACACGCCTGACGGAGAATTACCAGAGTCGGATTTCCGTCGTAAATCAGGGTCTGGCTACCTGGGGTACACCACAGATAAGTTTTCCGTGGGACTTGGCTTGGACGCCTTTAAAAGCCGGGCAGACTCTCCGCCGACAATCGTACAGGGGTGGCCATTTAATCTCAATCTTCCTGAATGGTCCAGGCAGAAGGGGAACCTTTCAATTGATGTCAAAGATGTCACGACCAAATTTAAAAAAATCCATATGGATGCCTTTGCCCAGAAAACCCAGAAGGATTTCGAGCAACGAATGGATATTACTGCAGGCTCACTTGGCATTGTCCGCCAAAGCCTTGATACCTTCAACACTCAAAAAACCTATGGTCTCAATAGCCAGATTGATCTCATTGCCCATCCCGACCACTATCTTGTGGCCGGATATTCATATACCCAGGACAGCTTAGATGCCGATACCAAGGTCACGTTTGACAATCCATTTGTGGCGGCCGTTGGAAATATGGATTATTTCTACAAAGCCAGTATTGGCACCCACGCCCTGTTCCTCCAGGACGAATGGATGCTGCCCCGAAATTTCATCCTGACCATTGGCGGGCGACAAACCTGGATCACCTCAGAGCTTGAAGATACCAATGATCCGAATTCCAGCAAAAACAAAGTCAACGATTCACAGCCGGTATTCAGTGCCGGGCTGACCTGGAGCGGGATTGAAAATCTGACCATCAGGGGGCTTGCCTCCCAGGGCTACCGGTTTCCGGATTTAAATCAATTGTATATTGGCAATCGACATGGCGGCGGTGAAACCCTGCCCAATTCAAAACTGACGCCGGAAACCTCCACAAACTTTGAAATCGGTGCCAGATTCAACAATGACACCTGGAATATTGACATTACCGCATTCCTGAGTAAAGCCAAAGATTACATTACGGATCAGTTTGTCAGAAGCGAGCCGGGTTCATCCAGGCCTGGCATGGTCGAGATATATCAATACACCAACGTGGATGAAGCCCAAACCCACGGCGTGGAAGCCCATATTGCCTACACCTTCTTGCCGGTGAACCTTACCCCATACGTTACGGGGACCTGGATGCGCAGAAAATATGTCGATCAGGAACTTTCAACCTGGAATACCGGTCTTCCGGAGTTTTCAGGACGATTGGGCCTTCGCTGGCAAAAAGAGATGACACACCGTGATATCATTCTCTGGGCAGACGCTTGGGTCCGGGCGGCCAAATCGGCCTCTGATAACACACTTCGTAACGGCACGAGAAGTGTTATCACCACTGACGGATGGGAGACTGCCAACCTGGCCGTGGGATGTGAGTTCGGTAAACAACAACAGTATAAAGTCTCTTTAAATTTAAACAATATATTTGATCACTCTTATCGTACCGTTAAAAATCTTATCGATGAACCCGGATTTCATGGCGTTTTAAGGGTGGATGTGGCGTTTTAAAGACTGATATGATAAGGCCCATCAAAATAAAATCGTCCATCTACTTGTCTTTTAAGTCACCTTCGGCGTATCTGTGGCAGATTTAATTCTGATCATGGGCCGAACACGATTCATCTTGAAAACTATGCCGGACAGAGTGTGGTTCGCCGCCTCTGTCCGATTTGCAACAGGAACGATATAACATGAAAGAGAAACAACCGTACTGGAAAATGCGGGAACTTGTGATTATCGGAGTGTTTGCTGCGGTTATAAAAGTTTCCAGCATTTTAGTGGCGCTGGTGGGCGGGGGGATGAACCCGCTGACCCTGATCCTTAAAAATCTATTGTTTACCACCCTGACTATCGTTCTTTTATATAAGGTTCGAAAATTCGGAGTGCTGACCTTGTTTTTGATGGTCAACGCCATTGTATCCATGCTGCTTATGGGGGGCGCAGTGTTCCTCATTCCGCCCATGATCATCGCCGGTCTCATCGCCGAAGGTGTGATCATGTCCCTGGGCGGGTACACCAAAAGCATCAACCTGATGATCGGGGTGGGGCTTTACGATCTGATGTATAAAGCGGGATCCGTTGGGATTTCCTGGCTGTACATGAGGGAACAGCAAGAGATGGTCATCATGTCTGCCATTATTGTCGGTATCAGTTATATTGGCGCCTTTTTAGGCCTGTTTACCGGTGCCATGTTTGTAAAGGAGTTGCGCCATGCTTGCATCATCCGCAGCTAACGAACCCGAAAAAAATGCAGGATTTGTGTTCAACCTGGACGTCAGAACCAAAATTCTGATCTGCTTGAGCATGTCCGTTGCCATCATTTTTTTGAAATCAACCCCGGCTTTGGGATTTCTCACCTTGGTCAGCCTGGCCTATGCCTTGAATCTTGGACGATACCAGGTGGTGGCGGTATGTTATATTGCCCTGTGTCTGATGTGGCTAATATCCATTGGGATCATGCGCTTGATGCACATCACCTTGCCCATGATTCCCGTGACCGAACCGATGAAAATGCTGATCCCGTTTTTGCGGACCACAATCATGATCAATACGGTGCTGGCCTTGGCCCTCTCCTCACGGGTTCAGACCCTTTTAACCGCTTTGAAACGCTTTCGGCTGCCCATCTGGCTGTACATTCCGTCAGCGGTGATGATCCGGTTTATCCCGTCCTTTATCAAGGATGTAAAACAGATTCACGAAACCATGCGCATCCGGGGGTACAGCCTCAATCCCTTTTTCATCCTGGCCCATCCCCGGCTGTCAGTGCGCCTTCTGGCCGCACCCATCACCTTCCGTGCCCTGCGGTCTGCCGATGATCTTGGGGTGGCCGCCGAACTCAAAGGGGTTGGGGCCGCAATGACCGGTGCCCAGAAACTTGAAAGCTATACCTCCTTAAAATTTAACACCAGCGATGCGCTGGCCCTGGCAGCAGCCCTGGCCGCACTCATTGTCGCAGGAATTATTCAGGCCATATACGGCATAGATGCCACAGGAATGTTCTAATGATTGAACTCAATAAGGTCTCTTATACCTATCCCTTTCAGAATCAGCCGGCGGTTAACCACATCTCTCTGACGGTATCCCCTGGAGAAGCCGTGCTTGTCACGGGTGCTTCAGGGTGCGGAAAATCCACCCTGGTCCGGCTGGCCAATGGGCTGTGCCCCCATTTTTTTCTGGGCGAACTTGAAGGCGAAATCCGGCGCGGCAGCCCTGGTCAAAGTGGTGAGCAGCCCCAAACCCTTAACGAAATCTCCAGGGTTGTGGGCACCGTATTCCAGGATCCTGAACTTCAATTTTTCGCCTTGAATGTGGATGATGAAATCGCCTTTGCCCATGAATGGCAGGGCAAATCCGGAGAAGAGATCCGGACCATTGTCGATGATACCGCTCGTCGTCTGGGCATTACACACATTCTTAATGCGTCCATTCATGACTTGTCTGAAGGTCAAAAACAAAAAGTCGCTATCGGTAGTGTCCTTTCCCTGGGGCCCGCTGTGGTGGTCTTGGATGAACCCTCAGCCAACCTGGATCCCGAAAGCACTCTGGAGCTTGCCCAGCTCATCAAAGAACTCAAGGCGCGGAACATTGCGGTTCTGGTGGCAGACCACCGGCTGTACTGGCTCGAAGATGTAGTGGATCGGGTCGTTGTCATGCATGATGGACAAATCGTTGCCCAAGGGGCGTTTGACATTCTGGCAGATTCCGAACTTCGAGAAAGATACGGCCTGCGCCGCCACCAGGTGAAAGATGTCCGAGACACCCTGCCCCCGCTTCCCTGTCCTGCCAGAAAAAATGACAATGAATACATTGACATTAAAGAACTGACCTTTGCCCACAAAAAGGGGCCCCTGCTATACGAAAATGCTGCGTTTTCACTGCCCAAGGGGGTCACTGGCATCATAGGAGACAATGGGACCGGCAAAACCACGCTGGCCAGACTGCTCACCGGCCTGACCAAAATGAAACAGGGCAAAATCCTGATACAGGGCAAATTGGTCCCCCCAAAACACGTATTAAAACGATCCGCCCTGATCCTCCAGAACACCGACCATCAACTCCACATGAATTCTGTGCTTCAGGAGATTGCCATGGCGTCGGGGGTATTTAATCCAAAAGATGCCCAAAAAGAGCAATTGGAAGCCACCCTGGATCGATTTGGCCTCCGACACCTGGCTGACCGTCATCCCCAAAGCCTTTCCGGCGGAGAAAAGCAGCGTTTGGTCATTGCCTGCGGGCTGGTTGCCAATCCAGACATCTTTATTCTGGACGAGCCGACCTCAGGTTTGGACGGTCGAAATATGAAGCGTATTGCCAAAATGATCCGAGAGGCAGCAGATGAGGGTATTCGGGTGGTGCTGATCACCCATGACCTCGAATTATTAGACCAGGTTTGTGACACGGCCCTGCGTCTGCCCTTTAACCATCCCCAAATTGATTAACGGCCACGTGCCGGGTGGATCTATCACCAAAGGTCCATCTACAACAACCCATAAAAGAACCTAAAGTTCATATCAACCCTAAAGGAGTATACACCATATGTTCACTACAGAATTAAGCCCTGAACTGGATAGCAAAGTCAAAGAGATGATAGAAGCCGATCCCAGCGCCATGCCCAGCATGATTGCCGCTAAACTTCAATCCCCTGAAGCCTCAGTGGTCAGGGCGTTCCCTGAAGAGATGCGAACCTTTATCGATCCCGAAAAGTTTGACAACATCTGGGAGGCCATGACCGGCTGGGAACGCATCACCTTTATCTGTCAGACCCCCGGTGCCGTCCTGGAAGTCAAAGGCACACTGCCCAAAGGCAAACACGGCCATGGATTTTTCAACCTCATGGAAAAGGATAATCCCCTGGGCGGCCATCTCAAAGTGTCAGAACTGGGTGCCATCTGTTTTCTGGAAAAACCGTTCTTTGGCCTGGAAAGCCTGTCCGTACAATTCTACGACACTGCCGGCGGTAACATGTTTGCCGTATATGCGGGCCGGGAAAAAAAGGAACTTATTCCTTCGGTCAAACAAGGCTATTATGAGTTAAAAAACAAAATGAAAACAGAATAATAAGGAGAATACCATGAAATCTCTTATCGTTTATTCATCCCGCACCGGCAACACGCACGCTGTGGCGCAGGCGATTAAGGAGGTATTTCCAGCCGACTGTGACATCACAGCGGTTGAAGATGCACCGGCCCCTGACGCCTATGATTTTATCGCCCTAGGATATTGGGTTGATAAAGGCATGCCCGATGCAAAGACAAAAGCATATATGAAAACCATCAAAGGCAAAAAGGTGGGGCTGTTCGGCACCTTAGGCGCCTATCCCGATTCTGAGCATGGCGATGATTGTCGGGCAAAGGCCATGGAATTGATGGCAGATAATGAGGTCGTCGGACAATTCCTGTGTCAGGGTAAAATTGATCCCAACGTACTGGAGATGATGGCAAAAAAATTCTCAGGCCAGCACCCCATGACCGAAGAACGAAAGGCCAGGATCGAAGAGGCCAAAAAACATCCCAATGAGACAGATTTCGCAGCAGCCAAACAGGCATTTAAAGAAATGCTGGGAAAACTTTGATCCATTAAAGACAGACACCCTTTTAATCTAATTCATCCGGGCCGGCACCGTGGGACACGGGAAATTGATATTTATCCTCCCAGTTTTCCATATCCAGCCCGGATTCCTTTAAAAAGAAAATAAACCGCCCCAGTTGAAGTACGGTGTCGTCACTGACAGCATGTTCCACCCGGCAGGCCGTGGCACTGGCCTCTCTTTCAGGCAGATTCAGCACCGATCCAAAAAATTCATTCAAAATAAAATTACGGTGGGCAATACGTTTCCCTAGTTCCCTGCCCTCAGGGGTCAAGCGGATGGGGCTGTAGGGCTTGTATATGATCAGCCCCCGTGCGGCCAGTCCTTTCAGGGCGGTTGTCACCGTGGATTTTGTCACCGCCAGTTCGCCGGCAATGGCGTTGGAACGGGCCTCGCCCGATGTGCGGGCCAGGCGAAAAATGGCGGCCAGGTAATCTTCCTGGGTACCGGTGAGCTGAGGGTATTGATCTTTCATAAACATCCTTGAAATGGTTTTCTTTTTTTCATAACAGCCGCAGGCCAACGTGGTCTTCCGCCAAGGTCTGCCCACAACCCCAGGTCTTTCACCCCAAAGTCTACTCTTAAAACACCCTGAAAGATCCTGATAAATTTTTGCAGGTCTTTCACAAAGACTTGAGCAACTAAACCTTTCCCAACAGGATATCATTAAGCGTATTGAATAACAACACCTATTGCTGGGAGCAGTGCGTCCAACCCATTTAAATTAACAGCTTTAAACATGAAAAACCCTTGTGATTTGACCCTGCCAATCATATACTGGCCACGTTCCATGTGAGTTGGTATTGTTCCAGTTTTTTTTCTGGAATCCTTTTTTTAACCCAGAAACACAGGAGGCAGTATGAGTGATTTTGTATTTGTTCTGACCCGGGGCTTAGAAGACCCCACACGGATGTGCCGGGGGCTTCAACTGGCAAAAGCCGCCGTGGAAAACGGCCATGGCGCAAGCCTGTTTCTCACCGACGACGCGGTGATCATCCCCCAGCCCGGCATGTTAGATAACGTGGTTGCCCCCACCGGCGACGAAGCGGTATCCCACTTTGAATTCCTAATGAAAAACAATGTCCCCTGCTACGTCTGAATCCCCTGTGCCCAAGCTCGCCAGGTTGGCGAAGACAGTCTTGTTGACGGTGCCACGTTAGCAGGCGCCCCTAAGCTATTTGAAATATCTGAAAACGCCACTGTCATGACATTCTAATCGAACCTCATCAGGCCGCACTCCAGATCGTTCCCGGTATGCGGCCTGTCCCTTTATCGGTTATCGCGTGTTTGGTAATCAAGTACTGAGACCTACAGGAGTTCCCATGCCCAATGATCCGTCCTCCGGCAAAATGACCAAGATCTATGATTTTCTGGCCCTGAAAAGCAGTACCATCGGCGTGTTTGCCATGGTGATACTGGTGGGCATGGGAGAGCGCATGGCCGAACGGTTTCTGCCCATCTATATTCTGGCGTTAGGGGGAGGGACACTGGCGGTTGGGCTGCTCCAGGCCATGGATAATTTTCTGTCGGCCATGTACAGCTACCCCGGCGGCTATCTGGCGGACAGGATCGGCACCAAAAAATCGCTGCTCCTTTTTAACCTTCTGGCCATGGCCGGATTTGCCATGGTGGTTCTGATTCCAGCCTGGCAGGCAGTGTTGTGCGGCGCGGTATTGTTTATCTCCTGGTCAGCCATCTCTCTGCCAGCGACCATGAGTTTGATTTACAGGGTGCTGCCGCAAAACAAACGCACCATGGGAGCCAGCCTCCATGCCCTAACTGGCCGTATCCCCATGGCTATAGGGCCCTTGGTCGGGGGCGTTTTTATCCATCTTTGGGGGGAAGAGACTGGCGTAAGGGTGGCCTTTGGCGGTGCTTTTCTTTTAGCGGCGCTGGCCATATGGTTTCAACAAGTGATGATTGAAGCCGATCCCCGTCCAGGTGAATCCAACGAAGTAAGCAACGGATCAGATACCTGCGAACTGGTTCCGGAAAAAAATCCTGTTAGGTTATTCCAGATGATGAATCCTGCCATGAAACGGCTGCTGATATCGGATATCCTTATCCGGTTCTGCGAGCAGATTCCCTGTGCCTTTGTGGTCATCTGGTGTATGAAAATCATATCCCAGCCAGTATCGGCATTTCAATTCGGCATACTGACCACTGTGGAGATGGTGACGGCCATCCTCATCTATATTCCCGTGGCCTGGCTTGCGGACAGTACCACCAAAAAACCTTTTGTCCTGATGACCTTTGTGTTTTTTACCCTTTTTCCCATGGGGCTGCTGTACAGCCAGAATTTTGGATGGCTGGTATTGGCATTTATTCTCAGGGGCCTCAAGGAGTTTGGAGAACCCACCCGCAAGGCCCTGATCATGGATCTGGCCCCGGATCACTGCCGGGCAGCCATGTTCGGCCTCTATTATCTGATTCGAGATCTGTTTGTGTCTGCTGCTGCTCTGGGCGGGGCATTTTTGTGGCAGATCAGTCCTGAAACCAATCTATGGACCGCCTTTGCTTTTGGCGTGATCGGTTCCCTTGGATTTGCCCTGTTCGGCAGCGACATTGCCCCGTCTGAGTCTAAAGATAAGGAGACCCGGCAGTGATCCTACTTTCAAAATTCAGTCACTCCGTTAGGAGACGAATGGAGGCGGGAACGCAACAGATTACAGAACCTGAAAACTGCAAGCGTCTGATAATGCCGCATAGCATATACGGCCATCAGACGCTTGCAGTTTTTAAATTCAAATCAAAGGCGTCACGCGAAATACAGCCGTAGCGGTCAGGCCGATCTGTTTTTTGCGCAGATAATTCTGTTCAGCACAATCGGCCAGATATGTTTCAATCAGGGGACGCAATTCCGATGCCGGTCGACCGCTGACCCGGGTAAAAAAAGCCAGCTGATTGTCCAACTCTTTTTCCAAAGGAATTTTCTGATCCCATTCCACCCGGTCAAAACAGACATCCGGGAAGAGCCCCCGGGAGAATAATATATTAATTTTATAAAGAATGCTCTGGGGCTTATCGTCCAAGGGCCGCTTCATAATTTTTTCCCACAGATCCATGAGGATCGGGTGCTGACGCCGGGCAGCCCACCCCCGAACAGCGCATCCTTTGGACGCACATTGAATCATCTTGTCAAAGGCCTTCGGCGTGGCCACACCGGGTGACATAAACGCCACCACCAGATCAAATGATTTTTCCCATCCTTGAGCAACAATATCCACATTGTGCCAGTCTTCGTGCACCAAGGTGATCCGATCACTCAGTTCAGGCGGCAAATCTGCTCTGAGCCGCTCCAGCATCCCCTGTGAAAAATCCATGGCTGTGACCATGGCGCCCTGCTGGGCCAGCGCAAGCGTCATAAGCCCGGTCCCACATCCAATATCCAGCACCCGCATCCCTTCAAAGAGAAGGCCCTTGGATTTGAGCAATCCTAGCACTTTTTCCATACGCCGATCCCGCAATTCCTTGGGATTGGTGTTGTATGTAGCCGAAGCCTTATCCCAGTATTCAGGCGTTGCAAACCCTTTGTGAACGGCGTATGTATCGCCCTGCTTATCCCCCCCGGTCCAGGCATCAATCCAAAACGCGTCGTTAAACACCTTGTCCATTTATTTTCTTAATCCTCTATGTTGTTGTATCAGGCCTGTATGATGATCCGTCATGACTTAATGTTCCTTGGACTTAAACAGACCCGTCACATCGGTCATCACCACGTACAATGCCGGTACAAATACCAAAGTCAACAGGGTGGCGGCAACCAGCCCAAAACTGATGCTCACGGCCATTGGAATAAGAAACTTGGCCTGGAAACTGGTTTCGGTCATCAAAGGTGCCAGACCTGCCACGGTGGTCACCGAGGTCAAAAGTACCGGTCGGAAGCGGTCCTTTCCAGCCGCCATCACCGATTCAAACAAGGGCTGGCCTGCCCTGTAACTGGTATTAATGAAATCAATGAGAATCAAAGAATCATTGACCACAATACCGGATAAGGCCACGATACCGAAAATTGAAATCATGGTAATATCAATTCCCATAACATAATGGCCGACAATGGCACCGATCAGGCCAAAGGGAATGGCAGCCATGATAATCAGCGGCTGAACATAGGAACGGAACTGACTGGCCAAGAGCACAAACATGATCATCGCCGCCACAGGGAAACTGCGAAACAGGCTGTCAATGGATTCTTTAGAACGTTTGGCCTGGCCTTCCAGGTCATATTTAATCCCCGGGTAACGGTGAACCAGGCCAGGAAGGTACGATTTTTCAAGATCAGACACAATATTTCTGGCATTGGCCACATCTTCATCAACATCAGAAATCACAGTGATCACCCGATGGCGGTTCACCCGATGCACGGTGGAATAGCCCCTGCCGGTCTCAATGCGGGCCACCTGGTTTAAAGGAATATCTCTGCCATCCCGGGTTCGGATGCGCAATTGATCGATGCTGGCCTCGGTTTCACGCTCGGCTTGGGAATACCGGACCATCACCTTGATGTCATCCTTTCCCCGCTGTACTTTGAGGACCTCATCCCCATAATAGGCTTGACGAATCTGGCCGGCGATGTCGGCCATGGTAACACCAAGATTCTCTGCGCCGGGTTTGATGTAAACCTGTTTTTCCATTTTTCCAGGCCTGAAATCGTCGGTGATATCATAGGTTCCAGGATATTGAGCAATTTCTTTTTTTAATTCCTCTGCTGCGGCCTCCAGATGCTCAAAATCACTGCCCATCAGGCGGATCTCAATGGGATTGCCGCCAGGCCCTCCGCCGATAATATTAAAGGTGAGCTGTTCGGTACCCAGCACATCGCCGACAAATTCCCGCCATTTGACGGCCACCTGGGATGCGGAAATATCTGGTCGCATGCCCGATGGCTGAATTTCGATCCAGGCTTCCCCACAATGACCACCGTACACCGGCGGCTTCCAGTCCCGTCTTGGAATGGTCCCCACCAGTGAAAATGTGTTTACAACAAGATCCTCACCGTTTTTCACCCGGTCCCTGAAATAATCATTGAGTTCAAATGCCCCTTTCTCAATCTGTTTGATGGTCTGCTCAGTGGTCTGAAACGGTGTGCCTAAAGGATAAATGGTCTCTGAAATGATCCAATCGGAATCGGTTTTGGGCATAAATGTAAACGGGACATGCCCCCCGGCGACAAGACCGATACACACCATGAGGCATCCAACGGCACAAGAAAGGGTAAAATACCGGTTTTTAACACAATAGGCAAGCAAAGGCAGATAAAGCCTGTGAATGCTGAAATTAAGTAATTGCTCCATCCACCTGCGCAGGCTGCTGTGAATAAAGGAAATATCGTTTCTCAGCCACTGGAAGGTCAGGATACCACGAACACGACCAACCTTTTTGGGGAGTGCAAATGGGGCCAGAGACCCTTCCAAGTGGGCGGGTAAAATGAAGAACGCTTCCATCAGTGAAATCACCAGAATACAGATCACCGCCTGGGGCATGATCGCGATAAACTTGCCCATAAGGCCCGCAATAAACATCAGTGGGATAAACGCAACAATGGTTGTCATGACGGCCATCACCACAGGCCATCCAATCTGTTCCATGGAATCGATCACCGCCTGCTTGGAGGATTTGCCCAGCGAATAATGATAATATACGTTCTCTCCCACAATGATGGCATCGTCCACCAGTATGCCCAAGGTCATGATAAACCCGAACATGGACAGCATGTTAATGGACGCATCCATATACGCCAGCACCAGAAAAGCCCCCATAAACGTGATAGGGATGCCCGTCGCCACCCAGAACGCCAGCCCCAGATTCAGGAACAAGGCAAGTACCACAAACACCAGAATAAATCCCTGGAGACCATTTTTAAGCAGCAGGTCGATACGATCCTGGACCAGATCAGCCAAATTGTACCAATGCCCCAGGGACACACCTTTGGGCATATTGCCGCGATTGGCCGCAAGGTACTCAAGCACCCGTTTGGAAATGGTGATGATATCCTGGGATGCGGTTCGTTTCACCACAACCATGATGGCAGGTTTACCGTTGAACCTTGGTTTGATATCCGTGTCTTCAAATCCGTCTTGTATTGAGGCAACATCCCCGAGTCGAATCAGAGTTCCGTCTTCTAAAGTTACCAAGGGAATTTGCTCAAATTCCTCACCCGTGTATTTTTTCCCCTTGGCCCGCACTAGGAACTCTCCACCCTGGGTCTTAATTTTGCCTCCAGGCAGCTCCAGGCTTCCGGTTTTCAGCGCGGCCACCACATGATCAAATGAAAGGTGGTAAGTCCGAAGGGCATTTTCCGAGACCTCCACAGCAATCTCAAATTCCCGAACCCCAACAAGATCGGCCTGGGAAATCTCATCGGTCTCTACCAGGTCATTTCGGATTTTTTCGGCAGTATCTCTGAGTATCCGCTCATCCACATCACCGTAGACCGCCACATATACTGCCGGTTCATCATTTTTAATCTCAATGATCATCGGCTCTTCCGCAGCTTCGGGAAAAGAATCAATCAAATCCATCTCGGTTCTCACTGAATCAAGGGTTTCATTGATATCCGTGCCGGCAGCCAATTCCAGATTCACCGCGCCATGTCCTTCAATGGCTGTGGAATACATGGTTTTTATACCATCAATACGTTTAAGCTGTTCCTCAATCTTAACGCAGATTCCTTCTTCCACCTCCTCAGGCGTCGCTCCAGGGTACACAACTGAAATATCGATCATATCCAGCGAGAACTGAGGAAACATCTCCCGCTTCATGCCCACGGCAGTAAAAAATCCGGCGATGATGAGGAAAACCATAACCAAATTGACAGTTACCCGGTGTTCAACGGACCATTGCCCCAGGACTTTCATTCAGTTTGCCCTCCTGTTTTGACCGTCACCGACATCCCCTCCCGGGCCCCGGGCAGAGGTGAAGTAATAATCTGGTCTCCAGGCGCCAGTCCAGAGCGGATAAACACATTGTCCTCAAACTTTCTAAATGAAACCACGGTTCGGATTTCTAATTTTCCTTCCTGGACAATATAAAGCGTATTGTCAGCCTTTAACAGGTGGCGCGGCACTATAAAGAGGCCATCTACGGACGCCCCAAAAATCTGACAGCGAACAAATGTTCCCGGCTTGAGAGTCACCAGGGGGCCGGCGGGCTGGGTCACATGACCGGACGGCCCTTCGACAATCGGGGCCACCTGAATGGGACCAATTTCAATGGTCATGGGAAGCGTCCTGGTTTTTTCGTCAACATTGGCTTTGATCCGGGCCACACGCGCCGTCCACACAGGACTGTCAACGCCTTCCAAATTGGCAATGGACACCTCGGCGACAGGCATGTTTCCAGTATCAAACACTGGACGCAGCCACTTCATCTGCTCAAAAGGAATGCTCACATCCACATTCAACGCACCCGATTCATACACCGCCCCAAGCACTTGACCGGGATTGACAAACTCTCCCAACTCCGCCCTTTTGGATAAGACAAGCCCGTCAAACCCTGCGCGTATTTCAGATTTTTCAAGCACCAGATCCGCCTTGGCCAAATCATTGAGTGCGGCGGCCAATGCGGCTTTTTTCAAAGCCCTACGGGAAGGGATCAAGGCCAGCCCGTTTTCCACGGACTGAAACTGACTCCGGGCGGCCAGGTATTGCTGTTCCACCCGGTCCAACATTGTTTTTGATGCAAATTGATTTTTACTCAAGGCCCTTACCCGCTCCAGCTCTTTAAAACTCAATGCCATGTTGTTACGGGCCAGATCGGCATCGGCCTTCAGGTTTTCGATTTCGCGAGACAACAATTTAAGATCTGCTCGTGCCTGCGCCAGACGGACTGCCGCTTGTTCTCGATCCAGGCGAAAACTACGCTGATCGATACGAATAAGAATATCTCCAGCTTTAATTTTCCCACCCGCCTGGAAAACGGGATTCAGATATGCAATCCGCCCCCCCACTTCAGCGGCAAGATTCACCCGAGTTCTTGGGACCACTGTACCGAAGGCAGTCACCACCATGGTCCGTGTCTGGGGCTGAACCGTGGTAACCGTTACACCGGGCGCAGATATTTGAAAGACTTTTTTATCTGGTGCCTGCTTTGAAGTGAACAGCCAATACGCTGCGCCAAAAGCAAGTCCCAAAACGATGAGTACTCTTGCCAGCCTGAAAAGAAATGATCCCATATTGAACCGCCTCTAATACATATAAATCGTATGTTGAATCACAGTGCAGAATCGTCATGCTGCCTGACAATTCTTTATATATCAGGATAAATACTTTGAAAAGGACATATGAAAGACTCTTGTACCCTGTTTGCAGGAGAGTTTCAATTGATTTTTATTCTAAATATTGATAGTTTTGCAACTTTTACACTGTTGCAAGGGTCATTTGGCCAAATTTGCAACGCTGACAAAAATGGAGACCAACCTTGAATGAACTATTATGGGCCGCGATGCTGGCCGTCAACTTTGGATGTATTATTATCGCCTATCGCTTTTTTGGACGCACCGGACTTTATGCCTGGGTGCCGCTGGCCGCCATCGTGGCCAATATTCAGGTGATCAAGCTGGTGGACCTGTTCGGTATCACCGCCACCCTAGGGAATATCGTTTATGCCTCTTCTTTTCTGGTAACAGATATTCTGTCTGAGATGTATGGCAAAAAAGAAGCCAAAAAAGCGGTATCCATTGGGCTTTTTTCCTTGGTGGTGATGACGGTCCTCATGAACATCGCCCTTGCCTTTGTGCCAGCGCCCGACGACTTTGCCCAGGACAGTATTGCCACGATTTTCGGATTTATGCCCCGGATTGCCGGCGCCAGTCTTTTGGCCTATTTCATCTCCCAGACCCATGATGTATGGGCCTTTGATTTCTGGAGGAACAGATTTCCAGCCAACCGCTTTCTCTGGCTGAGGAACAACGCGTCCACCATGGTCAGCCAGCTTATCGACTCATCCCTTTTTACCATTGTGGCATTCTGGGGGGTGTATCCAACAGGCGCATTGATCGAAATTTTCTGGACCACCTATCTGATCAAATGGGTGGTAGGGGCCGCCGACACCCCATTCATCTATATCGCGCGGCGGTGGTTTGACCAAGGAAAGATACCGGAATAACGGACGGCCACGGGCCGTCTCTGGTCTATCGAATCCCAGGCGTTGGCCCACAACAAATATAGAAAGAACCGAATGGGTTTGCATCGGACTTTCCATCCATTAACGCCCAACCAAAGGAGAGGGCCTCACGCTCTTTTTTTAGCCGCAGCCCTGGATTTGGCTGCGACCTTTGCCGGCGGTTTCGCCGACTTGGGCTTGGCGGTATTAGATGTGCTGGCCCCGGTCTTTTTTGTCGGGGCCTTCGTCGTCATTTTCTTTTCAGATTCCAATGTTTTTTTGGGGTGTACCCCCCTGAGAATGGGCATCACTTCATCTCGGCGGTCTGCCAGCAGAAAGGAAATCTCCTCCTGCTGTTTTTCGTCAAGCTTCAGGTCCGCACCTTGGAGGAAATCAAATAAATTATCTGCAATATCAAGCATTTTATCATAGGCATCTGCTTCCTTTTTTGTCACAAATGTCATTTTTTCCTCTCCATTCCTGACAACGATGTATTTGACGACGACAGCCATATAGTCTCCTTACAGTTTAATATTGGGATTCAGGGTCCATTTGATGAACCAGTCCCATTGGTCTTCTCCGTCTTTGTCAGCATCCAGGCAGACAATGCCTGAATTTTGGTGCAGGTTAACAAAGTATTAATATATACCCCACCCTACCACCAGAGGACGTACAGGGCAACGCTCAATTCTTAAAATGAATCTTCAGGGTCAGGATCACGCCCCGGTTTCAACACCTTGCCACAAATCACCACCAACACCAGTACCGGAAGTCCCATGACCGTAGTCAACATAAAAAAAGAAGCATACCCCATGCTGTCCACAAGGGCGCCAGAATAGCCAGAAAAAACTTTGGGGATCAGCGTCATCAGCGAAGAGAACACCGCATATTGGATGGCCGTAAAGCGAATATTGGTCAGACTGGATAAAAACGCGACAAAAGCCGCTGAGGCCAGCCCTGCCGCCAGATTGTCTGCGGATATCACCAGATATAGCATCACAATGTCTGGGGCCCCTTGGGCCATTGCAACAAAAAGCAGATTGGTCAAGGCGGCCAGTAATGCCCCGATAAACAAAATGGGCATCACCCCGTATCTCAAAGTCAACGCCCCCCCAAAAAATCCCCCTGCAATGGTCATGAACAACCCAAAAGTCTTCACTACGCCGGCAATCTGTGTTTTGGTAAATCCCAGGTCCTGATAAAAGACATTGGAGATCACCCCCAGGACAATATCAGAGATCCGGTAAAGTCCGATCAGGGCCAAAAGCAGGCATGAGACCGCCATACCATAGCGGTTGAAAAATTCCGACACCGGATCAATATAGGTGGTTTGAACCATTTCCCGATCCACCCACCCCATCGCAGCCAGTCCCCAGGCAACGCCAAATGCCGTTGAGATTCCCCCTGCAAGCCTCACGGTTTCAACGATGAATCCTGCCAAATGTGGATTTGCCGTCCATTGGCCCACACTGTTTTTCATGGTTGGGGCCAGATTGGCCGTGAACGCAAACCAACCCACAAACCCAGCGGCCGCCAGTAAGAAAACCAAAAACGAACGGCCGTGGCCTGACACCGGTGGTGCCGTATTCCGGGCAATGCCTGTGTCCGGTTCAGGCACAATGAACACCGTTGCCATCCCCACCGCCATCATTGCCGCCATGATCCCATAGGTCAGCTGCCAGGCCTGATAATTGTATGTCCCTTTTGAAGAACCGAACAAGGCCGCCAGAAACAATGCCCCCGCCCCTGATACCAGCATTCCCACCCGGTATCCAGCGATATAGGCCGATGCCATCATGGCCTGAAGCGAGGCGCCGGCCGACTCAATGCGGTAGGCATCAATAGCAATATCCTGGGTAGCCGAAGAAAAGCCAAGTAACACTGCGGCTGCGGCCATGAGATGCAGTTGGAAGCCTTCCCCGGCCGGATCCACCAGGGCCATCCAGCCGATGGCCGCAACAATGGCCAGCTGGGCTGCCAGAATCCAGGCCCGGCGCCGGCCAAGTTTCGGGGTTAACACCGGAATGGGCATTCGATCGACCAAAGGGGCCCAGACAAATTTAAATGAATAGCCAAGGGCCGCCCAGGAAAAAAAAGTCACGGCAGACCGTTCCACCCCAGCCTCCCTCAACCATAGAGACAGGGAGGAAAAAATCAACAATAAGGGAATTCCCGCAGAAAAGCCGAGAAAAAACATGGTGACCACCCGGGGATGGCAGACCGCCTGGCGGACTGAGTTCAATCCCTTAAAGAACAATTTCAAAATCGCAGGCCACTCCGAAACAAGGGATGGATAAATGGTGGTCTTTGAAAAATCGCCGACAGTGCTCGACCATTTGGTCCATCTCATCGTCGGAGCGATTCTGGTTGATATGAATCAATCCCAGCTGACCCACGCCAGCGTTGACCGCCAGATCCAGCACCTGGGACAGGGACGAGTGCCCCCAGCCTTGTTTACCGCTGTATTCCTCATCGGTATACTCGGCATCGTGAAACAGGAGCGTTGCGTCGTTACAAAACGAGATATAATCTTCAATGGAGCGGCTCTGGGCATGGGCATAGCCAAGTTCGTTATCCGTGATAAAGACAAAAGACCGTCCGTTCTCAGTAAACTTGTAACCAAGGCTGTCTTTGGCGTGGGAGGTGGGAATGGTTTCAACATTGATGGACCCAATTGAAAAACGGCCATTTAAGGAAGCATCGAACTGGATCTGTGCCGGATAATCCTCAAGGCAGACCGGGAAAAAGGGGGACTTCATCACCTGGCCAAATACCTCCCGGGTGTTCAGTCCATCAAATGTCCTGTCCTGTGCAGTGAGTCGGCAGTCATCAGATAGCAGGGGCAGAAAAAAAGGAATGCCTAGGATATGATCCCAGTGACTATGGGTCATTAGCAGATAAAAATTTTTTTCCCTGCGCTGAAGCAGAGATTTGCCCAGACGGCGGATACCCGTCCCGGCATCAATAATGATGATTTCCCCAGAATCCGCCTGAATTTCAAGGCAGGTGGTGTCGCCGCCATATCTAAGATAACGGCTGCCGGATACAGGAACTGAGCCCCTGGATCCCCAACATTTGATTCGCATGCTCCCCCTGCGTTATTAATTAGAATTGATTGAAAGAAAATACACCTTACTTAGATATGGTATGAATGGGCCTTAAAATCAATGTTTTTTTTAGTCTCAGCCTAAAAATGATGACTTTTTTACTTAATTCTATATCGCCATAGCACGCTTGCAGTTTTTAGGCGTTAATCATTTTCAAAAAGAGTTTGAAAACCCCAAGGTTTTGGCATACATATATTGACAAGCATTTGTTTTCTATGGAAGTCCGGGTAAATCACTCAGATCTTTCAAATTTTGTTGTGGGCTGTGCATAGGTATTGATAAGACCCAGGACGGCCCGTGGCCGTTATATGCGCAGTACCCAGATGTAACAGTTTGAACCCATTAACGAACTAAAAGAGGGAGGATCACCATGGCACAGCTTATCGCAGACAGGCGTGATGTTGACTTTGTTTTACACGAACAGGTCGGAACCGTTGAACACGATCGGTTTGAGGAATTCAACAAGCAAACCATTGATTTGATTGTCTCCGAGGCCAGGACCTTGGCAATCAAAGAGATCCTGCCCACGTTCAAAGACGGAGATGAGATCGGCTGTACCTTGAAAAACGGCACGGTTACCACCCCGGCAGCCTTTAAACGGGCCTGGGAATTGTTCTGTGAAGGTGAATGGCTGGCCATGTGCGATGATCCGGATGTGGGCGGCCAGGGCATGCCAAAAACCGTCGGCTGTGCGGCATTGGAATATATGGTTGGCGCCAATGCGGCCTTCATGCTGTATTACGGCATGACCCATGGGGCGGCCAAATTGGTGGAGGCTTTTGGGAACGAGACCCAGAAAAAATTATACATGAAAAAAATGTTTGCCGGTGAATGGGGCGGTACCATGCTGCTGACTGAACCTGAAGCCGGCTCTGATGTGGGGGCATTGACCACCACGGCCACCCTCAACGATGATGGCACCTATGCCATCCAGGGCACTAAAATATTTATTTCTGCCGGGGAACATGACCTGTGCGACAATATCATCCATCCAGTACTCGCCCGCATTGAGGGATCGCCTGCCGGAACCAAAGGCATCTCATTGTTCCTGGTTCCAAAATACCGGGTGAATGAAGACGGATCCATGGGCGAATTCAACAATGTGGTCTGCACTGGACTGGAAGAAAAAATGGGCATTCATGGAAATGCCACCTGCACACTATCTTTAGGAGACAAAGGGCCTAGCATTGGCACCCTGCTGGGCGAGGTCAACAAAGGCATGCCTGAAATGTTTCAGATGATGAACGAAGCCCGTGCGTTTGTGGGCATTCAGGGATTTTCGGTGGCATCGGCATCCTATATGAACGCCCTTGAATACGCCAGAACCCGTATTCAGGGTCGAGATATGGCCGACCGGGACAACGTCAACAGTGTCCCCATCATCAACCATCCCGATGTCAAACGTCAGCTGCTGACCATGAAAGTTTACACAGAAGGCATGCGCTCCCTGCATTATTATTATGCCAAGTGCCAGGATATTGTTGACACCACTGACGATCCCTCCCTCAAGGCACAAACGGCGGCCCTGATCGAAGTGCTCACGCCCATTGTAAAGGGGTATGTCACCGACAGGGCATTGGACGTCTGCTCCCACGGTGTTCAAGTGTATGGCGGCTATGGCTATTGCAGTGAATTCCCCGTAGAACAATTAATGCGCGATTCCAGGATCTTTATGATCTACGAAGGCACCAACGGCATCCAGGCCATGGACCTTTTGGGCCGAAAACTTGCCATGAACAAGGGCCAAAGCTTTGCCTACTTTATCAAACAGATGGAGGCCACTGTTGAAGATGCCAACGGCGTTGAAGGGGTTGAAGCGCTTGCAGACAAAGTGGGGCATGCCGTGTCCCGCCTGGAAGCGCTGGCAGCAGAGATCAGTGGCCGTGTCCAATCGGAAAATATTTTGAATGCCTATGCATTTGCCCATCCGTTCCTGGAAGTTGCCGGTGATGTCACCTTTGCCTGGATGCACCTGTGGCGGGCGTTGGTGGCGGCGCCCAAACTGGCTAAAAAGGCGGGGTCACTGGATCCGGAAACTGTAGCGGCCAAGGCGGCAAAAAATAAAGATGCCGCGTTTTATGCCGGCGTCATGGCCTCGGCCAGATTTTTTATCAATACCCTGTTGCCAATAACCTTCGGCAAGATGGATGCCATATCGGCCGCAGACACCTGCGTTGAAGAGATTCTCAACGTCTCTTTTGGGTCTAAATAACGGCCATGGACAGCCGCTGGTCCATCGAATCCCAGGCGTTACCCCACAACAAACAATGAAAGCACAAAACGGGGTGACACCAATCTTTAATACAAAATCAGGGGCGCCTTATTTGACAAAGTCGTGACCTCTGATTAGTGTATTCCTTATGGATTGATAAACTGTGAAACCAAGCCATATCCAAACTGATACAATAAACGGAGAAGAATATGTTAAGCACCCAAAAAATTGCCACGGCGTTTGAAGCGATCTGTGAAGAAGTGGAAAAACTGCAAAACCTGGATCTCCCCGATGAGGTCAAACAAGGATTGGATTCCATACGAACCATTGCCAAACATCAAAGCGATGTGAGAGGCGCCGATAAAGGCGCCTGCAAGGCATCCCGATCATAATCGGGTATCCTTGCGTTCTATGTACCAAACCCGACACCCGGATCAACGCTGGCACTATCTACGTTTGCCACGATTGGTCCGGGTGTTTTTATGATGCCAATGGCCGTTTTTACTCCCCCTCAAGTTGTCAGATTTCCCTTGGCATCAAAGGCCAAGGGGTGAGCGTCCAAGCACCTGGCGCCTCGAATGGCCTGGGTTTCTTTTTGTAATGCCTGGCTGGCCCAAAAACTTGCCGTATGCAGGGTATCCTCAATGATGACAGCCCTGATCTTTTCAGGCGACTTTGGGCCAATGGTCTGGCAGGCGGCCTGGATTGCTTTTTCTTCAGTGGGCAGGCGCACTGGAATGAACGCTTTTCTCAAGGAGACCGATGTCAGGGCATTCATGAGGGTGGCCTCGTAATCCAGGTTCTTGAACACTTTTTCTGTGATGATATCTGCATTGCCGATGCCAATGCCGTTACCTGCGGTTTTATCAGACAGGTTGAGGATGGCCACCCGCTTCACAGACAGGGCCGTTGAAAAATCATCTTCCATGAAATCATACGTCCTGCCGGTGACGTTGGGATCCATACCCGACCCGCTGATCTCTTTTCCCACCTGACGGATGACCAGGACATCCAGATTGCTGTAGGGCAATTTGGGAAAATTGGCCTTGGCCATTTCAAGCAGCGCCGGTTCCCGATTTGGGATCTCCCGGGCCGACATCACCGAAACCGCCATGGTTCTGTCCCGTCGATCTTCCACCACCCCAATGGCAATACGCAAATTTGAAGCGTCGATAATGGCATCGCCCATGGTGCGAAGCAGATGATAAAACCCATATTTAAGGGCCATGCGATGATAGGTCAGCGCGCCTTGATGCTTGCCCAGGCCCACCACCATCATTTTATACAATCCGCTTTCCATGTCGCCTTTAAATTTAGTATGGGGTTTGATCCGATTGATGATTAAGGTGTGATCGGCTTCAAAGGCGGCTTGGCTGAAATATACCGGTACCTCATCTAACACCCTGGCAATTTGGGTCACTGCCATTTCAGACACCACCGGCGCCTTGCAGGACGATGCGGTCACCCCTAAATGTGCAAGTACCTTCACCTGGCCTTCGGGGGTGGCGCTGCCATGGCTGCCCATGGCCGGCACAATAAAGGGATCAGCGCCCTTTGCGCGGATGCATTGGCAGATACACCCAATGAATCCGGCAATATTGGCGATGCCCCGACTGCCGACACCAATGGCGACCCGTTGTCCAGAGCGGACACCGGCACGGTCAAGTTCCCGATTTAACTGGGTCTCAAGTTCGCCCACAGGATCTTTCAGGGCCGTGTCTGATTCGCCCATCTCGACCTGAAAGAACTCAGGAAAGCGATATGGTTTTTCAATATATTCGGGGTATCTCATAAGGTTTTCCCTGTCAGATTTAAAAAGCTATTGACACACTCTATTGTCTTCCATTAAAGGATATAGGTTTTGTTGTGGGCTGTGCCTGGGTATGGTATTAATAAGACCCAGGACGGCCCGTGGCCGTTGTTTGTTGGGATATATCATAGGCACCTTCCAGCGTAAAGTCCTGAGGGTGCTACATATATTTAACTATTTTAAACCCAGGAGGTTGATATGTTCAAAAAATTATTCATTTCTATTCTCGCGGTAGGGCTCTGCCTGTCTTTTAACCCGGCGGCGTCCCAGGCGGGTGACAGTTTAATCCTGGCCACGGCCACCACCGGGGGAACCTATTATCCCGTGGGCGTTGCCATCGGCACCCTGTCCAGCATCAAGCTGGCCAAAGAACACGGGATCACTGTCACCGCCATCAATTCCGCTGGATCCGGCGAAAACATCCAGATGCTCAAACAAAAAGAAGCCCAGATGGCCATTCTCCAGTCTCTTTTCGGTCTCAACGCCTACAAGGGAATGGGCCCCTATGAAGGAAAGCCCATGAAAGAATTTCGCTCCGTGACCATGCTCTGGGAAAATGTGGAGCATTTTCCGCTGATCAACAAATTTGTTAAAACCGGGAATATATCCGATCTGTCCCATATCCAGGGAGAAAAATTCTCCATTGGTAAACGGGGTTCCGGTACTGAAGGGTCAGGCCGAACCATTCTCAACGCCCTGGGCATGAATCCAGACAAAGATATGGTTCTTGAATTCTTAGGCTATACCCCCAGCGCCCAGGCCATGATGGACAAACGGATTGTTGGCGCCAATATCCCAGCCGGCGCACCTGCGGCCGCCATTACCCAGCTCTTTGCCCAGATGGGCCGTAAAAAGGTCACCGTGCTTGATTTTACGGACGAGCAGCTGGCGACAATCCAGGCGAAATATCCCATCTGGAACCGCTATGTCATTAAGGCCAAAACCTATCCGGGCCAGAAGACCGATATCAATACCATCTCCCAGCCCAACTTTTTGGCTGTGCGCCCCGATGTGTCAGAAGAGACCGTCTACCTGATCACCAAAACCATTTATGAAAACTTAAATTTCCTGGCCACCATTCATAAAGCCACCAGGGTCATGAACATTAAAAAGGCCATTACCGGTCTTCCTGTTCCATTGCACCCCGGTGCGGCAAAATACTATAAGGAAGTGGGGATTCAGATTCCTGCATCCCTGTTGTAGATTGTACACCAAAAGTTAGAATCCATATAAAGCACCGGCGGGTTAGGCCCATGATCAGCTACCTGTCGGTGCGTTTCACCTCTGTTCCCCAAATTTTTAGATGATTGAGGCAGTAAATGCGTACAGGCGATACCGTAAAAGAGACCGACGGCGAAGCCGTTGTGGTAAAAAAGACATTGTCCCCCAAAACGGAAACCCTACTCTATTGGACCGGTGTGTTGATGGCCATATTTCATATCTGGGTCAACACCGTGGGCGTCATGCCTGAGATCCAACGCAATGCCATCCATTTTGGTTTTGTATTGTTCATGGGCTTTTTAATCTTTCCTTTCAGCTACCGAACGGCACGGGCCTTAAAGTGGCTGGACATTCTTTTAGCCCTGCTCTCTGTGGCCTGTGCCCTTTATTTGGTCTTTTTTGAAGATGCCCTGCATGCCCGAAATGAGGTCCCGATTTTAGCCGATCTGATCTTTGCCGCCATTTCCATTGTTCTGATGCTGGAAATTACCCGACGCACCGCAGGGTATATCATCCCCTGTCTGGCCATCACATTTTTAGGGTATGCCCTGTGGTTTGGCCAATACATGGGCGGGATGTGGCAGTTTCCAGGGGTCAGTGTGGAACGGATGCTCTACCGGATGTATTTTGCCCCGGACGGAATCTTTGGCACCATCGCCACCATCTCTTCCACCTTTGTCTTTCTGTTTGTGTTATTTGCCGCCTTTCTGCTTAAATCCGGGGCTGGCGACTTTATCATCAAACTTTCGGTGGCGGTCATGGGCAAAATGATTGGCGGGCCGGCTAAAATGGCTGTGTTTGCCAGTGGTCTTATGGGCTCCATTTCAGGGTCGGCGGTGGCCAATACGGTGGGCACCGGTGCCATTACCATCCCCTTGATGAAACGGGTGGGCTTCAGTGCCAAATTTGCCGGCGGCGTTGAAGCGGCCGCCTCCACCGGTGGACAGCTCATGCCCCCCATCATGGGGGCCGGTGCCTTTATCATGAGCCAATGGACCCAGATTCCTTACCTTAAAATTGTGGGGGTAGCCATTATTCCGGCCATGCTCTATTTTCTGAGTGTGGCATTTTTTGTCCATCTCAGGGCGAAAAAAGACGGTCTGGGCGTGATGGAAGACCATGAAATTCCAAAATTATCGGAAGTGATCAAAGAAGGCTGGCATTTTTTCATCCCCTTGGGCGTTCTCATCGGGCTGCTTATGGCAGGATTCACCCCCACCTACTCCGCCTGTGCCGGCATCGCATCCATCGTTGTCGCGTCATGGTTGAATAAAAACACCCGAATGGGGGTAAAAGATGTGCTGGATGCCTTTGCAAAGGGGTCACAAGGCATGGTGACCACCGGGGTGATTCTGCTATGTTCCGGGATCGTCATCGGGGTGGTCCTCATGGTTGGGGCTGGCATCAAATTCTCCATCATGATTTCCGGCATTGCCCAAGGCTCCATGATGCTGACCATCATCCTCATCGCCCTGGCATCCCTGGTGCTGGGCATGGGGTTGCCCGTTACCGCCTCCTATATTGTATTGGCGGTATTGGCGGCCCCCTCCCTGGAGATGTTAGGGGCCTCGCTTATCGGCGCCCACATGTTGATTTTCTGGTATTCCCAAGATGCCAATGTGACCCCGCCGGTATGTCTGGCAGCCTATTCCGCCGCCGGGATCTCCGGCAGTGCGCCCCTGGCTACGGGGGTTGAATCCTGGAAACTGGCCAAAGGGCTGTATATCATTCCATTGCTGTTTATCTACACCCCCATTTTGTTTCAAGGCAGTTGGTTTGAAGTGGCCGAGGTCAGCGTCGCCGCCTTGATCGGGCTCTTTTGCATGGCGGTATTCTTTGAAGGATTTCACCGCCAAAAGCTGAACTGGGCCTTTAGATTCGGCTATCTGGTCGCTGGTGTCCTGCTGCTATGGCCCAAAATCTGGCTGCATGGGGCGGGACTTGCCGTATTCGCTGTATTCATCCTGCTCCAACGAGAACAACCCAGCCCCCAAGTGACCGAAAATGGCCAAGGTACGATTTAAAAGTTACGATTTCAATTATCCAGACACTACCTTAGAAATACACATTTGTTGATAAAAATAAGAACACCATGATATCTTTTACTTCATTAAAGGAACGCCTGGACGGCGATCTTTATACCGATGCGTTCAGGTGCGGATTATTGGCCACTGACGGCAGTATCTTTCAGGAAACACCACAGGCCGTGGCCTATCCCAAACACACCCAGGATGTGGTCGAGCTGGTCAATTTTGCCCGCACCAATGGCCTGACACTCCACGGCCGGGGCACTGGCAGCGGGGTGTGCGGTAGCGCACTGGGCCGGGGCATTGTGGTGGACTTCAGCAAATATATGAATCAGCTTTGTGACCTGGACCTTGAGGCCAAAACCTTTGAATGCCAACCCGGTTTCAGGATGGGGGAACTGGATGTGGTCCTGGCCGGCACCGGGCTTTTTTTCCCGCCGGATCCCTCGTCCGGTGAATATGCCAGCTTTGGCGGGATGTACGCCACCAATGCCTCAGGGGCCCACTCCGTCAAATACGGCAATGTGGGCGACTATTGCATTGATGCGCAAATTGTGACCGCACAGGGCCAGGTCATCACCATATCAGATATTGCAGCCACAGACCCAACCTACCTGCCCTGTGAGCTTGCGGCCCTATCTCAACTCTACACGGATCACCGGGAGGCCATTGAAAGCGCCTACCCGCCGGTTCGTTACAATTCCACAGGGTACAACCTAAGGCAGCTCACAGATGCCAATGGCCGTCTGAATCTGGCCAAACTCTTTGCTGGGGCCGAAGGCACGTTGGGCCTGGTCACCCGGTTGACATTCCGACTCCTTGAAAAGCCGCCATTTGATATCTTAATTGTGGCCTTTTTTGATGATATCGTCACCGCCGCCAAAGCCACCCAGCGCATTTTACCCATTGGCCCCTGCGGCATTGAAGTCATGGATAAATCCTTGCTCTCCCTTGCCCGGCAGCGGGACGACGCCCTGGACCGGATGTTGCCCAAAAATATTGATAACCTGCTGCTTATCGCCTTTGATGAGGCCCGGGAATCAGAGTGTTTACATAAGGCCGAACAGACCCAGGACATCCTTGCCGAGCTCATGGGCACGGTCCCAGATGGGGATCCTGGCGATTCAGGTAGTGCGTCGCAGGTGCATGTGGCCTTTTCCCCAGAAGAGAAGCAATCCTTTTGGGCCATCCGAAAGGCTGCCGTGCCCATCCTCTATAAAATGAAAGGAGAAAAAAAGGTGCTGGCCCTCATTGAAGATGCCACTGTGCCCACAGATCGGTTGGTGCCTTATTTTGAGGGGATTTATCGTATCCTTGATGAGTTGAATGTCCGTTTTGTGCTGTTTGGACACATTTCCAAAGGGCTGTTGCATACCCGGCCCATGCTCAACCTCAAAGATCCCAAGGATGTAGCCCTGCTGGACACGGTCTCTGACCAGATTTTTGATCTGGTGCGGTCCCTGGACGGGGCCATCTCCGGCGAACATGGTGACGGTCGGCTGAGAAGTATCTATATCCGTGACCAATACCCGGATATCTATCCCCTGCTCAGACAGGTCAAAACCATTCTGGATCCCAATGGCATGTTCAACCCCGATATTCTAACCGGAGCCGGTGACAATCGGTTTTCCGCCCTGAGATACGGCCCCGACTACACGGCGTGCACCCCATACGCCCCGGTGCTGTTCAGTGATGGGGAGCTGGTCCAGGAAATTGAAAAATGTCATGGCTGTTCCAAATGTACCACGGTCACCCATGCCACCCGCATGTGCCCGGTATATAAGGCGCTGAGGGATGAAGCAGCCGCCCCCAAGGCCAAGGCCAATATCCTCAGATCCCTGATCAGTGGGCGCTTTGCCCAAGGTCTTCCCAAAGGAGAACCGACAGATGACAGGCAGAACGCCGCCTTTGCCCAGGGCCTTTTTCATGTACTGGATCATTGCATCAACTGCGGCTCATGCAGCCATGAATGCCCCTCTGAAGTGGATATCCCCAAAATGGTCATGGAAGCCCGGGCGGCCTATAAAAAGCGATTCGGCGCCCC